>ENA-ORXI01000813-ORXI01000813.1-sediment-metagenome-genome-assembly--contig:-NODE-813-length-25640-cov-6.990924_pt1 | contig 25640 bp, 23 predicted proteins | sample MGYA00237861_ERZ511468 | MGnify/ENA primary metagenome ERZ511468 (study PRJEB26299, sample SAMN06266213) | sediment metagenome | isolation source: Hudson Canyon methane seep mesocosm | place: USA:Hudson...
TCGACACCTGAAGCTGAAGGGTTGCGACTTCCCACAATGGCTAATTGCCACTGCGATAATAAATCCACATCACCTTGCACAAATAACAAGCTTGGCGGATCAGCAATTTGTTTTAATAACTCTGGGTAACGCGGATCCTGAATCGTAACAATATGTCGATTTTCTTGCTCCAACCAGGCTAAGTCTTGTTCGATTAAATCCCAGTCTGGCTCAAATAAGGCTTTTTGCACTTGAGAAGGAACATCTTTAGCTTTGCTAGGCTCTACAAACAAAGCTTCCGGCGTAGAAAATTGGCTTAACAATCGCGCAAACATCACCGGACCAACACCTGGCGTTCGATGCAATGCTAACCAACAGGCAAGCGAACGTTGTTGTCCGCTAGAAAATCTATTCAGAACAAAGTCCTTTTTATTGAACAGAGATTGATGCTGGAGCCTCACTAGTGTTTTTATGTTGTGTTCGGGTTGCCCGCAAAGATTGCGCCCTTGACATGTCTGAGGTTATTTTGTCATTTTCATGAATGGCAAGCTTGGCTTTCAAAATAATGCCATAGCTAACTTTTTCAAAAACCTTGAAAATCATCAACACACCAGAGAACTCCTCAGGCAAGGTAACCGTTGCATTTCTATTTTCATAAGCTTCATCTTTCGTATTGAAATAACTATCTTCATATACACCAGCTAAAACTTCATCTTTTACTGTTTTACCCGCTCGCAGTATCGATAAAACATGGCCAACTTGAAGACCCTCGCGTGTTCCTCTGTTAATAACAACCGCTTGATATTGGCCCACCTGAGACACACTATCAAATACCGAAATAATTTGACCTTTCAATTCGTTTTCTAAAGGACGAGGGAAAAAGTTTAATTCGAAACTTTCTTCATCAATCGCCATCAAGCGGTCACCAACCATGACTTCACGATTAGCATATCGAAGATCCATTCTCGCTGGATCGCCCATTCTGTCAAGCCATGCATCTCCTGTGTATACCGCTTCATAACCCAATACTTCTTTGGTTTCAGGATCTAAATAAGCCTTACCACCTCGGAAAATATAATATTGTCGGCCTTCGGACTCATCAATGCCTCGAGCATAAACACTGTCACCTGCACCAGAAATCAAACGTTCATCTGTGCCTGCCACAATATACGCAGCCTGATCCAATACTTCTTCTCCCACTACCCTCGGTTTAGAAAGGAAAGGTTTAAGATCTTCTAGCGGAATCGTTAGAATGGCTTTTTCTAGCATGATTTCGCGCACTTCTGGAGACATTTTATAAGTCTTTGGACCGCGAGCCAGCTCTAACACTGGCTGGCCGTCTCGATAGACCAACGTTAAAAGATCGCCAGGGTAAATTAAATGAGGGTTTTCAATTTGTGAATTCACCTGCCAAATATCTGGCCAGTGCCATGGATATTGAAGAAACTTGCCCGAAATATCCCATAAGGTATCACCTTTGACTACCTCATAACGCTGTGGGTGGTCCGGGTTTAAAACCACATCATTAGCAAGTAACGGTAAGCTGAATAATGCCAACAACAAACTTAAGAAAAGGTGGCGTATCATCGAATAATCCTCATAGATGAACAAACTTAAGTTGCCGTGCTCCAAGCCAGATTCAGGCAACAATTAAACATAGTGTGGTATAAGCGTAAACGGTAATCAAGTTATATGGCAACTAAGTAAGTGAAATAACAATTAATCTGGATTATATATTGTCGTTATATCCAATTGAATTTCATCACCAATCGTGACTAACTCGCCAAATATCGGAACTCTTGAAATGAAACGCCTCTTTTTGATTTTTTTAACCACATTTCTTTTCAGTAACCTTCACGTTGCCATCGCGGGCGATATTGCGGCAGGTAAAACAAAAGCAGCTTTATGTGCTACCTGTCATGGTACAAATGGCATGTCTACCATACCGAGCTACCCAAATCTTGCAGGGCAAAATGAACCTTATTTAATTTCTGCACTAAAAGCATACCGAGAAAAACAACGTAATGGCGGTATGTCAGCGATTATGCAGGCTCAAGCGACGACATTAACAGATTCAGATATTGAAGATATCGCAGCTTATTTTTCCAGCCTAAAATGAAGGTTTCTTTACTTTAGTTAAAAATAAAAAGGCGGCATTTACTGTTACCTTTTTATTTTTATACTGAATGTTTGTTCACAACAGCGATGCGCAGCATTACAATAACTGTAGCTCTTGATATAAAAAGAGTTGTTTTTTTAAAATTATCGCTTTAGGTTTAACCATGGCATTACTCAAAATTCTTCATTTCCCTGATCCACGCTTACGAAAAAAAGCCAGCGAGATCACCGATGTTTCCGATAAAATTCGCCAGCTTGCGGATGACATGCTGGAAACTATGTACGATGCGCCGGGCATTGGTTTAGCGGCAACCCAAGTTGATGTACAAAAACGAATCATTGTTATTGATATCTCTGAAGACAAAAGCCAAGCTTTAGTATTGATTAACCCCGAAGTCATCAAAAAAGAAGGCGAGCGAGAGCATGAAGAAGGTTGCCTGTCGGTACCGGAAGCTTATGAAATAGTCACTCGCGCCGATAAAATTCGAGTGAAAGCATTAGATCGTGACGGGAAAAAATTGGAGTTTGATGCTGACGATTTACTTGCCACCTGCATTCAGCATGAAATTGATCACTTGGAAGGTAAGTTATTTGTTGATTATCTGAGCAACTTAAAACGCCAACGCATCAAAAAACGTTTAGAAAAACACCTTAAACAAAAACTTTAGGATCTTAATGCGCATTATCTTTGCTGGCACACCTGAGTTTGCCGCTAATACCCTTGAGGCTTTATTAGGAACAGAACATGAAGTTTGCGCTGTTTATACGCAACCCGATAGGCCTGCTGGCCGTGGCCGAAAATTAACTGCCAGTGCAGTTAAACAGCTTGCTGTTAAACACCACATTCCAGTACAACAGCCACTTAATTTCAAATCTGAAGAAGCCAAACAAGTCCTTGCTGATTATCAAGCCGATTTAATGATTGTTGTTGCCTATGGACTTTTATTACCTCAACCCGTGCTCGACGCACCAACGTTAGGCTGCATAAATATTCACGCTTCATTATTACCTCGTTGGCGTGGAGCAGCTCCAATTCAACGTGCAATCTTAGCCGGTGACAATCAAACTGGTGTTTGCATTATGCAAATGGAAGCAGGATTAGATACTGGACCCATTTTAGCTCAAGCGATCTGTGCAATTAATAATAATGATACTGCACAAATCTTACATGACAGATTGGCATTATTAGGTGCAAAAACACTACTCGAAACATTACCAAATATTATTCAGCTGCAACAACAAGCACAGCAACAAGATGATGCCTTAAGCTGTTATGCCGATAAATTACAAAAACAAGAAGCAATCATTGACTGGCAGCAAGCCGCCACACAAATTAATCAACAGATCCACGCATTTAATCCTTGGCCGGTTGCTCAAACAACTTGGCAAGAAAAGGTTTTCAAGATATGGTCAGCAACAGTTATTGAAACTAAACATTCTGCGATCGCAGGTGAAGTGCTTGCTGTAAGCCGAGAAGGTATAGATATCGCTACGCAAGATGGGGTTTTACGTGCAACTCAAATTCAAATTCCAGGTAAACGCGCCATGTCTGTTAGCGATTTTATAAATGCCAATACTGTCGCAATAGGCGAACATCTTGGCTAAAAACAAACAAATCAAACACAGTGCGCGAGCCTCTGCAGCGAGAGTGATTGCTGAAGTATCACAAAAACAACGATCACTTAATGGCGTGCTTGCTGCAGCATTAATCCCCCTGCCTGAAAATGAACGCAGTTTATGCCAACAACTTTGTTATGGTGTATTACGCTGGCAACTTGCACTGCAATCACTTAGCCAACAACTGATTAATAAATCATTAAAAGCAAAAGACAGTGATATTGAAGCATTATTGCTCTGCGGTTTATATCAACTTCGAGATATGCGTATTCCATCACACGCCGCTATTTCTGAAACAGTCAACGCCTGCAAAACGCTAGGAAAACCTTGGGCCACAGGATTAATTAACGCCAGTCTGCGAAACTTTCAACGTAAACAAGCTGAACTTGAAAAAAAACTCGTCGATAAAGAATCTGCGCTTTATTCTCACCCCGATTGGTTGATCCAGCAATTCAAACAAGACTGGCCTGAACATTGGCAACAAGTATTAACCGCAAATAACCAGCAACCACCCATGATGTTACGAGTAAATCAACAACATAACTCTCGTACTGACTATATTGAAAAATTAAATCAAGCAGACATCATCGCTAGTGAGCTTACAAGCAGTGATGAGGCTTTATTGCTTGAAAAGCCCTGTGATGTATACCAATTACCAGGATTCAGAGAAGGTGATTCTTCAGTGCAAGATGGTGCCGCGCAGCAGGTTGTCCAATTATTAAATCTAGACTCTGGATTACGCATATTGGATGCCTGCGCCGCGCCTGGAGGAAAAACATGCCATATTCTTGAAAAACAACCTGACAATGAAGTGGTGGCGCTTGATATAGATGCAAAGCGATTGCAACAAATAGAACAAAATACAACACGGCTTAATCTAAATGCTACGCTCCTCGCTGCAGATGCTGGTGATACTGATAAATGGTGGGATGGCCAATTATTTGACCGCATATTAATTGATGCCCCCTGTTCTGGTACCGGTGTGATACGTCGTCATCCTGATATCAAATTATTACGTCGCGCCGATGATATTGAGCAACTAGCGCAACAACAGAAGCTATTATTAGATAATTTATGGCCACTACTCAAGCCTGATGGCTTGTTGGTTTATACCACCTGCTCAGCATTAAAACAGGAGAATGAACAGCAAATCGCCACGTTTTTAGAACAACATCCAGAAGCCGAAGAGCAGATCCCTGATATTGCCCCGGCCCAACGCCGGCCTTTTGGTTACCAGCGCTTGCCTGGCGACGATGTTTCAGATGGATTTTATTATGCCTGCCTCCGCCATCGTTAAAATTATTTATCGAATAGCTCTACTGGCATTGTTCACAACGCCAGTAATGGCTGAGAACTTTAGTGTTCAATCGGCGACCATTAACAAAATTGGCAATGGTTTTGTTGTTAATGCTGAAATGCACTACCCACTCTCTGCAAGAGTCATCGAAGCAATTGAAAATAGTGTGCCTATTACGTTTAGCCAACAACTAGAACTGATTAAATCTGTGCCGTTATTAGGAAAGTACTGGCAATGGAAAGAAACATTTTGGACAACTGAACTGCGCTATGAATTACGCTATCATGCCCTAACTCAGCAATATGTTTTGCACTCGATTGATACCCTTCATCGACAAAACTTCCCAACGCTCGAAAGTGCACTAAACGCCTTAGGTCAAATCAAAAATCTAAGCCTACCGCCAGAATATTTAGTCGATAATGAAAACTTAATCTTAAACCTACGTACTGAGCTAGATTTACATGCATTGCCCACGCCTATGCGACCCGGTGCTTTAATCTCATCAAAATGGCAATTGACTAGTCCATGGGTGGCAGCAACGTGGCCTTGAAAATTATTAAACGCTTAAGCACGGGAACAGCCCCCTATTTTTCTCTCGCTATCCTATTATTGCTGCTTGCTTACCTGCTCAGCGCAGCAACACAAGATAGTTCGCGCCTTAACGATTTATTTCTGCTGATTTTTGGTGTTGGTATCGCCTGCTTAGTTTTGCTAACTACCATACTGGGTCGCAGTTTATTTCGCCTTTACCGCGACTTTAAAAACAAAGAAGAAGGCTCCAGACTGACGATTCGTCTAGTCAGCTTATTTGTTTTACTTATTTTGGGGTCAACCACCATTGTTTATGGTTTTTCCATGCACTTTCTTCATCGTGGCATTAATAGCTGGTTTGACGTTAAAGTAGAACAAGCCTTAAATGATTCCTTAGAGTTAAGTCGTGCCGCATTTGGTATTCGTATGCGCACCTTATTACGCCAATCACGGTTAATGGCCGGCACCTTAAACCAGTTACCAGAAAAAGAGATTAACCATAGCTTGCGAGAACTAACCCAATTAAGTGGCGCTTTAGAGCTCAGCATTTGGACTATGGATGGACAGCTAGTTATTTCTAGCATCGAAAACCCGGCCATTATGGTGCCCGATAAACCTAATGAGGCTATTTTCCGTCAACTAGAAGCCGGTGAAGACTACATAGGGCTCGACCCTACTGACAATGCTATTTTGCAATTACGGGCGGCGGTTGTCATACCCCAAAGATCCACGCTCGCGCAACGACGATTATTACACGTTTTATTCCCAGTTGATGAACGACTTAGTGTGCTCGGAAAAACCGTACAGGAAGCGTTTACCGACTATAAAGAACTTAATTATCTGCGAAAACCCTTGGTCACCATCTTTACCTTAACGCTCAGCCTAATTGTATTGTTAACGGTATTAGCATCCATCTGGTTTGCCATCTGGATCTCGCGTCGAATTGTGCAACCCTTACAAGAACTTTCTGAAGGCACACAAGCTGTTGCTTCAGGAAACTACAATCAACAGTTCACCGCCGCCGGTCACGATGAAATTGGTTTCTTGGTGCGATCGTTTAACCAAATGACACAACGCTTAACACAAGCTCGTAATGCTACTCAGCGTAGTCATCGTCTCTTAGAACAGCAAACCAATTACCTCACAACCGTCTTAGGTAGTTTATCTAGCGGTGTTATTACCATCGATAATAAAAATTATTTACGCACAGCAAATGTAGCTAGCAGTGACATCTTAGAGATCAACTTGCAGCAGCGTATTGAAAGTCCTATCGCAAAACTAGCCAACCATCATCATCATTTGCAAGCCTTCACACAACTGCTTGAACAACAAACCAAACACTCAAACAATTGGCAGCAACAATTAGAATTGCAACAACAAAAAGGGCAGCAAACCCTGATGTGTCATGGCACCTCATTGCCAAATAACGAAGGTTGGGTGGTTGTTTTTGATGACATTACCACGCTATTACAGGCACAGCGAAATGCGGCATGGGGCGAAGTAGCTCGGCGACTTGCCCATGAAATTAAAAACCCGTTAACGCCGATTCAATTATCAGCCGACAGACTGCAACATAAATACTTACCGTTATTACCTGATACTGAGTCAGGCACGCTTATCAAGCTGACTAATACCATTATTCAGCAAGTTGAAGCCATGAAAGATATGGTTAATGATTTTTCAGACTATGCACGTTCACCAGGCTTAGAGTTAGTCTCAAGTCCAATTGGCGAACTTATGCGTGAAATATTAGCGTTATATCAGAGCAACCCTCATCACCAATTCACGCTAACTACTGACAAAGATGACATCAAAGTTAAAATAGATAAAAATCGCTTTCGACAAGTGCTACATAACCTACTTAAAAATGCCATTGAAGCAAGTGAAGAAGCAAAAATACCAGTTAATATCAACCTAACCTACCAAGCTGTATCACAGCAAAAAGGTGAGTTTTTAGAAATTTCTATCAGCGATCATGGCCCAGGAATTCCTGCTGAGATGATAAATACTTTATTTGAACCCTACATCACCAATAAAGCCAAAGGCACTGGGCTTGGACTTGCCATTGTTAAAAAGATAATTGAAGAGCATGGCGGCAATGTTTGGGCAAAGAACCTCAAGCCAAATGGCATGAGTATAATAATACAGCTACCACTAGAGGATAAGAAGGCGTGAGTAACGATAAGCCGTTAATTTTAGTTGTTGATGACGAACCAGATATTCGAGAACTTATTAAAGATATATTAGAAGACGAAGGTTATCAGATAGTCGTAGCAGCTAATGGTGATGAAGCGCGTAATGCACTTGCGGCACAAAGCCCAAGTCTTGTTTTATTAGATATATGGATGCCCGATATTGATGGCATAAGCCTGCTCAAAGAGTTTAAACAACAAGACAGTGAGCTCACGATTGTCATGATGTCTGGCCATGGGACTATTGAAACAGCTGTCGAAGCAACTCGACTTGGTGCCAGTGATTTTATTGAAAAGCCGCTTTCGATGGCAAAATTATTACGCGGTGTTGAGCTGGCCATTGAACAACACGCCAAACATCTCGCCACACAAAGTCAGTTAACTCAAATACCGGTCGGTAAAAGCGCACAAATAAGTTTACTTCGCGATCAATCTCAGCGTGTTGCTCAGCACGATATGCCCATCTTGTTACTCGGTGAAGATGGCACAGGTAAACATTGCTTTGCACATTATCTCTATAGTCTTAGCAAATTTGCTAAAGGTAAGTTTATTGAACTCACTGCTGATAGTTTTCCGGTAGACAGCCTCAAACTCACCACATTAGCTAATGATAATTGTCTTTTCATTAACGATATAGCACTGCTTAGTCATGATGCCCAGGCTTTACTCTTGCACCTTTTAGATAGCGGCAAACTTAAAAACTGCCAACTTATTTGTGCTAGCCAACATTCCTTAGAAAAAGCGATCAGTGAACAGCGCTTCTCCGAAGCGTTGTTTTATCAACTTAACAGCATCATTCTAGCTATTCCACCCTTACGCGATCATGTTGAAGATATTCCTGAGTTAGTGCACTTTTTTGTTGATCAACAAACCTCTCAAGCCAACCTGCCTTACCGTCATTTCACTGTCGCCGCTCAAAATCGCTTACGAAATCATGTTTGGGCTGGCAATGTGCTTGAACTTAAAAATATCATTCAGCGTTTATTAGTATTAAGCGATGCTGAAGATATTGATGTTGTTGATGTAGAACAAGCATTTGACAGCATCACCGATAGTTCAACAAAAGCCGATGCTGACATCATTAATTATGATTTACCCTTGCGAGAAGCTCGCGAACAGTTTGAACGCATCTATTTATTAAAAAAATTACAAGAAACTGACGGTAACGTTGGTAAAGCAGCTAAACTATCAGGCATGGAACGTACACATCTGTATCGGAAACTGCGATCATTAGGCATCGATACCAAACAGGTTTAGGACGGAAATATGAAGATCCTTATTCTCGGCGCAGGTCAAGTAGGCTCATCGGTAGCAGCAACGCTTGCTCGTGAAGATGATGACATTACCGTCGTTGATACCAATAATGAACACCTTCAAAAACTGCAAGATCATTATGATATTCGAACCATTCAAGGCAATGCCTCACACCCGAGCGTTTTAGCTCGAGCCGGCGCCGAAGATGCCGATCTTATTCTTGCAGTGACCAATAGTGATGAAATCAATATGGTCGCCTGTCAAATATGCCACACCCTACACCACACGCCGACCAAAATTGCCCGCATCCGTAGTCCTGAATATTTGTCACAACCTGATTTGTTTAACAATGAAGCGATTGCGATTGATATGTTAATTAGTCCAGAACAAATCATTACGGATTATATTGAAAGACTCATCAATTACCCAAACGCGCTGCAAGTGCTTGATTTTGCAAAAGACAAAGTCCAGCTTGTCGCCGTAAAAGCCTTCCATGGCGGCCCGCTAGTTGGCAATCCATTAAGCGAATTACGACAACATATTCCCAAAACAGATACTCGCGTCGCCGCTATTTTCCGTGATGGCAGCCCTATTTTCCCTGAAGCCGATACCATTATTGAAGCCGATGATGAAGTATTTTTCATTGCTGCAACTAAAGATATTCGCTCGGTAATGGCTGAGTTACGGCGCCTAGACAAACCCTACAAACGAATTCTACTAGCTGGTGGCGGTAATATCGGTGCCCGCCTAGCAAAAGCATTAGAAAATGATTATCAAATAAAATTAATCGAAGCGAATCCAGTCCGTGCTGAAGCCTTGTCTGAAGAGCTGGCTAATACCATCGTCTTATTAGGTGATACCGCAAACCAAGAATTATTGCTTGAAGAAGATATCGATAAGGTCGATTTGTTTTGTGCGCTAACTAATGATGATGAAGCAAATATTCTATCGGCGATGCTGGCAAAACGTTTGGGGGCTGGCAAAGTATTATCTCTCATCAACCGTGCCGCTTATGTGGACTTGGTAGAAAGTGGCAGTATCGATATTGCACTCTCACCCCAACAAGCCACCATTGGTAGTTTATTAGCCCATATTAGACGTGGCGATATCGTAGCGGTACATTCGCTACGCCGAGGTGCCGCCGAAGCCTTAGAAGCCGTTGCTCACGGCGATAAAACATCATCCATGGTGGTTGGTCGCCGAATTGATGAAATTGATTTACCGCCTGGCACTAGCATTGGCGCTATTGTTCGTGGTGAACAAGTTATCATCGCTCATCACGACACCATGATCGAAGCAGAAGATCATGTCATTTTGTTTTTGATTCATAAACGTTATATTACTGAAGTAGAACAACTGTTTCAGGTTGGTTTTACCTTTTTCTAATGCACTGAAAATGGAATCATCTTTACAACATCACTTTCTCATCGCCATGCCATCCTTGGTTGATACCTTCTTTTATCATTCCGTGGTGTATATCTGTGACCATAATGATAAAGGTGCGATGGGTTTAATCATTAATCGCCCAACACAAGTCATGTTAGTCGACTTAGTATCACATCTAGAAATTAGCAATCCGTCAGAATACCTCAGCACGACCCCGGTGTTATTTGGTGGCCCGGTAGAAAAAGGCCAAGGCATGGTGATTCATGATAGTCATGCTGATTGGAAAACCAGCGTCGAAATAGCCAAAGGCATTTACCTGACTACCTCAACCGATATATTGGAAGCACTTGGCACCGACCAAGGCCCGGCTCACTCATTAGTCACTCTAGGTTATGCCGGTTGGGGAGAAGGCCAATTAGAAAAAGAGATCGCTGAAAATAGCTGGCTTACCGTTGCCGCTACCGATGATATTTTATTTGATACGCCACCCGACAAACGCTGGCAAGCCGCAGCAAACCTATTAGGCATAGACATTAATTTAATATCAAACTCTTCGGGGCATGCATGAGCCAAGCTAGAACCATACTTGGTTTTGATTTTGGCTTAAAAAATATTGGTGTTGCTGTTGGCCAAGAACTCACTGGCAGCGCCAACCCGCTGACTGTTGTCAAAGCACGAGAAGGCATTCCAAACTGGGATGACATTCAATTGCTAATACAACAATGGCAGCCACAACTACTGGTTGTTGGTCTACCGTTAAACATGGATGGCAGCGAACAAGAAATGACGGTAACCGCACGCCGCTTTGGCAACCGACTTAATGGTCGATTTCATCTTCCTGTCGTTTGGCAAGATGAGCGCCTCAGCACGTACGAAGCCTTGGAACAACTCGGTATTCGTGACAAAATGCAGGCAAAAAATCGTAGCGATGTTGATCGCATTTCTGCCCAACTTATACTTCAATCATGGCTAAACCAACAATGACTATTCCAGCTACACAAGCCGATGTGCAGGCTTTATTAAACAATATGGCAACTGAAATTCGTCAACAGTTAGGCGACCGTAAACCATTACTTGTCGGCATACATACTGGCGGTGTTTGGGTTGCCGAACAACTAGCAATAATTCTGGGAACAGATTTCTTTGATGCCCCCCTAGGCACCTTAAATATTGCTTATTACCGTGACGACTTCACACGCATTGGCATGCACCCACAAGTCAATCCTTCCGACTTGCCTTTTGCCGTTGATGATCGCCATTTATTATTAGTGGATGATGTCTTGCAAAGTGGCCGTACCATTCGTGCCGCTTTAAATGAAATCTTCGATTATGGCCGCCCAGCCAGCGTCACATTAGCCATATTAGTCGAACGAAATGGTCGTGAATTACCGATACAAGCTGATATTATTGGCAAAAAAATTACCCTCTCTGACGAGCAACATATAAAATTAAGCAACAATGACGGTTTAAAATTAGAACTCAATTCTTCTGGAGCCAGTTAATGAGCAGTAATCAACTTACTGACAGCGGCCAACTGCGCCACTTTCTTACGATCGAAGGTCTTAAAAAACCTTTACTGACAGAGATCATGGATCGCGCAGAACAGTTTTCCAGCATCGCAAACCAGCAAGTCAAAAAGGTCCCGTTATTACGAGGCAAAACCATCTTCAATCTGTTTTTTGAAAACAGCACCCGCACTCGAACCACGTTTGAATTGGCCGCCAAAAGACTTTCTGCTGACGTAATAAACCTTAATATCAATACGTCGGCCACCTCCAAAGGTGAAAGCCTGCTAGATACTTTGCACAACTTAGAAGCAATGCATAGCGATATGTTTGTTGTTAGACATAGTCAAAGCGGTGCCGCAGAATTTATCGCACAACATGTCGCACCTCACGTGAGTGTCATTAATGCCGGTGATGGCTGTCATGCTCATCCAACACAAGCCATGTTGGATATGTTTACCATCCGCCGCCATAAAGAAAACTTTCACGATTTACGGGTAGCGATCGTCGGAGATATTCTGCACTCCCGCGTCGCCCGCTCTCAAATTCAAGCATTAGCAACCTTAGGTGTGGGTGAAATTCGTGTAATTGGACCAAAAACCTTACTGCCATCAAATACGCAAACCCTTGGTGTGCATGTGTATCACGACATGGATGCCGGGCTAGAAGGCGTGGATGTTGTTATCATGCTTCGCCTGCAACATGAACGCATGCAAGGTGCTTTATTGCCCAGCGCTAGAGAATATTTTGACTGTTTTGGTTTAACCGATGAAAAACTAAAACTCGCAAAACCTGATGCGATTGTAATGCACCCAGGCCCAATTAATCGCGGTATTGAAATTGCTTCCACCGTTGCAGATGGGCCTCAATCCGTCATTTTAGAACAAGTTACCCACGGCATCGCCATACGAATGGCCGTCATGTCAATGACACTTGGTGCACAGTCAGAACAACAAGAGGTTAACGCATGAAGCTTCGTATCGCTAATGGTCGAGTCATTGACCCAGCCAGCCAGTTGGATGGCCAATACGATATCCTAATTAGTGATGGCAAAATCACAGCTATTACCGAAAACCATGATGATTTCACCGCCGATCAAACCATTGATGCGAGTGGATTAATTGTTTGTCCCGGGCTTGTTGATCTCTGTGCTCGTTTACGCGAACCTGGACAAGAGCATACGGCCACAATAGAAAGTGAAACACTTGCCGCGGCCGCTGGCGGCATTACTACTTTGGCAATACCGCCGGATACCGATCCCGTTATCGACAATACCGCCGTAATCGAACTCATTGAAGATAGAGCAAAAAAGGCGGGGCGAACTTTAGTACTTACCGTTGGCGCACTGACCCAAAATTTAAAAGGTGAGCTACTTGCAGAAATGTCAGCCTTAAAATCGGCAGGCATTGTAGGCATAAGCAACAGCTTGTCGCCAATAAAAAATAGTCTTATTCAGCGTCGCGCAATGGAATATGCGGCAACCTTAGATCTCACCGTATTTATCAACTCCTTTGATCCCTACTTACAAGATGAAGGCTGTGTGCACGAAGGCACAGTCAGTTCACGGCTTGGACTTGCTGGCATTCCTGAAACAGCAGAAACTATCGCTGTTGCGCGTGATTTACTATTAATTGAACAAACTGGAGTGCGTGCTCACTTTCGTAATATATCTACTGGCCGAGCGGTGAAAATGATTCATGATGCCCAACAACGAGGTCTTGCTGTTAGTGCGGATGTTAGCGCTCATCACCTACATCTTTGTGAGCATGATCTAGGTAATTACGACAGTCAAAGTCATGTCTTGCCACCCTTTCGTAGTATCCGCGATCGAGAGCAATTACAACAAGGTTTGCGTGACGGTATTATCACGGCGATCAGCTCTGACCATCAACCTTTAGATAAAGATGCCAAGTTAGGGCCTTTTGCTGAAACCACACCCGGTATTTCAGGTTTGGAAACATTGCTGCCTTTAACGATGAAGTTGGTTGATGATGATGAAATTTCTTTAAATACAGCAATCGCATGTTTGACTCATCAACCTGCAGATATATTAGGCATCGAAGCCGGGCGGCTCAAAGTAGGTGGGGCAGCAGATATTTGCATTATTGATCCGCAAGCTCAATACGAATGTCAGCCAAATTTATTTGCCAGTGCAGGTAAAAACAGTCCTTTTGCTGGTTGGTTATTTAACAATCAAGTCAGTCATACTTTATTTCAGGGCAAACCCGTCTTCCAACAACCATAAGCATTTTTCACTTTCTTCTGTTTCAATCAACAAGGAGTTTTTATGTCTTTAACCAATAAATTTATTTCAGCTGGTCTCGTATTATTATTTTCTCTAACACTGAGTGCCTGTTCGCCTGAAGTAGGCAGTGATGATTGGTGTGGCACTATGAAAGAAAAACCAAAGGGTGAATGGTCAACAAACGACACTACAGGCTATGCCCAACACTGCTTATTTAATTAATGGCTTCATCCACAATCTATGCCTTAGATTTCGATGGTGTTATCTGCGATAGCGCCATCGAAACAGCCATGACCGGCTGGAAAGTCGCCACTCAGATCTGGTCAAACATGCCAGATGAAACACCGCAATCAATAATCAGTCTCTTCCGTAAAGTACGTCCGGTAATGGAAACCGGGTATGAAGCCATATTAATCATGCGAGCTTTATTTGAAGGTGTCTCAGCTGAGAATTTATTAAATAATTTTAATAGTCAGCTTACACATCTAATTCATCGTGACCAGCTCGATACGGACAAACTAAAACGACGATTTGGCGATTTTCGTGATCAGTGGATAAAACACGATCTTGATGATTGGATGGCAATGAATCCACTATTTGAAGGCATTGCAGACAAACTACAACAAGTTGATCCCCAAAAAACCTACATTATTACGACCAAACAAGAACGTTTTGTCAGTCAGATTTTTGCCAGTAATAAGATTGAATTTCCTGCCGAACGAATTTATGGATTGGATCGCAAACTTAGCAAACAACAAATATTAAAAGATCTGTTAATAACACATGCTGAAAATGATATTTTGTTTGTAGAAGACCGGCTGCCAACCCTTATCAATGTCATCAACGATGGGCAACTAGACGCTATAAAACTGTTTTTTGCTGATTGGGGTTATAACACGCAAGATGACAAACAAGCTGTCTCAAAACTAGAAACGGTTCGGTCAATAAACCTAAAAGAAATGATGGCGCTATAAAGAAAAATTGGCGGAGCGGACGGGACTCGAACCCGCGACCTCCGGCGTGACAGGCCAGCATTCTAACCAGCTGAACTACCGCTCCACACCACTTCAAGCAAGGCCTTAAATCCAACGTATGCCTGAAGAAGCGTGAAAGAATACAGTAAAAAATATAAAGATGTTAGTGAAATTTCATGCCTTTTATTAATCGGCATAAAATCAGTTACTTACTGCCAGTTATTTCTTTTTGCTGCTTGTAATTTTTCATAACCTTCTAGCAGTTTAGTGTGGCGCTCAAAGCCCTCAAGGCCTAAACCGGGACAAAGTAAATCATGGAAAACGGTTTTGCCTTCGACAATCGCAAGGCCCGTAGTCACATTTTGTTGGCCATACATCAACGCTAAACCCGCCTCATATTCAACATAATCACGATCTTCATGCCATTTAATTTCAAGCAAAGCTTTTAAGCAACGATACAGTTTTAAAGTTTCTTCGCTGGCCTGACCCAGTGCTAAACACCACTCAACCCAATCCAAAGCCTGCTCATCTTGCAATGCAAGACATAACATCGCTTTGATTTCGCCTAAACGAATTTGAGACCATAAGGTCTCCGGATCAGGAGCAAGGCCAATAAATTGAAATGCCAAAGTTTGATCGTGATAACCACCTTCATCTAATCGGTCTAAAATATCCTGCCATCTCGCAACATCACCATCTTTTAGACTGAGGAAGTCTTCGCGGAATAAAGCACCTTCATTATTATTTTCCCAAACCAACTCATCAACGGGATAGATATCTGACATACCCGGCACCAAAATACGGCAGGCATAAACATTCAAATGTTCATAGTCGGAGATATAAATATCAAAACCTAAGCTATGAATTTTATTTGATAAATATTCAAACTCATCGGCGGTAGCTTCATCATGATCCCAATCAACAAATTCAAAATCGGCTGTTTTACGGAAAAAATCATTCGAAATATAACCACTAGAATCTATAAAATGCATTTCCAAATTTTGCGGTGAAGCCACCTCATCCAAATCAAAAATAGGTGGATGAAATACATCTAACTGATCTAAGCCTCGACCTTGTAATAATTCGGTGACGGTTCTTTCCAAAGCCACTTCAAAGCTAGGGTGGGCACCAAAGGAAGCAAACACGGAGCCATCTTTCGGATTTATTAAGGTCACACTCATCACCGGAAACTGACCACCTAAAGAGGCATCGGCAACACGCAAAGCATAACCATGAGATTCCAGTTCATTTAAAGCTTGTTCAATTTTTGGAAAACGAGCAATAACCTCGGCCGGTACTTCTGGCAAGCAAATAGCTTCGGCAATGATCTTGTTTTTGACATAGCGCTCAAATACTTCTGACAAACCCTGAACTCGGGCCTCATTTTTAGTATTTCCTGCCGACATACCGTTGCTAACAAAGATATTGCCAATAACATTGATTGGGATATATATCGCTTTATCATCACGGACTCGGTGATAGGGAGCAGCACAAATGCCTCGCTCTCCAGTGCCTGAGTTAATATCAAACAACATCGCGGGAGTCAGTTCATTATTCGGGTCAAAATGTGTCCACAGGCTTTCATCCATCAAACCTTCTGGCATTTTCTCGCCCGATGAATCAAACCATCGCTCATTCGGATAGTGCACAAAGTCGCTGGCACTATGTTTTTCGCCCAAATAAAAATCAGCAAAAAAGTAATTACAGCTTAAGCGCTCAAAATACTCACCTAATGCACTCGCAAGACAAGCCTTCTCAGTACTACCTTTGCCATTAGTAAACATCAATGGACAAGTTTTATCGCGAATATGTACCGAATACACATTGCTCACAGGGTTTAACCATGACGCTTCTTCAATATCGAAACCAAATGATTTCAACTTAGCCTGCATTGTCGAAATACTTGTTTCTAAATCGCTGTCTTTGCCTTTGATATATGTTTTTTCAGTCATCGCCCCACCCATAAAAAATTAACCCCCCAAGCTAAATAGATTGGAGGGTTAATCCTAATAATTATTTGTTTTTATTTATAACGCTTCTGCTGCTTGAATCGCTTTTTTAACCAATCGTTTAGCTGCACCTTTTACTGTGGCTGCTTTAATTGCTTCTAGGTTGACCGGTTTACCCACAATGATCACACCGCCCATGCCTGCACCAAAATGTGGTGTGCACTTATAAATATAGATACCTTGTTGATTAAAGGTACGCTGAAAGTTATCACCCATTGCTGAGTGCCACATTTCCGAACCTTCAGGCACTAAACCTTCCATTGCTTGCGTATCATGACTGCTCATATTCTCCCAAGCAACAGTATCTCCAGGTGCAATGACAATCACTAATGGCGCATATTTCAATCCCTGTGCTGTGACAATATGAACTTGGCTATCAGCGGGTGCCTCTTCAACTACCGCAGCTGTTTCAACTACAACCTCTTCGGTGACAGCCTCAATGACTACTGCTTGTTCTTCGACGACTTCTACAGCTTCCAGTTGAGCCTCTTCAACAGCAAGGTCTATTTCTGAGGTTTCAACTTCAACAGGCTCAACCACAATGGGTGCCACAGGCTTAACATCATCGATGGTTTTTGTGTGATAACCAGCATCATCACCCTTCAAGAAAGGCCAAATGGCAACAATCACTACAACAGCCAATGTCACATGTACTAATACTGCGATCGTTGCTTTTTTTCTGTTCATTTTCCAAGTTCTCCATAAATTACGTATTAATTGTGCGCTAATAATAACATTTGGTTTTAACCCGGCATATACGTAGATCATGCTCGCTATGCGATAATGTGGCCTACAACATTCCTCTAAGATTTTAATTTCAAGGCCAAAACCTAATGAGCGTCGAACAAACATTGCAGCAACGTAGTCAATCTAAATGTGAGCTTTGCAGCTCTGAAAGTGAATTACGTGTTTACGATGTTCCGCCTGCTGAAACAACCGACGCTGACCATTCCATTTTGATCTGCGATTTGTGCCATTCACAAATTGATAGTAAAAATGAATTAGATACAAATCACTGGCGCTGCCTGAATGACAGCATGTGGACACCTGTTCCAGCCGTGCAAGTGATGGCGTGGCGCATGTTAAAACGATTACAGACTGAAAATTGGGCCCAAGATTTACTTGATATTCTCTATTTAGAAGAAGAAACCTTAGTTTGGGCTCAAAGCACTGAGTCCACTGAAGCAGAATCTGTTTCAACCGTAAAAGACAGTAACGGTGCCATTTTATTAGACGGCGATACAGTGACCTTAATAAAAGATCTAGATGTAAAAGGTGCCGGTTTTACTGCAAAGCGTGGCACCGTAGTCAAAAATATTTCATTAAACGACAATCCAGAGCAAATTGAAGGGCGCGTTAATGGCACTCGAATCGTATTGCTCACTAAATTCCTCAAAAAAGCCAATTAAACAATAAGCTATTGATAATAATCTAATATAGGCAATTAACCCTTGCTAATTAATCATTGTTCAATTATTATTTTGAACGCTGTTTAATATTTAAATTAAACACTGATTAATTGGATGGGGTTTTAGCTTATGGCTAGACGTAATGATCACTCGCGTGAACAACTAAAAGAAATGGCCTTAGTGGCGAGTGAGTCTATCGTTAATCAAGAGGGTATCGATGCCCTGTCTACACGGAAAGTAGCACGTGAAATTGGCTACTCAGCTGGCACGCTGTATCAAGTATTTAATAATTTGGATGATCTTGTTCTACAGTTAAATTCTCGCACTTTAAGTCGTCTTCAACTGCAAATGACACAAAGACAACGCTACGATGCCAAAAACCGCCTCAAACAATATGGCTACTGCTATCTTAATTTTGCTTATCATCAAGCTGAACTTTGGCATTTATTATTTGAACACCGTGCAGTAAACTCAGAACAACGTCCGCAACAACTACTTAATAATATTGATGCCTTATTCACCTTAGTGAAACACGCATTAAGTGAGCTTAAGCCCGCAAGCTCTGATATAGAAATTACTATTGCCGCCAATTCATTATGGAGCGGTATTCATGGCATCACCGTATTGATGTTAAAAGGGAAATTATTTGAAGGTGATCTGCATGCTGCTGAAAGCGCGGTAGATTGTTTGATGAACAACTTTATTCTAGGCTGGACAACTCAAGGAGAGCAGCATGCTTAAACTATTTAAAGTAAAGGGGTTTTTTGCCTTTATTGCCGTGGCGTTTATTAATGCTTTTGTAGATTTAGGCCATAAGATCATCATTCAAAATACCTTATTCAAATCTTACGATAGTACCGAATTAATTGTTTTAACTGCGATCGTCAACGGCTTAATATTAATTCCCTTTATTTTGTTGTTTAGCCCCGCCGGTTTCATCTCTGATCGCTTTAAAAAGCCCATCGTTATGCAATGGGCCGCCCGCTCAGCCGTCGTCGTTGCCTTAATCATCACGCTCAGTTATTACCAAGGTTGGTTTTATCTCGCCTTTGCTATGACCTTTGTGCTTGCCGTGCAAAGCGCTCTCTACTCCCCTGCCAAATATGGGTACATTCGTGACTTGTTAGGAAGTGACCATCTCAGCGAAGGTAATGGTTGGACACAATCGATATCGATGATCGCTATTCTGGGTGGCATTGTTATATTTTCATTATTGTTTGAAAATATCTTAGCGGATCACCACATCGTCAATGCTGAACCTAGCACTATCATTCAGATGATTGCACCATTAGGTTGGTTATTAGTGCTCGGTACCACTATTGAAGCACTGTTTGCACAGCGCTTGCCCGATACACCGGCTGGTAACGCACAACAAACCTTTGATATATCGGCCTATTTCAAGGGTCAGCTAATTCGACAGAATATTCGCGAACTCTGGTCTCAAAAAAGCATACTTCACTCTATTTTTGCTATTTCCGTATTCTGGACCGTCAGTCAAGTATTGCTAGCTGTCTTTCCTGCCTATGCCAAATCCACCATGGGAGAAAGCAATACCTTTGTGATCCAGTCGATTATGGCTTTAGCTGGAATAGGCATTATGGCTGGATCGATGATTGCGGGTTACCTTTCACGCAACCACATTAACCTTGGTTTAGTACCTATTGGGGCTATTGGTTTTGCTATCAGTTTAATTCTATTGGTCGATATAGAATCTTTATCTAACGCAGCATTTATCTTTTTTATGTTTGGGCTCAGCGGCTCATTATTAATCATTCCGTTAAATGCATTGATTCAATTTTATGCCCCAGAAGAACAGTTAGGCAAAGTGCTAGCCGGCAACAACTTTATTCAAAATATCGCCATGTTACTTGGCTTAAGTTTGACGGTATTATTCTCTTTGGCAAACTATAGTGAGCAGTGGTTACTTACGATATTAGCCATAGTAGGCGTTATTGGTGCTGTTCACGCTATCCGCACCTTACCACAAGCTCTAGTACGAATATTAATCTCTGCTTTGATCAAAGGCAAATACAGAATCCAAATACAAGGCATAGAAAATATCCCTGCTGAGGGTGAAGGCATGTTGCTCTTGGGTAATCACATTAGCTGGTTAGATTGGGGCATGATACAAATTGCTTGTCCTCGTCGTGTTCATTTTGTGATGGAGCGTGCTATTTACGAACGTTGGTACCTAAAGTGGTTCCTTGATATGTTTGGCGTTATTCCTATCTCCGCCAGCAAAAGCAAACAAGCTTTAGAGCAAGTGAAAGAATACTTAGAAAAGGGCGAAGTTGTCTGCCTCTTCCCTGAAGGCATGATCAGCTATACCGGCCAACTCGGTGAGTTTAAACGAGGTTTTGAACGTACCATTGAAGGCACTAGCGCAATCATCGTCCCGTTTTACTTGCGTGGTTTATGGGGCAGTCGTTTTTCTCGATCCAGCACGCGTTTACAAGCAAATCGCAGCACCGGATTAAAACAGGATGTCATTGTTGCTTTCGGTCAACCATTAACCGCTGATAGCGATGCTGCCGCCGTCAAACAAAAAGTCTTCGAGCTCTCCATCCATACTTGGCAAAGTTATACCAATACATTGCCTTGCCTTGCCGAAGCATTTATTCGCACTGCTAAATCAGCACCGAATGATTGGGCGATTACCGAAGTAAAAGGCGAACCAACCAGCTATCGCCGGCTATTGACGGGCGCTTTATTGTTTAGTCGTCATTTCAAACAAGCACAAGGAAGCAATATTGGCATGTTAGTGCCAACCACTACTGCCGGCGCTATCAGTAATATGGCGGCACTTATCGCTGGCAAAACCGTTGTTAATCTTAACTATACTGCCTCGCCTGAAGCAGTAAGCTCTGCCATCGAACAAGCCGAAATCAAAACAGTGATTTCATCAAGACAGTTTGTGAAACGCTTATCTGCCAAAGGTATGGATTTCGCGCCGTTATTGAAACAGGTCAAAGTCATCTATCTAGAAGATTTGGCTAAAAAAATCACGCTATCGCAACGCATCTCCACCATGGCAATAGCGACCATATTGCCATCACGAATTATTAAGGCACTTTATTGCAGCCCTTGTGCGATTGATGATACCGCCGCCATCTTATTTTCATCGGGCAGTGAAGGTGCACCAAAAGGCATCATGCTCAGCCATCGAAATATTATGTCTAATTTAAAACAGATCGCCGATGTATTAAATATTCGTGAAGACGATACCGTGATGGCCACCCTGCCGTTATTCCATGCTTTTGGTTTAACCGTTACCTGCTTTATGCCGCTAATCGAAGGCATACCCGTTGTTTGTCATCCTGATCCCACTGATGCTGTCGCTATCGGCAAAGGTGTCGCAAAGTATCGCGCCACCATGTTATGTGCCACCGGTACCTTCTTACGTCTTTATAGTCGTAACCGTAAACTGGTACCGATGATGTTCGAGAGTTTACGCATCGTCGTTGCCGGCGCTGAAAAGTTAAACCCTGAAGTTCGCGAACTATTTGAAAGTCGTTTCCATAAACCCATACTTGAAGGTTATGGCTGTACCGAAACAACACCGGTGGCTGGAGTTAACCTTCCAGACACCCTCAATATTAATTCTTGGACCGTTCAAGTCGGCAACAAACCGGGCACGGTTGGTTTAGCTTTGCCTGGATCTACCTTTAAAATTGTTGATCCAGACACCATGAAACCACTTGCTGTTGATGAAGCCGGTTTGATCTTGATTGGTGGCAGCCAGATCATGAAAGGTTATCTCAACAATCCACAAAAAACGGATGAAGTTATCGTCGAGCGTGATGGTATTCGTTGGTACAACACAGGTGATAAAGGCAAGTTAGATAAAGACGGCTTCCTCACTATCCTTGACCGTTATTCACGTTTTGCCAAATTAGCGGGCGAAATGGTGAGCTTAGGCGATGTTGAACAACGTGTGCGTCAAGCATTAGATGATCCTGAGTTAGCCTTAGTTGCTATCAACCTGCCCGATGAGAAAAAAGGTGAAAAAGTCATCTTATTATTGGAAGGTGAGCATGATGCCAAGGAAGTTAAACAACAATTAATGGATGCCGGCATGCCAGCGTTATTATTGCCTGCCAGTATATTCTCAGTGGAAAATGTACCTATGTTAGGCAGCGGCAAAACTGACTTTGCCACTAGTCGTAAATTAGCTAATGAATTAGTTACCGCTTAAACAATTAAAGGCGAGCAAGCTTAAACTTGCTCGTCTTTTTTATTGTCCTGATATCAATCAGGGCAAGGCAAAAAGATATCCGTAGAAATATCACCCATCGCTGCGCCCGATAAAAAGGATTGTTTATTCATCTTTTTAACAAACGATTCAGCACCACAAAGATAAACCCGCCAGCCATTTAAACTAGCAAACTTAGTTTTGCAAAACTGGTAAATATCGCCCTGTTCAGCACCATCGGTCTGACACACAGTGTCCACCGAAAAATTGCTGTATTGCTCACTTAAGGCCTGCAGTTCATCCTGCAAATAAAAACTATCTTTGCTGCGCGCACCAACCACTAAATGGATCGGGCCCAAATGGCCAGAGATCAAAGCTTGGCGTGCAATGCCATATATTGGTGACAGCCCGGTGCCAATAGCCGCCAATAGAATAGCCTGTGACTCTTTTGCTGAAAATATACATTCACCTAAAGGGCCCTGCACCGCAATTTCATCACCCGGCTGAACATGATGATATAACCACTGGCTAAAATGCCCACCAGCAACTAGTTTGATTTGAAACTCTAAATAATCATCTACCTGAGGCACACTTGCCAAGGAATAACTTCGACCTAAATGTTCATCTCGCCACAAGGTCACATACTGACCCGCCTGATATTTAAGATCGCATGTTAATCGCAGTCGAATCACCTGATCATTAAGCATTGTTTTATCAAGCACCGTGCCCGGAACACTTAATGTTGATGTTGAAACTCGCCGAACCGACAACGGCTCTTCAGGCACACACTGACAGCTTAAGAAAAATCCTAAATCAACTTTTGCAGGCGACAAACCAATTTGAGCTTTTGCTGGAATAGTGCCGCTGACCGCTGCCATAACACATGATTGGCACACACCGGCTCGACAGCCATACGGAATATCATGTCCACTACGCAGTAGCGCATCAAGCACCGGTTCGGACTCACCACATATTATCGATTTTTCTTCAAAAAAAAGCTGGCTCATAGAATTATTTATTTAATACATCATCTTTAACACTTAAAGCAATATCAACAATAGAATCAATATGTTGTTGAGATACCGCCAACTCTTGTAGCGTGCCGACCAAACATTCTGCAACCGCACCAAAATGTCCATCATTAAGCGCCATCTCCTTATGAGCTTCACGCATATCCAAACCGGAATAAGTGTTCGGCCCTCCAAAAGCCATGGTCAAGAAGGCTTTTTGTTTTGCATACTGAGCTGCCATGTCTGTCGTATCAAAAAACTCACTGACACGGTCATCAGATAACACCTTGCGATAAAAAATATCGACTGCTGCATCCACTGCTGCTGCACCACCAATTTCTTCATAAACTGACATCATCGTTCTCCTTATTCACTGTTACCTTATTGCTTAGAGCCCTCAAATACACACCCTAAGTCGTGACCCGCTTTGCATTAATCAATCGGAACAATATCATGGACAGCAAAGCAAGAGGCCACATCTTTAGTGGTGAAATTAACAAAACAAATACGCCAATGACTAATGAACGTATAATAGCGATATATTGATATCCCCTCCCCAAGAAAGACGTTTACGCTTTCGGGATAGTTATCCCTCCACTCCGCACCATATTTGAGACAACTTTATGATCTTTGCCGACTTAGGCCTATCACCTGAACTCCTTGATGCTGTAAAAGAACAAGGCTACGACACACCATCACCGATCCAAGAAAAAGCTATTCCCGCCGTACTCTCTGGTAAAGATGTCATGGCTGCAGCCCAAACAGGTACAGGTAAAACGGCCGGTTTTACATTACCTTTGCTTCAACGACTATCAGAATCAAATAATAAAGTTCAAGCTAATCAAGTTCGTGCCTTAGTATTAACCCCCACCCGTGAACTCGCAGCCCAAGTTGGTGAAAGCGTCAGCAACTACGGTAAAAATTTGCCGCTCCGCTCAACCATCGTCTTTGGTGGTGTGAAAATTAATCCTCAAATGATGCGTCTTCGTCGTGGTGTTGATGTACTTGTTGCCACACCAGGTCGCTTACTCGATCTGTATAACCAAAATGCCGTTAAATTCAGCCAACTTGAAGTATTAATCTTGGATGAAGCCGATCGCATGTTGGATATGGGCTTTATTAACGATATTAAAAAAATAATACGGTATCTGCCAAAACAACGTCAAAACTTATTGTTTTCGGCGACGTTCTCCGACGATATCCGCAATTTAGCGAAAAACCTGGTTAATAATCCGGTTGAAGTTTCCGTCAGCTCACCCAATACCACGGTCGAAACGGTTGACCATTGGATCTACCCTGTCGACAAAAGTAAAAAAATAGCCTTACTCGGTCATTTGATTAATGACAATAATTGGCACCAAGTCCTCGTATTTAGCCGTACTAAACATGGTGCTAATAAACTGACTAAAAAGCTTGAAGCCGTTGGACTTACTGCCGCCGCTATTCATGGCAACAAAAGCCAAGGCGCTCGCACCAAAGCATTAGCAAACTTTAAGGCTAATAAAATTCAAGTGCTCGTCGCCACCGACATCGCTGCACGTGGTTTAGATATTGACCAGCTCCCCCACGTGATTAACTTTGATTTACCCGATGTACCTGAAGATTATGTGCACCGTATTGGCCGTACCGGCCGTGCTGGCTCTTCTGGAGAAGCAATCTCACTGGTCTGTGCTGATGAAATCAAGCAACTATCCGATATAGAAAACCTGATCGGTGAATTATTGCCTAGAAAATTGATCGATGGTTTTGAACCGGTACACGATGTTCCGCCATCACGCTTAAGACAGCAACGCCCCAAAAAATCGAAGAAGCCGAAAAAACCACACGCTGGACATCGCGATGGACAACGTTCAGGCGACAATGCACAAGGCCATAAACCGAGTGGCAATAAAGCGCGTGCACCTAGACGTGAACCAACAACT
>ENA-ORXI01000817-ORXI01000817.1-sediment-metagenome-genome-assembly--contig:-NODE-817-length-25604-cov-3.681984_pt1 | contig 25604 bp, 28 predicted proteins | sample MGYA00237861_ERZ511468 | MGnify/ENA primary metagenome ERZ511468 (study PRJEB26299, sample SAMN06266213) | sediment metagenome | isolation source: Hudson Canyon methane seep mesocosm | place: USA:Hudson...
GGACGGCCGTAGTTGAGGATGCTCCTCACCTCGGACTCGTCGAATCGGCTCAGCACGGTCGTCAGCGCCGGCGCCTTCCACTCGACCTGGGCCACGAATCCGCCGTCCGCGTCGGTGATCGTGTACGAGGCGACGCCGCCGGTGCCGCCCGGACCGTGGCAGTTGACGCATGCCTCCTCGAAGTTCCTCGCCCCACGCTTCTCGAAGCGGTTGACCCAGTCACGAGCGGCGTTGTCCTGGCGGGCCGGCTCCATCAGCCAGTAGAGGGGCAGGACCAGCGAGACGATGGTCAGGGTCACCAGCGACCAGGCCAGGTTCCGGTCCAGGAAGCGAGTCTCCAACTCATCGTCATCGACATGTGGCACGCGGTTGGGCGCCAGGTCGATCTCGGAACCGACCTCCCTCTTGCCGATGCGGAAGCTGAACAGGATGTAGGTACCCATGCCCACCAGCACGATGGACGCGATGACCCAACCGATGGTCCGTTGGGTGTTTGCGAGGATGAGAGCGGTCATCGAGTTCTCGGGGTTCTCCTGATCGTGGGCCGGCTAGTGGCCGGCAGCCTGACCAATGCAGTTCGGACCCTCGGCCTCCTGGCCGGTGGTGTTGGTCCCGATGGGTGGTCCCTGGACGATGGTCCCGGTATCCACGGTCAGGACGCCGTCGACCACCGACATGGCGAAGCGGTCCATCCCCCGAGGGGCGGGACCTCCACGCTTCTCACCGACCTGGTTGTACTGCGAGCCGTGGCACGGGCACTCGAACCACTGCGAGGACACGCAGTTGGGGACCCGGCAACCCAGGTGGGGGCACTTCTGGTACAGGGCGAGGATGCCCGAGTCGAAACCACCCTCGACCCCGGCGGTCATGCCGGCCAGCTCGGGTGCCGAGTACATCTCCCGGGCCTTCTCCACAGCGCCGTTCGGATAGGCAGTGAGCCACATCCGGCCCTCGGGCTTGTAAAGGAACCCGTTGTTGGCATTGATGTCAGCCAGCAGTTCGACGAGGTTGCCGACCTTGATCTTGGCACCGAAGCCGCTCACACCCTGGGGCCAGAGGAAGGCGAGGCTCGCACCGCCGAAGCCGGAGAGACCGAAGCCCATCATGCCCACGAGGCTGCGGTTGAAGAACTGGCGGCGACTCACGCCGACGGCGATCGGATCGGGTGCCACGAACGGCTCTGGTGGCGCCGAGGGGACCGGAACAATCTCGGTGCGGGCCGCAGCGGCTGCCGCCTCCACCTCACGACCGGTGGGAGCCGTCTCACCACCACCGGAAAGGGCCGGGTTGGCGGTATCACGGCGTTGGGCCTCACGGGACAGCCCGGTAGCGCTCCGATCACGCCGCTTCGAGGCGCCTACGAGCACGACGACGGCCAGGACCCCCAGGAGGCTGACGGCAATTAGGACGCCCACTGGTCAACTCCTCTGGTCGATCGGGAAGCGGTACCGGGGATCACGGCGATCACAACTCGAAGAAGAGGCCGGCGTTCCAGGGGAACACGAAGTTGAATCCGGGGCCCCGGAAGAAGGATCCGATCATGACCAGTACCGACCAGAACATGAGGTGGATGGTCATCAGGGAGATGGCGAACTTGCGGTCCTCAGGGCGCTTCGACGGGTTCTTGTCGATGTAGGGCGCCATGATCAGGAGGAACAGCCCGATGCCGGGGATGGTCACGCCGGCCACCATCGGGTGAAACATGGTGAGCAGTTCCTGCAGGCCCATGAAGTACCAGGGTGCCTTTGAAGGGTTCGGCGTCTTGTTGAAGTCAGCCAGCTCCAAGAGCGGTGCGTTGACGAAAATCGCGAACAACAGGGTGAACAGCGTGACAGCCAGGGCCGAGAGGAACTCGGCCACGAGGAGGTGGGGCCACACGTGGACCTTGTCGACCGGCGTGGCCCGTGTGTCCTGAATCGAGCCCGACTTGACGACGGTGAGCAGCCGCTGGTTGTGGCCGTCGGGGCCGCTACCACCTGCGGGTACGGCCGGTACTCCGGCCGCCGCCACTGGCATGTCGGCTGCGGCGGTACCACGGTCCAGGAGGTGGCCGGGGATCTTCTCGTCGCCCGCTGGCACCGCGCCAGCCGGGGCATCGGCGGACGGAGCGTCGCCGCCCGCGGCAGCCTGCGCCTTGGCCTTGGCAGCTTCGGCCCGCTTCCTGAGGTGTTCCGGGATCTCGGTCATACGTCCGTCCTCGGCCTACAACGGCCCGGAAATGCCGCCGTCCTTGCGGACCCGCCAGAAGTGGATAGCCAGGAAGATGACGAGCACGAACGGAAGCATCAGGACATGGAGGGTGTACCAGCGGAGCAGGGTGTCGGTGCCGATCTCGACGCCGCCGAGCAGGACAAACCGGACCTGTTCACCAAACACCGGTGTGAAGCCCATCATGTTCGTTCCCACCGTCACCGCCCAGAGGGCCAACTGGTCCCAGGGGAGGAGGTAGCCGGTGAACGACAGCAGCAGGGTGAACTGCAGCAGCATTACGCCGATTACCCAGTTGAACTCACGGGGCGGCTTGTAGGCCCCGTGGTAGAAGACCCGTGCCATGTGCAGGAAGACGGACAGCACCATGAGGTGGGCCGCCCACCTGTGCATGTTCCTGACCAGCAGACCGAATCCGACGGCGGTCTGCAGGGTCTGGATGTCATTCCAAGCCTGCGCGGCGGTCGGCCGGTAGAAGAACATCAGGAAGATGCCGGTGACCGTGAGGTGTATGAACAGGAAGAAGCTGAGACCACCCAGGCAGAGGGTGTAGCTGACCTTCACCGCATGGCGCTTCACCTTCACTGGATGGAGGTGGTAGAGCACGCTGTTCATGATCACGTACGACCGGTTCCGGGGACTGTCGCTGTAACCCTTCCGGAAGATCGAGCCTGGCCGGAATATTGAGCTCCAGGCCTGGGAGGCCTGGACCTGTTCCGACATCTGGCTCAAACCACCCGACTTCTTGTCGTCAGCCACGGCGTCTGTCCTCCTGTGAGGCAATCGTTCTTGCGTTCATCGTCCCGCCTAGCCCAACCGCATCCCGTAGCCATAGCCGTAGGTGCTGGTCCGCTGGTGTGCGTCGCCGTCAGCCGGCGGATCGCTGCACTTCCCGAGGATTATCACGCCCGTGGGACACCGGTCGACGCACAGGGCACAGCGGGTGCACACATCGTCATCGATGGTGAAGATGACGTGGTCGCTGGGGTCGGTGCCGGGCTGCTCGGTGCCGATCGACTCGGCGACGGCATCCGGCGTGACCATGTGGATGCACTTCCACGGGCATATGTCGACGCAGCCCTCGCACATGATGCACTCGGACTGGTCGATATGGATGAACTGCTTGACCCGGTTGTTGGCCTGCATCCAGTCGGCATCGACCTCGCGGAGTACGTAGTCGTCGACGAACGTGGGATGTTCCGGGTTGGCGTCGGTGACGCTCACGAGCCGACCCCTTCGGTGACCAGTGGACGCCCGTACTCCGACGTGGGCTTGGGGGCGTCCTGCTCCTGGCCTCGGTTCTGCCACCGATTCCACATGACGACGTTGCCGCCCAGGACGGCGCCGTAGATGCCGACGGCCACCAGGTCACGGATGACCTGGTAGGTCATGGTGAACGGAAGGCCCCACTCAACGATGCCCCGGTCACCGGTCCAGGGGAGCTGCGGGCCCACCAGGAAGCGGTCGGGTCGCCAGTTCAGCTCGCTGTCCGCCCATGTCAGCCACTGGTGGGGCACCACGCCGTAGCTCCACCAGAAGATGAAGAACACGTACCCGGCGAAGAGCATCGCCTCTCCCCAGGTGAACGCCTTGGCAGCCGGGGTCCGCTTGCGGTACCAGTCGGCGCCGCCCACGAGGAGGATCAGCACGACGATTGACGTCACGAATGCAACCATCGACCCCTGCCCTCCTAGGTGGCTCCGGCGGACTTAGTGAAACAGTGCACAAGGATGTGTGCGAGCACCATGTTAACGGTTCAACCACCGACACGCTGGCCCAGGCCGGGAACCGGAATGGGCCGTTGCGACGATGGTCCCGGTGCAGGTCTCTATCACGGAGGCCACGGAACCGACCACCTCAGGAATACCCAATCCGCGGTGTCCCGGTTGCTCCATCCGGAGGCGTCCGGCCGCACCATCCGAGACGACCCCGGGGCCCCACCAACCCGGCGAGCTGGGTGGTCCGCTCTGCGCACGCCAACCTACGGTGCCCGCTAGCCTGCCGGTGTCCCAGAACTGGACAACCGCAAGTCCGAGGGTCCGCCACCACGATCGGCGGCCCAGCCTGACTCCTCCGGAGCCCACGTTGACCGAGATCCCCGAACACCTCCTGAAGCGGGCGCAGGCCGCCAAGGCCAAAGCAGCGGGTGAAGAGGCCGGCACCGGTTCCGACGATGCCGCCACGGCCGCTCCACCTGCCCCCACCGCTCCTGCTGCCCCCTCCGCCCCCGCACCAGTAGTGGAGGCCGCGCCGGCACCCGTCGCCCCCTACGTGGCGGCAGCGCACGCCCGCCGGAAGATCCCGTGGTGGGCGGCCGGCACCCTGATGCTGCTCCCCATCTGGGCCATCGCCTACGTGGGCACGCTGGAAAGGCCACCACAGCAGACCACGGGCATCCTGGCCACGGGAAGCCACGTCTACGAGGCCCGCTGTGCGAGCTGCCACGGCGCCACGGGTGGAGGCGGCAGCGGCTACGCCCTGGCCGACGGCGAGGTGCTGGCCACCTTCCCGACCGCCGCGGCCCAAATACAGTGGGTGGTCATCGGCTCCGACGGTGTCGGCCTCGGCAACCAGTACGGCGATCCGGCCCGGGGCCGAGTCGTCGAAGGCGGCATGCCCGCCTGGGGCGACGTCCTCACCGTAGAGGAACTCATCGGGGTCGTCCTCCACGAGCGGGCCAGGCTGAGCGGTTCCAATGTTGACGCCGATCTGGCCCAGGCCATCGACGATGCCGTCTACGGCGGCGAGCTCGACCTGCAGGGCCACCTGGACCCGGCCACGGTCACCGTCGACGGAATCCAGGAGTTCCTGGATTCCGTCGCCGACGGCGGGCTCTGATCCAACGGCTCCCGCGGAGCCGACCGGAACTCCACCAACCACGCCGCCAGCCATGACAGACACGTCCCCCGGACAGCAGGTGCACGACCTCCTGGTCATCGGTGGTGGCCCCGCCGGGGCAGCAACCGCCTACTGGGCGGCCACCGCCGGCCTCGACACCGTCATCATCGAGCGCAAGACCTTCCCGCGTGACAAGACCTGCGGCGACGGCCTGCCACCGAGGGCGGTCCACCAGCTGGAGGAAATGGGGCTGGGTGCAACCCTGGAGGGTTACCACCGGTTCGACGGGCTGCGAGCCATCGCCCACGGGCGCACCATGGAGATGGCCTGGCCCGACCACCCCGTCTACCCGTCGCACGGCTACGTGGTCAGGCGATGCGACCTGGACGCTTTCGTGGCCGATCACGCGGTGGGCGCCGGCGCCACCCTCCTCCAGGGCACAGAGGGCCTGCGACCGCTGGACCCCCCGGCCGGATCGCCGAACGGCGCCATAGGCGGCGCCGTCGTGCTCGACAAGGCCAGCGGCAGCGAGCACGACATACGGGCCAGACACGTCGTCATCGCCGATGGCGCCAACTCTCGCTTCGGTAGGGTCCTGGGCACGGCGAGGGACCGTACGTACCCGATGGGCATGGCCATCCGCGGCTACTTCGAGAGCCCCCTCCACGACGACCCCTGGATCGAGTCGTCGCTGGACGTCCGCGACCGCAACGGCAACGCCATGCCCGGCTACGGCTGGATCTTCCCGGTGGGCAACGGGACCATCAACGTGGGCATAGGGCTGCTCTCGACCTTCCGCGACTATCGCGAGGTCAACACCAGCCACCTGTTCGAGGAGTTCGCCCACACGATCCCGGAGCACTGGCAGATAGACCCGACCCGACCGATCGCCCCGCCGACCGGTGGTCGCCTGCCCATGGCCGGTTCGGTCGGACCCAAGGCCGGACCCAACTGGCTGGTGGTCGGAGATGCAGCCGGGGCAGTCAACCCGTTCAACGGTGAGGGAATCGACTACGCCTACGAGACCGGTCGCCTGGCCGCCGGCCTTATCGCGGAAGCGGCCGCCCGGGGTGACGATGCCGTGCTGGCCCGCTATCCCGACCTGCTGGACGAGGAATACGGGCTCTACTTCAAGGTGGCCCGCCTCTTCGCGAAGGTGATCGGCAACCCGACCCTGATCCGGGAGTTGACGCGGGTTGGGATGCGGTCCCAACCCCTCATGGAGTGGGCGCTGAGGGTGATGGCCAACCTCCTGCGCGACGAGGACCGGGGCGCCGCCGAGGCGGCCTACTCGGCGATCGCAGGCATGGTCCGCCTGGTCCCGGACCGCCTCGTCGCCTCCTGAACCCCACGGCATCGACTGGGCTAAGGGTCGGGAGTTGAACCGAATGACCCACGGACGACTACGGCCCAAGGGAGAATGGCCAGCATGACCGGCTCGACTACCACCAGCGCCGCCTGGAAGGCGCTGGCCCGCCACCGCGACGACGGCATCTCTCCACTAAGGAACCTGCTGGCCGACGATCCGAGCCGCGCCACCCGCCTGGGCATCGAGGTGGGCGACCTCTGGATCGACCCGTCCCGCCAACAGGTGACCGACACGACCCTCCGGCTGCTGGCGGACCTGGCCGACGAGCGGTCGGTGGCCTCCTCCCTGCAGCAGATGCTGGACGGCCTGCCAGTGAACGCCACCGAGGGTCTTCCCGCACTCCACACCGCCCTTCGGGCGCCCCTTCACGAGGTGATCAGGGTGAACGGCGTGGACGTGGTGCCGGAAGTGCACGCCACCCTGGACCGGATGTCCGACCTGGCAACCTCCATCCGGGACGGCCGCAGGCCGGGGGCCACCGGGCTCCCGATCACCGCCGTGGTGAGCCTCGGGATAGGCGGCAGCCACCTGGGGCCCGCACTGGCGGTCGACGCCCTCTCCCACCTGGCCCAGACCGACCTGACGGTGCGGTTCTCCTCCAACTTGGACGGCGCCGACCTGGTTGGCGCCCTCGACGGGTTGGAACCGGCGAGCACGCTGATCGTGGTGTGCTCCAAGTCATTCACCACCGTCGAGACCCTCACGGCGGCGGAGAGTGCACGCTCCTGGCTGGCAGGCGGACTTGGAGACGGCCGGGTGGCGGACCACCTCGTTGCCGTCACCGCCTCCCCGGAGCGCGCCGCGGGCTTCGGGATCCACGCCGAGCTGACCTTCGAGCTACCGGACTGGGTTGGGGGGCGGTTCTCGCTACCGTCGGCGGTCGGGCTGGCCGTCATGGTGGCCATCGGCCCATCGGCGTTCATGGAGCTCCTGGCCGGGATGCGACTGGTGGACGAACACGTGGCGACGGCCCCGACGCTGCGCAACGGACCCGTGCTGCTGGGCCTCATCGACGTCTGGAACCGGTCCCTCATGGGACGTACCTCCATGGCCGTGGTCCCCTATGCGCACCGGCTGAGGCTGCTTCCCTCCTACCTGCAGCAACTCTCCATGGAGAGCCTCGGCAAGGGCGTCACACTCGATGGGCGGGCCGTGGAGACCCCCAGCGGTCCCGTGGTGTGGGGGGCGGCCGGCACCGACGGGCAGCACGCTTTCTTCCAGTTGCTGCACCAGGGCACGGACGTGGTGCCGTGCGACCTGATCGGCGTGGCCAGGCCTGCGGAGGATCCTCGCGGCGCCCACCAGGACCTGCTGCTGGCGAACCTTGCGGCCCAGGCCGAGGCACTCGCCCACGGGCGGACAGGTGCCGAGGCGGCCGCGGGAGGCACACCGCCAGACCTCGTCCCGCACCGCACCTTCGCCGGGAACCGCCCGTCCACCACCGTCCTCCTGCCCGAGTTGACGCCTTCTGCCCTCGGCCAACTGCTGGCCACCTACGAGCACAGGACGGTCACAGCGGCCGCCGTGTGGGGCATCGACCCGTTCGACCAGTGGGGGGTGGAGCTCGGCAAGGAGCTCGCCTCCCGCATAGCCACCGAACCCGCCGGTGGGGCCCACGACGGGTCGACAGTCGAGCTGCTCCGCCGCTACAGGGAGCTACGCGGAACCTGAACCGGGAGGCTTCAGCCCAGCTCGGCAACGACCGCTTCGGCGGCCTCGACGGCGATGGAGATCGTCTCGTCTATGACCTCGTCCGAGTGGGCGAGGCTGGGGAATAGCACCTCGTAGGCCCCGGGGGCCAGCGCCACGCCCCGCTCGAGGAGGGCGTGGAAGACCTTCGGGTAGATGCCGTTGTCGGCCAGCACCTTCGCCTCGTCGAAGTCGGCGGGAGCCACGTCGCCGAAGAAGCACCCCAGTAGCGAACCCACCCGGGGCAGCACGGTCTGGAGCCCGGCGCCGTTGAAGGCGACCGCCAGCCCATCGGCCAGGCGGGCAGCCGTGGCGGTCAGCCGATCGAAGGCCCCGTCGTCGAGCAGTTCGAGGGTGGCACGACCTGCGGCCATGGCCAGCGGGTTCCCCGACAGGGTGCCGCCCTGGTACACGCCGCCCAGCGGCGCCAGGTGCTCCATGACGTCCCATCTACCGCCGAAGGCTCCGACCGGCAGGCCGCCGCCTATGACCTTGCCGAAGCACCAGAGGTCCGGCGTGACGCCGAACCGCTCGGCCGCCCCGCCACGCGCCAGGCGGAACCCTGTGATGACCTCATCGAAGACGAGCAACGACCCGACGGCATCACAGGCGGCCCGCAGACCCTCCAGGAAGCCGGGCACCGGCGCCACGAGGCCCATGTTGGCCGCCACCGGCTCCACGATCACCGCGGCCACCGTCCCGTCCAGTTCGGGGACCACGTTGTAGGGAGCGACGATCGTGTCGGCTACGGCGCCGGCAGTGACGCCATCGCACCCGGTGAGCCCCTGGTTGGCCACCCCACTTCCACCTGCGGCCAACAGGGCATCGCCGTGCCCGTGGTAGCAGCCGGCGAACTTCACGATTCCCGGGCGACCCGTGGCACCTCTTGCCAGGCGGACGGCCGACATGGTGGCCTCCGTCCCCGATGACACGAAACGGACCGACTCGAGGCCGGCGATGCACCCCACGACCATCTCGGCCATGACCACCTCGGCCTCCGTCGGAGCGCCGAAGCTGGTACCCCTGGAGGCCGCCACCGAGATGGCCTCCAGTACCGTCGGATGGGCATGGCCGAGTATCCCCGGCCCGTATGACTGCACGTAATCGATGTAGCGGCGACCGTCGGCGTCCCACACGTAGGGGCCGTCCGACCGGTCCACGAAGTAGGGCGTGCCGCCCACCGAACCGAAGGCCCGGACCGGCGAGTTGACCCCACCCGGGATGACCCGCTGCGCCCGTTCGAAGAGCGTCCGGTTGGCGTCGGTCACGGTCTGCTCACCCCTGCAGGATCTCGGCAGCCCGACGGGCCAGGTAAGTCAGGATGAAGTCGGCACCAGCGCGGCGGATCGAGAGCAGGTGCTCCATGCCCACAGCGTCACCGTCCAGCCAGCCGTTGGCCGCAGCGGCCTGGACCATGGCGTACTCGCCGCTCACGTGGTACGCCGCCAGCGGCACGTCCACGACCGCCCTGGCCTCAGCGATGACGTCCAGGTAGGAAAGCGCCGGCTTCACCATCACCATGTCCGCTCCCTGGTCGACGTCGGCCATGATCTCAATGATCGCCTCGCGAGCATTGGGTGGGTCCTGCTGGTATCCCCTCCTGTCACCACCGCCCACGATCTGGACATCGACGGCGTCCCGGAACGGGCCGTAGAGGGCCGATGCGTACTTTGCGGCGTACGCCAGGATCACCGTGTCCACGTGTCCGGCATCGTCCAGGGCGCCCCTGATGGCTGCCACCTGGCCGTCCATCATCCCGGACGGAGCGGTCACGTCCGCCCCGGCCTCGGCCTGGGCCACAGCGGCCCTGGCGTAGAGCTCGAGGGTGGCGTCGTTGTCCACCGAGCCATGGCTGTCCAGTACGCCGCAGTGCCCGTGGTCCGTGTACTCGTCGACGCAGAGGTCAGCCATGAGGACCATCTCGTCGCCGACCTCATCGCGGAGGTCACGCAGGGCCACCTGGACGACGCCGTCGGGGTTCCACGCCTCGGAGCCGACGGCGTCCTTCTCCTCGGGGATCCCGAAGAGGATGACGGCCGGGACACCGAGGTCCCTCAGAGCGGACACCTCGGCTCGAAGGCTGGCCCGGGTGTGCTGCACGACGCCCGGGAGGGAGGCCACCGGCTGGGGTTCGTCAATGCCTTCGCGCACGAAGAGGGGCGCAACCAGGTCGTCTACCGAGAGGCGGGTCTCGGCCACCAGGCGGCGCAGGGCGGCGGTTCGGCGCAGGCGACGGGGTCGCGAGACGGGGAAGCTCACCCGGCGAGCCTACGGAGGTCAGGTCGTGGGCGGCGAGGCCGCTGCCCAGGCGACCACGGCATCCAGGAGACCGGCGACCGAGTGTGGATCGGCTTCGATGGTGGTAAATCCCAATTCCCTCGCCGTTGCGGCACTGATCGGCCCGATGCAGGCGGCGACCCCGGGCAGCGTGGCTCCGGCCACCTCGTGGTAGCGACGGACCGTCGATTCCGCGGTGAAGGTGACGAGATGGGCGGCCCGAGCACGGGCCAGCACCGCCGGGTCCACCTCGGGCACCACGTTGCGGTAGGCCACGACGACGTCGACCTCCCAACCCTTGTCGACAAGGCCGTCAGGCAGCACGTCACGGGCCACCTCGGCGCGCGCCAGGAGGATCCGGCCGCCGGACTCCGGAGGATCCGGGAACTCCTCCAGCAGGCTCTCGGCCACGGCACGGCCGGGGACAAGGTCCACCACCTGACCCAGGGCCTCCAGCGGGCCGGCCGTCCTGGGCCCCACGGCGGCGAGGCGAGCCGTGGAGGGACCGTCCAGCAGGTCGGCGACCCGCCGGGCGCCGTTGGGTGACGTCACGACTATCCAGTCGTACCGGTCCGACGAGCCCAGGGCGGTTGCCAGGGCGGTGCCACCATCGGCCGGCTCCACGATTGTGACCACCGGTAGCTCGATGACCTGGGCACCAAGGTCGGCGAGGGCGCCGGCGAGGCCGCCAGCCTGGTCGGTCGCCCTGGTGACGACAACGGTGCGACCGGCCAGCGGACTCATTGCGGCTCCAGGAGCTCCGCACCGCCCCGCTCGTCGAGGAGGTGTCGGACCACCGCCCGGCCGAGGCTGGGGCCATCCACCGATCGCCGCGCCGCGCGCAGGAGCACCGCGCCGTCGGGTGACGAGATGGCACCGGTCAGGTACACCTCGTCGCCCTCGAGAACCGCGTATGCCGCTATCGGGAGGTCGCATCCCGCGCCCAACTCCGCGAGGAACGCCCGCTCGGCGTCCACGGCGCGGCGCGCTACGGCATCCTCGACGGCCACCAGCAGTTCGCGGGCCCCTTCATCGTCGGTACGACACTCAACGGCCATGGCCCCCTGGGCCACCTGAGGCAACAGGATGGACGGGTCTAGGCGATCCGCCACATCGGGTCGGATACCCAGTCGGTCCAGGGCGGCGGCGGCCATGACGATGGCGTCGAACCCGGCCGCCTTCTCCAGACGGGTGCCGATGTTTCCCCTCAACCCGACAAACACGACGTCCGGCCGGAGATGGGCGAGGTGTGCCCGGCGACGGATCGAACCGGTAGCCACCGTCGCACCCTCGGGCAGGTCGGCCCAGCGACATCCCACGAGAACATCACGTGCATCGGCCCGCTCGGGTATGCAGGCCAGGACCAGTCCCTCGGGTGTGAGGGCCGGTAGGTCCTTGGCGGAATGGACGGCGACATCGGCGCGACCATCCAGCACCGCTGTCTGGACCTCCTTCACGAACACGCCCTGGCCGCCCATCTGCTCCAGTGGCGTGGTGCGATCCAGGTCACCGGTGGTCTCGACCACGACCACCTCGACATCCACCTCCGGGCGGACGGTGGCGAGGAGCCCGATCAGGTGGTCGGTCTGCCATCGGGCCAGGGCACTACCGCGGGTGGCGGCCCGAATCCGCACGGCCGTCGCCCTGGCCTAGAGGTCGAAGAGGTCGCGCAGGGCCTCGGCCAGGCGCTCGCCCCGGGCGGTGCCGGCGGCATCCTTCATGCGCACCGTCGGCTCGTGCAGGAGCTTGCCCACGATGCCCGCGGCGAGGGCCTCGACGGCATCGCGCTGACGGTCGTCGAGGTCGCCCAGACGGGTGGAGAGTCGCTGCAGTTCACCGGACCGGACGAGGTCACCACGTGCCCTCAGGCTGGACACCAGCGGAGCAACCGACCGGGCAGTCGACTCGTCGACGTAGCGGTCCAGCTCGGCATCCACGATGGCCTGCACCGCGGTCACCTCGCGCTGGCGTTCCCAGATGCCCGCCTCGGCGAACTCACGCAGGTCGTCCATGTCCAGGAGGGTCAGGCCGTCGATCTCGCCGGCGGCCGGGTCGACGTCCCTGGGGACAGCGATGTCGACCACGAGGAGTTCGCGACCATGGCGTTCGCCGACCACCGAGGCCAGGTCGCCGTGCTCGAGGATCACGGCCGAGGCACCGGTAGAGGTGAGCAGCATGTCCACCTCGGCCAGGTGATGGGGCAGGTCGTCCAGGCGTACCGGTTCGCCTCCCAGGCGTCCGGCCACCTCGACGGCGCGGTCCCAGGTGCGGTTGGCCACGCGTATGCCGGCCACCCCGCCTCCGTGCAGGGCACGGGCCAGTCCCTCGCCCATCTCGCCGGCCCCGACGACCAGGACCTGTCGGCCCTCCAGGCCACCAAGGCGCTCGGTGGCCATGGCCACGGCGGCCTGTGAGACCGATGTGATGTTGCGGGAGATGGCCGTCTCGGTACGGACCCGCTTGCCCACCTCGAGGGCGTGGCGGAACAGCGGGTTCAGAACGGGACCGACCGCGCCCTCGGTGGAGGCCGTCTCCCATGACTTGCGAACCTGGCCGAGGATCTCGTGCTCGCCCAGCACGGCCGAATCCAGGCCGGAGGCCACCGAGAAGAGGTGCCGGGCCGCGTCACCGTCGTAGAGGCTGGTCAGGTGGTCGGAGAACTCCTCGGGCGCCATATGGGACGCCTCGGCGAAGAAGTTGCGGATGTCCTGGTATGCGCCGTGGAACTTCTCGGCGAATACGTACACCTCGATCCGGTTGCAGGTCGACAGGACGACGGCCTCGGTGACGTGTTCACGCGACGTGAGGTCCGCCAATGCCTTGGGCAGGCGCGACGCCGGCACTGTCATGCGCTCGAGCAGGTCGAGCGGCACGGTGCGGTGGTTCAGGCCTACGACTACGACTGACAAGGGCCGATACTCCTTGTTCTCCGACTACCCGACCCGGGGGACGGGTGGTCGGTGTTGGGGTGGATGGCAGGGGCTGTGAAGCCCCTCTCCAGACCTCCAGCATTCCCGATGCGGACGGTTCTTTCCAACCCTTGGTCCCGGTAAGTCGGAATCCCTGGCTCCACGACCGACGCCTAGCCGGTCGCCCGGTCGGACCGCTCTTCGACGGCCCGGTAGTGCTGGTGGTACCCGAGGATCTGGAGTTCGGTAGCCAGGTCCACCTGGCGGAGGTCGACCCGGTCGGGCACGGTCACGACGGTCGGGGCAAAGTTCAGGATAGAGGTGACCCCTGAGGCCACCAGGCTGTCGACCGCCGCCTGGGCAGCGGCAGCCGGGGTGGCCACGATGCCGATCGTGCAGCCGGTCTCGACGACGAGGTCATCCAGGTCCTCCACGGACCGGACGAGGTTTCCTGCGACCTTCCTGCCCACGACCGCCGGGTCGACGTCGACCAAGCCGGCCACGGGGAAGCCCCCGGCCACGAACCCGTCGTAGCGGCTGAGCGCACGACCCAGGTTGCCGACTCCGATGATGACCACCGGGCTGGGGACGCCACCGCCCAGGGCGAGGCTGATCTCGCCGATGAGGTGGTCGACGTCGTATCCCACGCCGCGGGTGCCGTGGGCATGCAGGTAGGACAGGTCTTTCCGCACGTTGGCGGCGTTCACACCGGCCAGGGAGGCGAGGACCACTGACGACACTGTGGCAACGCCGTCGTCCGACAACTCGACGAGACCCCGCAGGTAGACGGGCAGGCGTGCGACGGTGGCGTCCGGAATCGGCTCGTCGTGCCTCGGACCAACGGCGTCGTCCATGCCTCCAAACTAGGCGCTTGTGCACCATTTCACATGGTATCTCCAGGTGGATGCCCGCTTACGCCCCGCGTGGCACAAGCCAAGGGCCCGTCGGTGGTCCCCGATCGGCCAATACCGTTCCTGCCGTGACGCACCAGATCGCAGTGGCAGCGGCAGCCGCCCTCGTCTCGCTGGCCTTCGCCGCCATGGTCCTGGAACGCTGGCTGGACCGGCGGCGCCCTCAGGACCTCGCATGGTCGGCATCACTCGGGCTCTTCGCGGCGGGTGCCGCATCTCTCTGGTGGGGCGCCTCGAGCGGTTGGTCCGCTGGTCCCTTCCGGTCCTTCTACGCGTTCGGGGCCGTGTTGAACGTGCCGATCCTGGCCCTTGGGACGGTGTACCTCCTGTTCCGCCGCCGAACGGCGGACCGGATCACCGTGGCCACCGTGCTACTCGGCGCATTCGCCGCCGGCGTGGTCGTCGCCTCGCCGATCGAGGGCACGTTCGTCGCCGACGTCCTGCCGCGTGGCAGCGACGTGTTCGGTCCGGGACCCCGGGTGGCGGCAGCGGTGGCCTCGTCGATCGGGGCACTCGTCGTGATCCTCGGATCGACCTGGTCGATGGTCAGGTTGCTGCGGATCGGTACGGGGGCCGCCCGGCGTGGGGCGCTGGGCAACGGCCTGATCGTGGCCGGTGCGCTGGTGCTGAGCTGGGGTGGACTGGTCAACTCCGTGCTAGACGAGATGACCGGGTTCGCGGTCTCCCTGCTGGTCGGGATCTCGCTGATATTCGTCGGGGCCCTGGTAGCCACCGAGAGCAGGTCTGACGGCTGAGGCCGACCCCGTCAGTCGACGATCAGGACGAACTGGATCACGGCTGCACCCAGGATGGCCGCCAGCAGTATCGCCGTGACGATGGTCGTTCCGAGGCGCATCAGGTTCCCTCCGGTTCGTCCGCGGCGGAGCGACCGCCGATCGTGACACGGGTGTTCACGCCTTCGTCCGGGTCGGCGGCCATCAGGACCACCGATCCTCCCTCACCGATGGCCAGGTCGACGGCCGCCGATGCCCGTGCCGCAACGAGCGAGACCAGGCCCCACGAGTCGACCAGCACTCCGAGGCCACCGGTCGGCACATCGTCGTAGGCCGAGACCCGTCGGGCTGGAAGCACTCTGTCGGCGACACGTAACCGGAATCTGTCACCAGCGCCGAGGCTGTCGAGTTCCGTGGGGTCCACGTTCAGCTGCACGTTGCCGAAGCGGTCGACCCAGAGCACCTCGGCATGCAGGCCGTCGGACTCGACCGCCGCCACCGGAAGCACCCCGGGGAGTAGGCCCGCCGGCTGGATCAGGTCGCCCAGCTCGGCCAGGTCCACCCCGGTGGCCAGGTGGGCGGCGACCGGCGCGAATACGTCACGACCGTCGAAGGTGGGTCCCGGAGCGGGAAGGTGCCAGGCCGTCCCGGTCAGCGACACGGCCCGACCCGCGCCACCCACCATGGCGACCGCAGGAGCCAGCAGGCCATTGTCGGGGCCGACCAGCACCGACTCCCCGTCACCGACCTCGACGGCGACCGCCCGGCGGTCGGTCCCCACCCCCGGGTCGACCACTGCCAGCACCACCCCCGGACAGAGGTACCCGGCGCTACGAGCCAGGGCCAGGCCCCCTGCACGTACGTCATGGGCCGCGATCCCGTGGGTGATGTCCACCACGTGTGCGTGTGGGGCGATGCTCCGGACCACCGAGTGGACGACGCCCACGAACTCGTCGTCGGTGCCGTAGTCGGACAGGAACGAGATCGTGTCGTAGCGCCGGCCCACGATCAGCCAGCACCCAGTTGGCGTGAACGCTCGGTGGCTGCTGCGACCACGTCTCGCACCATCGTGCGGAAGTCGCCGGCCTCGAACACGGCGAGACCGGCCGCCGTGGTGCCGCCCGCCGACGTGACGTTCTGCCGCAGGGTCGCCGCTGTCTCCTCGGAGTGGCGCAGCAGCGTGGCGGCTCCCAGCAGGGTCTGCTCGGTCAGCGCAACCGCCACGTCGCGCGGGAGCCCCTCGCCCTCACCTGCGTCCATGAGGGCCTCGGCCAGCAGGAACACGTAGGCCGGACCGGATCCCGAGAGACCGGTCACGGCATCCAGGAGGTCCTCGCCGACCACGACCGCCTCGCCCACCGCCGAGAGGATCCCAAAGGCCCAGCCGAGGTCATCGTCGGTGGCCGCCTTTCCCCCGGCAACTGCGGCGGCACCCTCGCCGACGAGGGACGGCGTGTTGGGCATGACCCGGACCACCGGCACCTCGTCACCCAGGATGGCCTCCATGGCGCCGGTCCGGACGCCGGCGGCGATGGACAGGACACGGGGCACGCCGAGGGCGGCCAGGCCGGCACAGACGTCGGCAACCACGTGGGGCTTGACGGCGACGAGGGTGTCGACGCCGGCCAGGGCGGCATCACCACATGAGACGCCGGGAAGGGCCTCGGCCAGAAGGGCTCGACGACCGGCATCGGGTTCCACGACGTGGAGCTCCCCGGCCGCCGCCCAGCCGTCGGCTACGAGGCCCCTCAGCAGGGCCTCGCCCATCTTCCCGCCGCCGATCACCTGGAGTCTCGTGGCCATGGGGCGAACCTACAGGCTGGCGTCGACCGACGGCCGGCCGTCCGGCAGCACGCGAGATGTCCCAACGGCGACGGCGACCACCATCACCAGCAGGCCGGCTCCCACCAGTACCGTCCCGGTCGACCAGAAGCCGATCGCCACTCCGACGGCCAGTGGGCCGGCCGTCTGGCCCAGCCGGAGGCCGCTCACCCACAGGGCCAAAATGGTCCCCCGGAGGTGCTCCGGGGCCCGCGCGGCGACGAGGTCCTGGAGGGTCGGGATCGTGATCCCCTCGGCCAGTCCGTACACCGCGGCCGCAACCACGAGGAGCCACAGCGAACCGAGGCCCATGGCCAGGAACGTGGCGCCAAACACGCCGAGGCCGATGGCCACCATCACCCCGGCGGACATCCGAACCCGGAACCAGGTGACCACGAGCGCGGTGGCCGTCGACGTCACCGCAGGTACCACTGCGACCAGGCCGCGCTGTGTGGGACCCAGGCCGAAGGTCTCGTGGAGGTGGATGGGGATGAGGGTGAGGAACACGCCGAACATGACGAAGAAGGTCAGCGATCCGAGGCTGATGACCATGGCATTGGCCGGGATGGACACCTCGGCCAGTGCCTCCCGCAGGCGTTGCACCACCGGAATCCGTTGGGCCTCCCACGGGTCGTGGAGGGACCGGGCCACCACCGCTCCCACGATCAGGGCCATCCCGTAGTAGGCGAAGTTCCACCTCCAGCCGAACAGGTCGGTGGTGGCACCGCCCAGGAACGGGAAGATGGCGAGGAAGGTGGTGATGACCGCCGAGTTCTGGCCGAGGAGGCGGGCCCGTTCCATGCCGGACCAGTGGTCGGTGATCAGGACCACTACGAGGTTGATGAGTCCGGCGGATCCGAGGCCCTGGATCACGCGGATGACCAGCAGCCACTCCAGCGATGGGCTGAATCCGCCGAGGCTGCCAAAGGTACCGAAGACGAGCAGGCAGGGCACGAGGACACGCTTGCGGCCGTAGCGGTCGGCCAGGAACCCGATGGCCGGGGCCGCCACTATCCCGGTAACGGTGCCTGCGGCAATCAGCATCCCGGCACGTTCGATCGGTTCTCCGAAGGATTCCAGGATCTCCGGCGTAGAGCTCATCAACACCGAGTTGTTGAGCAGCGCCATCGCCGTGACTGAAAAGACGAGGAGGCGCGACGGAGGCCCTGCACGGGTGGCGGTCAACGCAGCGCTCTGGCCGGACGCGACAGGTCCGGCGGCCATGTCGTCAGAGAACTCACTTCCCCGATCGAACCCATACGATCCGGCTGCCGGACCCGGGGGCACGATATATCCAAAGGTATTGAAAGTCTACTGTCAATTTCTGCCACCCCTGCCGATTCCGCCGAAACGGCTGGCGAAGCCGATGTGAAGTGCCGACCGGAAGCAACGCTCGACAGCCACCCACACGGTCCCAAGGAGTCGGTCCAACCCAGCGTCGTCAACCGTGGAGGCCGGCATGGCCCCAACCAGCAGCACGGCATCCTCCTCACCTATGCAGAACGCCGCCCCGACCAGGTTCGAGTTCCGCCTCAGCAGGTGCTGGTGGAACGCAGCATGGTTCTCCTCTGGGGCCGGCATCACGTAGGTCTCGTGGTGAAGCATCCGCTGTCGGAGCGTGAGGCGGACTGTCGAGGTGTCCTTCTCCTCGCCCACGACCCGGGCGAACCACCGTCGCTCCATAGGTCCGGCATCCGGGTCCCGCTCGACGGCCACCAGGATCGGATTCTCCTCCAGCGTGCGGGCGAACCAGGCGTCGATGACCTCCTCGAGCGCGTCCAACTCGTCGGGGCCGAGTGGCGGCGGGTCTGGCGGCAACGTCAGGCGCAGTCCACGAGCACCCGGGAGGAGAGGTCGTCGCAGATCCGGCGGAGCCGCGCGGCGGTGGCCGACCAGGTGTACGACCAGGACCGCTGGGCGGCCGCCGTCGACATCTCGGACGCCGCGATCGGGTCGTCCAGGATCTCCGCCACGTGGGCGGCGTACGTGGACGGATCGCGCCCATCCACCAGGTAGCCGGTCCGGCCATGGTCGACCAGGGTCCGCAGGCCGCCTACGGCGGCGGCCACCACGGGGATCCCGCACGCCGCAGCCTCCAGGGCGACCAGGCCGAATGACTCGGAACGGCTGGGCATCAGCACCACGTCGGACGCCCGGTACCAGTAGGCGAGACAGTGGTGCGGCTGCGGGTCCACGAACTGGACGCGGTCGGCTAGGCCGTGGGACTCGGCAATCCGGCGGACGCGCAGCGCCTCGGCCTCGCCGGCGGACCCGCTGGCACCGCCGACCACTACGAGGCGTGCATCCGGACGACCCAGCTCGGCCAACGTGCAAACGGCCACGTCGACGCCCTTGAGGGGCTGGATTCGCCCTGCGAAGAGGAGGACGGAGCCCGCTCCCAGCCCCGTGGCGCGGCGGGCCACGACCTGGGATCCCGGCGTGAAGAAGGCATGGTCCACCCCGGGCGGGACCACCTCGATACGGGACCGATCGGCGTCGTACAGGTCGACGAGCTGTCGAACCTCCTCGGCGCTGTTGGCCAGCAGGATGTCGGAGCACCCCACCACCTCGCCCTCGGCCCGGATCCGGGCGGGCGGCTCTGCATCGCCGCTCTGGGCCTTCACCCTGGCGAGGGTGTGGAAGGTCGTGATGAGCGGGAGGCCCAACTCATGCTTCAGTCGGTGCCCCGCGACCGCGCTCAGCCAGTAGTTGGCGAGGATCCCGTCGTGGCCCGGGTGGGTGGCCAGCCAGGAGGCCACGCCGTCGGCAAAATCGTCCACGACGCCAGGTAGGTCCTCCTTGGGGAGGTCGTGGGCGCCGGCATCGACGTGGACCACTCGGAACCCCGGCCCCACCTCCACCACGGTCGGCGTGTCCGGATCCACCCGACGGGTGAAGACGGTCGAGCGACCACCGGCATGGGAAAGGGCTGACGCCAACTCGCGTACGTACACGTTCATGCCACCGCCGTCGCCGGAGCCCGGCTGGACCAGCGGAGAGGTGTGCATGGAGAGGACGGCCAGGCGACGCACGGTTCAGCCTCCCGATACCGGTGGCAGCAGCGCCACCTCGTCGCCATCGGTGACGGCGACGGCGGCTGCCGTGGACTCGCCGTTCAACCAGACGCGACAGGTGCCGGCCAGGCTGGCGAACCCGTCGCCGAACCTCTCGTCGGCCGCGGCGAGCACCTCGCCCACGGTCTCACCGGGGAGGGTGAGGCTTCCGGTTCCGGCGGCGACCCGGACCGAGGCGAAGAGACGCAGGACGGCCATCCGGTCAGTGTATGTAGGAGGCTCGCAGAGTCCGAAGGCCGGCGGCCGGTCCCGCGATCAGTAGGCCCGTCGCCGCTACCGTCGGCTCCCATGACACGCCTGCTGGTCGTCCGCCACGGCCAGTCCGAGTGGAACGCCACGGGGCGCTGGCAGGGCCGGGCCGATCCGCCGTTGACCGACGAGGGCCGTCGCCAGTCGAAGGTCGCCGGCGGCGCGCTCGGCACCTTCGACGCGGTGGTGGCCTCACCGCTGCTCCGGGCCGCCGAGACGGCGACCATCATCGCCGAGCTGCTGGGCATCGGACCCGTGCTCACCGACCCGGACCTCGTGGAACGCGACGCCGGGGAGTGGCAGGGCCTGACACGCTCCCAGATCCAGGAGGGATGGCCGGGCTTTCTGGATGACGGCCGTCGACCGCCCGGCTACGAACCGGGTGATGCCATGCTCACCAGGACACTCTCGGTGCTGGAGCGCATCTCCGAACGCATGGGAGACGGTGACGTGCTCGTCGTGTCGCACGGCGGAGTCGTCTACGCCCTGGAGGAGGCCTGTGGGGAACCGTGGAGGCGCCTACCCAACCTGGGCGCCCGCTGGTTCGAGGTATCCGGTGGTGACCTGTCGGCCGGGCCCAGGGTGGACCTGGTGCCGGACGGGACCGTCCCCAACCTGCTCTAGTCCGACGCCCCCGACGAACCCTCGTCCAGGCGGGTGGACACCGACTCGTAGCCCTCCAGGTCACCGCTGTCGACGCGCTCCATCGCCACCTCGATGGTGGCCAGGTCGGCCTCCAGCGCATCCAACTCGGCGTCGTCGATGTCGGACGCGTCCACGGCGGCAGGTGGGGCGCCGTCGGTGGTCGGGTCAGTTGACGGGTCGGTCACGACGGCGAGGGTACCGTCGGCTGGTGCCAGCACCGTTGATCCTCCTACCGCCATCGGAGGGAAAGGCCGGTGGTGGCGACGGCCCCGGTTGGGCGGATACCGACCAGTCCTTCCCGGGCCTCGCCGACCAACGTCGGGCGGTGATCCAGGCACTGGTGAAGGCTATGGGCCTTGCGGCCGAGGCACGATCGAAGCTCCTGGGCGTGGGAGCGGCGAGGACGGCCGAGGCGACAGCGACCAACATGGTCGTCGACTCAGCGTCGACTCGTCCCGCCATCCAGCGCTACACCGGCGTGCTCTACGATGCCCTCGACTACCCGTCGCTGCCTGCGAAGCTTCGGCGTGGGGTGGACCACCAGGTCGTCATCTTCTCCGGACTGTGGGGCGCTGTCCGGCCCACCGACCCGATTCCCGACTACAAGCTCAAGATGGGGGCGATGCTCCCCGGCCTGGGCCGGCCGGCCCGCTTCTGGAAGCCGGCGCTGACCGCGGCGTTGGCCGACGCCGCGTCGGGGACCGTCTGGGACCTGCTTCCCAACGAGCACTCCGCCGCCTGGAATCCGGCGATCGCCGGGCGTCGCATACGGGTGCGGTTCCTGGACGACGTGGAACGCAACGGCGAGCGGACGCTGGTGACGGTGTCGCACTGGAACAAGCTGCTGAAGGGGGCCCTGGTCCGCCATGTCGTGGAGCACGGCTTCGACGACCCCGATGGCCTGGTCGGGTTCGACCACCCGGAGGGCTACGTCTACGACCCCTTGCTGACCCGTGTCGAGGGTTCCACCACCGAAATCTCCCTGGTGACCAGGCGCTAGGGCTCAGGGGCCCAGGACGCGGTCCAGGTAGTCGTTGGTGAAGCGGCGCCGGGGATCCAGGCGTTCCCTTGCGGAATGGAAGCGGTCCCAGCCGGGATAGCGGCCGGCCAGCGTGTCGGCGGTCTGGAAGTGGAGCTTCCCCCAGTGGGGGCGGCCGTCATAGTCGTCCATGATCGCCTCCACGCCACGGAAGTAGTCCTCGTACGGCGTCCCCCGGAACACGTGAACGGCGATGAAGCAGGAGTCCCGTCCCGAAGCCGTGGACAGCGGTATGTCGTCGCCACCCAAGATCCGGAACTCGATCGGGAAGCTGATCGGACGGTCCAGGGTGTCGATCAGCGCCTGCACCCTTCGGAAGGCCTCCAGGCCGTCCCGTCTGGGAACGGCGTACTCCATCTCGTAGAACCGGACCCGGCGGGGCGAGGCGAACACGTCGTACGAGGTCGTCAGGTACTCGGCCCTCCCCGCACCGGCCAGCACCCGGCCGTTCAGCCTCGGGATGAACGACGGTCGGAGGCGCCCCAGGTGGTTCAGCGCCCCGAAGGCCACGTTCTCGAGCAGTTCCTTGTTCTTGAACCGGTTCCATCGGCGCTTCATGGCGTGGCGGGCGTTGCGGGCCGGCGTGGGCACCTCGGTGGTCCGGGTGTTGCGCTTCAGGAGGGCGTTGTCGGTGTGGGGCATCCAGAAGAACTCGGTGTGGTCAGTGCCTTCAGCGAAGGCATCGAAGCCCGCCAGCACGTCGTCGATCGGCAGGATCTCCTCGACGGCGTGGAGGTTGAACGCCGGCACGCACTGCAGGGTCACCTCTGTGACCACGCCGAGCGCACCCAGGCCGACCCGGGCCACGTCACGCAGGTCCGGATCGTGGTCGTCGTCCAGAACCACCACCGCTCCGGCGGCGGTCACCAACCGCAGGCCGACCACGTCGGCGGCGATCGACCGGAAGCCCAGACCCGTGCCGTGGGTGGACGTCGAGATGGCACCGGCCACCGACTGGTAGGCGATGTCGCCGAGGTTCGACATTGCCAGGCCCATAGCGTCGAGTTGCGGGTTCAGGTCACAGAGTCGGGTACCGGCACGCACCCGTACCCGACCGGAAGCCTCATCGACGGCCACGATCCCGGTCATGTCATCCAGGGTGACGAGCACGTCGTCGGTCCTGGCAATGGCGGTGAACGAGTGGCCGGCACCCACGACCCGGACCCCCAGGCCATCGGTGGCGGCCTCCCGGACCACGTCCATGACATCGGACTCGGAGACGGGCCGGGCGATCCGCACCGGTCGGCTGCGCTGGTTGCCCGCCCAGTTCCGCCAGGAACCGTCGCTGCGTATGCCGCTCACCTGCTCACCAGCCCCGCAGGTCGACCGACCACGACTCAAGGACCTCGGCGTCGCCGCCGGCCCCGGCGTCGTCCACAAGGTGCAGGGTCTCGTGCTTGGCGATCGTCGGGTCTATGTGGGCTGGCCGCAGGCCGACCCGGTCCCCCACCGCCCACGACGCACCACCCACCGTCGTGTGCTCGTCGGAGCAGAACCGCACCTCGCCACCACCCACCAGCGAAGGGTCACCGCTGTCCATGGCCAGCGCCTTCAGGCCCCCGTCCAGGACCGCGTGGCCCCGGGAGCTGACCGACACCACCGTGGTCAGGAGCACGAGTCCCTCCCGGAACGGAAGGTCCAGGCGTGCGTAGTCGCCGTCCATGAGGACGAACGATCCTGCCTGCAGTTCGGTCACCACGTGGTTGCAGTCCCACGAGCCCGTACCGCCACCAGACACCACCCCACCGCCTACATCCGAATGCGCCCTCGTCAGATTCTCCATGGCCCTGGCCACACGACGCTCGCGGAGCTGACGGTCCACCTCGTGCTGGACGTGGCCCTCGTATCCCATGACACCTCTGACCTCCAGTCCGGCGGCACGGGCCTCGTCGGCGATGCGTCCGGCGTCGGCCGGATCACAGCCACACCTGGGCATTCCCACGTCCACGTCCACGAGGACCTCGCGTACCCCACCGGCCGCCGCTGCGTCGATGGTGGTCGATGAATCGACCGCCACGGTCACGCGGGCACTGCCGGACCGGACCAGGACCCCCAGACGACTGGCGTCGACGACCTCGTTGGCCAAGAGCAGGTCGTCGCCCAGGCCCGCGGCGGCCATCCCCTCCACCTCCCGGATCGTGGCGCAGCAATAGCCCGTGTGGCCGATCGCGGCGAGGCGGGCGGCCAGGGCGGTTGTCTTGAAGGCCTTCACATGTGGCCGTAGCGCCGGTCCCGGGCGAGCGGCCGACATCGTGGCCAGGTTGTGGTCCAGGACGGCCACGTCGGCCAGCAGCGCCGGGGTGGTGAGGTCGCCCGCCTTCATCGGCAGAGGCCTACGCGCCCTGCGGCGCCCTGGCCTCGGACCAGGACAGTCCCCGCTGGGCATCGGGTTCCCGCGGCAGGCCCAGAACCCGCTCGGCGATGATGTTTCGTTGCACGGCGAACGTTCCCCCACCCAGGGTCAGGGCCGGCGAGAAGACGTAGCCGTAGTGCCAGATCGACGACACGCCCGGAAACTGCCCGGTCGTCAACCGGTTCTCGGTGGTTCCCTCCTCCTTGGACGCATCCAGGCGACCCACAGGGCCGGATCCCACCAGCATCCCGGAGGTACCGCCGATCTCCTTGGCCAACTCCATGACGTGCTGCCCGTGGTCGTCGGCCATGGCCTTCTGGATGTTCGCCTCCGACCCGGGTTCCCGCCCTGCCAGCTGGGCGCTGAGAGTTCGCAGCCGGTTCAGGCGGAGCACCTCAGCCTCGCAGTAGAGGGCGGCGAGACGCTGGCGCAGCACCGCATCCGATGTCCCTCCAGCCTGTCGGACCAGCTCCAGCAGGTCGTTGGCCGACGGTCCCTCGCCCCACAACGAGCCGGCCGAGGACAACGAGACCCGCTCGTTGGCCAGCGTCACGCGGGCCAGCCGCCAGCCATCACCCTCCTCGCCGACCAGCAGGCTGGCAGGGATGCGGACGTCGTCGAAGAAGACCTGGTTGAACGAGTAGGCGCCGGTCATGTCGATGATCGGCGACATCGTGATGCCCGGCAAGTCGGTCGGACAGATGAAGTACGAGATCCCCTTGTGCTTCGCCACGTCAGGATCGGTTCGGGCTATGAGGATTCCGAAGTCGGCCCTGTGTCCGCCGCTGGTCCAGATCTTTGACCCGTTCACCACGTACTCGTCGCCGTCACGGACCGCCCGGGTGCCCAGGTTGGCCAAGTCCGAACCGGCGTCCGGCTCCGAGAACATCTGGCACCAGAACTCCTCACCGGTGAAGATCGGATCCAGGTAGCGGGCCTTCATCTCGACGGTCCCGGCCATGGCGATGGTCGGCGCCGCCCAGCCGATGCCGATCGGGTTGGCGGGCCGCCTCACACCCGCCCGGCGCAGCTCCTCGTCGATGATCACCTGTTGCATCGGATCCGCGTCGATGCCGTACGGGGCCGGCCAGTGGGGAACCACGTAGCCGGCATCATGCAGTTCCCGGCCCGTCGGCTCCGGATTGGCAGCCAGCCACGCACGCACGTCGAGGCGTCGCGGATCGTCGTCCGGCGGAAGGTCGAAGTCCATGGAGTCGAGTCTGACGCCCCGGCCGGTCAGCCGACGATGCGGGCCACGGCCCTGCGCTGCACGCCGAACGGCACGACACCCCTGGCGGCCCAACGCAGCCAGGCGCCCCGCCCGACCGGCCTGCGGGTGGGGGGCCACCGTGCATCGAAGGTCCGGGCCACGACCTTTGCGACCGCCACCGGATCACCCCCGGCCTGGGCAGCCCGCCGGTCGGCAGCAGACATGGCCTCGACCAGCGGGCCGTACGGACCATCCGGTGAACCGTGCCAGGAATCGTC
>ENA-ORXI01000823-ORXI01000823.1-sediment-metagenome-genome-assembly--contig:-NODE-823-length-25517-cov-9.334041_pt1 | contig 25517 bp, 22 predicted proteins | sample MGYA00237861_ERZ511468 | MGnify/ENA primary metagenome ERZ511468 (study PRJEB26299, sample SAMN06266213) | sediment metagenome | isolation source: Hudson Canyon methane seep mesocosm | place: USA:Hudson...
ATTTGTTACTGATTTAATAGGTGATTTTCCAGGAACTTTAGTTTTAAAATATTGCAAAGAAGACGGTGATGAATATATAAAACGTTTTAAACGTGAAGTTCGCTTAATGGAAAGTTTTAAAGGAAATTCGAAAGTTGTTGAAACGATGTTCAGCAATACAGAATATACTCCTCCATATTTTGTAATGAAATACTATGACTCAGGTGATTTATTAAAGTTAATTAACGAAATCTCAGCTGAACCGTTAAAGCAAGAACTAAAGTTTAATCAAATGATTGATTGTATTGCTGAGCTTCATTTCGAAGGTGTTTTTCATCGAGATATAAAACCTCAAAATTTCCTTATTCACGATGATGGCCTCGTCGTATCTGACTTTGGACTAGGAATGGAACCTGAATCGCTATCTCGTTTTACTAGTAGCTCAATGTTTTGGGGAACTAGAGGTTTTTTACCTCCAGAATTTCAAAATGGTGGTTTTAAGCATGCAGATGAAACTGGCGATATATTCATGCTGGGTAAAAGCTTTTACGTATTACTTACTAAGCAAGATCCTACATACCTAATGGATGGTGCAGTACCTCCTGCAATTTTTCATGTTATTAACCGAGCTTGTGAACTGGATAAAACAAAAAGATATCAATCTCTTGCTGAGTTAAAACAAGCACTGAAAATGGCTTACGATGTGATAATTGGTAGAGGCGGAAATTTAAGTGAGACGCATCAGTTAGCTGCTACAATTTCTGACCGCATAAAGAATGAAGCTAAATATAGCTCCTCTCAAGTGATTGAATTTATATCTAAATTATTACTTCTAGATGACTCTGACAAAATAGAAATTTGTAATAGCTTAAAACCATCTTTTTTTGGGATTTTATCTCATAATAAGCTGATAAATTACATCCCAGATTTCTTGAAAAGTTATACTATTATGGCTGAAAGTAGTGAGTATAATTTTGAGTTTGCAGAAACTATTGCGTTGAATATGAAGAAGATATTCAACTCTCCTGGTGTAGAACCAAAGATAAAAGCACAAGCATTAAGTATTGCTGTTTGTTCTGCGTTTAGAATGAATAGGTTTGCAGCTATGGATACATGTACCTCTATGGTTGCATCTGTAGATAATGACGGCCTTGGAGTGCAAATCGCCGATGTAATTCAAAGGTATCAGTATGATTTCCTGTTGAATATTGAGCCTTCTAGATGTAAGTCTGACTCAATTAGAAGACAAATTGAGATACTTAATAATCAGTAAGGTATAACAAAAAACTCCAGTTGACCGCTGGCAGCGCAGTTTCTTTTCAAAGGTCATTTTATATCAAATTTCAGTGCGTTTACAGAGTTCATCTTATATCTGCCAGCGGCCACTGAATTTGGCGTTCAAGCTGTAGAAAAACCTAAAAAACCCCCTAAATTTGATAAAATAGACCATCGAATCTAAGGTGTTGCTGATGGCCAAATATATCCACTATGACTACAACCAAAACCTGATGGTTGTGATTAATTTCCAGGATCAACTGCAAGCGGGTACTTTTGAACACGCTTTACATTATCTAGTGACTAAAAAGCTAGACCTCAGTATTTTTGATAAAGCTTTTAAAAATGATCATGAAGGTCGCCCCGCTTACGACCCTGCCATTTTACTAAAGATCATTCTGTTTGCTTATTCCAAAGGTATCACCTCAAGCCGAGAAATCCAGTGGTGTTGTGAGAGTAATATTATTTTCAAAGCGCTGTCCTGTGACAGTGTGCCTCATTTTACGACCATCGCTTCATTCGTTAGTGGTTATCCCGAACAAATAGAAAGCTTGTTTGAACAAATCTTATTGATCTGTGATGAACATGGTTTATTAGGGCATGAACTGTTTGCAATAGATGGCTGTAAGCTGCCTTCCGATGCAGCAAAAACCTGGTCAGGCACGCATAAAGAATTAAGCCATAAAAGAGACAAATTAAAAAAGCTGATTAAACATCATATGGCAGAGCACCAAAAGTTAGACCAAGAAGATAGCCCTGAAACAGAACAAGCCAAAAGAATTCAGCAAAGCCTAGACACCCTCAATAAAGCAGCCGATAAAATCGAATATTTCCTTGAAAATAATGAACCACGAATAGGTCAAGGCAAAACTAAAAACGAAGTTAAAAGTAATATTACTGATAACGAGAGTGCCAAAATGACAACGAGTAAAGGCACCATTCAAGGCTATAACGGCGTAGCGACAGTTGATAAAAAACACCAAATAGTTATTGATGCCCAAGCCTTCGGCGCAGGGCCAGAGCAGTCCACGTTACAACCGATATTAAAAACAGTTAAAGAACGTTATAACTGGCTTAAAATTAATGATGATATTTTTGAAACAGGTGCCATTGTGACAGCAGACACAGGCTTTGCCGATGAAGCCAATATGGAATACCTATATACTGAAAATATAAATGGATATATTCCTGATAACCAATTTCGCTCCCGTGACCCTAAGTTTGATAAACAAAAAGAAAAATACAAACGCCCCTCACGGGCTAAAAAGGGAAGTAAACCAACATTTCCAGCAGGTGAGTTTAAGTTTGATCCCATTGAACAAACCTGTGAATGTCCAGCAGGAAAGCCATTATCAAAAGAAAGTAAAGTCACGGATAAATGTGGAAACAGTAAAGCCTTTTTTAAAGGTAAACTCAGCGACTGTAGAGGCTGTGAACTGAAAACTAAATGTTTAAGAAACCCTACCGCAGTAGATAAAGTCAATGGGCATGGTCGACAAGTCTCCTTTATTTTAGAAAAAACAGGCACGCCTTACACTGACTGGATGAAAATAAGAGTAGATTGCAAGAAAGGCAAACAAATCTACAGCCACAGAATGTCAGTAGTCGAGCCCGTGTTTGGCAATATCACCAGTAATAAAGGACTAAAGCGATTTAGTTTAAGAGGCAAAACCAAAGTTAATGCCCAATGGAAATTGTTCTGCCTGATCCAGAATATCGAGAAGTTAGCTAATTATGGGGAGATAGCCGCATAAAGAAAGCGTAATAGGAGCTAAAGAGCCACAGAAAACAGAATAAAGCAGTCTACAGACTAGATGTACCAAGCAAGAAAAGGAAAAGGTAGATGTTAGACGAAAACATGGGCATAATGTTGAAAATTAAAAAAATGATTGGCAGGCTTGGTTGAACTTTTATTTATGGGTTTTTCTACAGCCTCGTTATGTGAATGGAGCAGATTGAGTGATAAAGAAAATTGCAATCACAAATATCAAGAGAATTGGGTCTGACACCAGTAATGGGGAGTTTGAATTCGATATTCCAAAAAATAAGCCAAGTATCTTTGTTGCTCCAAACGGTTTTGGAAAGTTGTTTTAAGCAAAAATACTCAATACACCCTGACTAGAAATTGCCCGTCCTGCTTCAATTTCACCAGCAATATCCATTGGTTTTTCAGTAAATTCATTGTCTAACGCTTCATTAGCTTCCTTATCCCCTTTCCTTGCATCACTTCCCATTTGGCTAAAACTTCTGTGTTGTTTTTGGCCTGCTTCTTCTTGTGACACACTCACTTCAGCTAAATTAAGCTGTTGCGCTGAAAACATTTCCCTCAACCTCGGCAATGCAGCGTCAATTGCCTCTTTAACTGCTGCATGTTGCGCAGTAAAGGCTACGGTTGCCTGGTCTTGAGTCATATCAATTTTAATGGTGATAGGCCCTAAGTGCCCAGGGTTTAACCTAAGTTCAGCAGAAGGAATGGCTTGCTTATGCATCCAAATAACACGTTCACCCATTTCTTTGTTCCATTCGGGGTGAGCAAAATGCTTCGTCATTGGAGCTATTTCTGTTTTATTTTCAGCAGGGACTGCACGGTTTAAGCTTGCAATATCCATTGCAAACTTAGGTAAAACCCTCTCCATTGTTAATTCTGGAGCTTTAGACTCTAGAATATTCATTTTCTCATTTTGCTTAGCCATTAAAAGAGAAGACATTTCATTCTGCTTATTTTTAACTATCGACTGCTCTGCTTGTAATGAATCTTCATCTACTTCAATATTTGAAGGTTCAATATTTCTCTGCTCTGCTAACTGCTTGAGAGATAAATTTTCTCTATGAAGCCCCGCCCTCATTTCTTGAAATAGAATGGGGTTAGCGCCTTTTTCTATTGCTTTAGGTTCATTTAATGTTGCAACTAATGAGGCAATTTCCTTATCTAATTCAAGTGCCTCTTCTGATAAGGCTGGAACATTCTGTTCTTTATAATTTTCTTTCTTTGCTATTTTTTTAATATTTGTATCATTTAATTGGTTTCCCAATTCACTATTAACAAAGTGCTCTGTATTTTCTTCAGCTTGTGGCAAAAAAGGCTCACTTTCTTGTTGCACATTAACAGCTTCAGTCGTTCGACTCGCAATATCCTCTTTAATAGCCGTAATATCTAAAACTAGCTGCTCAATTGTATTTTCTATTTTTTTTCTATCTTGTGGTGCATCACTAAGTTGAGCTTCTTTTACAAGCAGTTCTGGGTCATCACTCGACCCTTTTTCCAATAATTTTCCCGCTTGCTGTAGACTACCTAAAATTTCATCTAGTTGCTTAACCGTATCTAACTCAGAATCTACGTCTTGCCCATTTAAACGATCAAACTGATCAACTATTTGATCGAACTTATCAGCTAATTCAAGTTGTTGCGGTAATGCTTGTTTTATTGATTTTACAAGCTCTACCGATACTTCAATTTGGCTTGGTATATCGCCTACACCTTTGTCCTCTATAGTATTGAGGACATTAGCCAATGTTTCCAAGGTATTTTCTAAATTTATATCTTTCTCTATGCCTTTACCGTCTTGCGGCAAGCCTTTGCCCGAAAGACTGGAAATATTATTTACAGCTTCATTATTTGAAATAAAATCGGCAATATCATGTAGTTGATTTCCATTCACCAAACCATCAACAGTTATATTTTTACTATCCCTAGCCGTTGGGTTTACGCTCTGTAATTGTTGAATTCTTTGCATCAAAGCTTCAGAAAACTCAGTCGTTTCAGTACCTTCAGAAGGTAATAGTTGCTGTATTGTATCTACACCTTCCCCCGTTGAAAGCATGGAAAGTAAATTTGAGCTGTCGATATTCATAAAGTTCTCCGAATTCCTTATCTAATAACTAAGCATTTCTTATGCCACTATTTCGTCCACCTCGTGTAGCGCGTTCATCCTGTTCGCTTTGCTCTCTTTTATTTTCAGCTTTTAATTCATCAGCAACAGCAACATCACACACTTTTTGTATGCTTTTTGTTTTTTGATGTTGCTGTTCCCATTGAGTCCGTGCCGAAACAACTTGTTTTTCAGCGCCTGAAACAACCTGCTGTTGTTCTATAATCGCTTTATCCAACTTACTCATAAAAGCTCTAAATTCTAACAACTGTTTAATATGAGTACCAGCTTCAGAAATAGAACGATACTTTATGACATAGTCTTGCCGATAAATATTTAAATTTTCTAACTGTTTTTCTGCTTCTTGCCGTTGCCGCTGGATTTGCCCTAAAGCTTTTAATGAATCTTGTTCATTTTTAGCATTTAATTCGACAATGACATTAAGTCTTTGAGATTTTTTCATTAGTTGGCTGCCTAAGTTAGTCTAACAAGCTATTTCCAATTTCAATAGCCACTTGGAAACAAATAACTCTACCCGGGGACGCCCTCCGTTACCCCTAATAAACTTTCTAGCTCCATCAAACTCCGACTAATATCGACAGCCTCATGCATATCTTGCTGTAAAAAACTGGCTATCTCTGCATTTTTTTGAATTGCTTCATCAATTCTAGCATCAGAGCCCATTTGGTAGGCACCAACACTAATTAGGTCTTTATTTTGCTGATAAAGCGAATACAGCCGTCTTAGCTCTCGGGCTAGTTTCATCTGTTTATCATCTATAATATCTGGCATCACTCGACTAATAGAGGCTTCAATATCAATAGCGGGGAAATGTCCTGATTCTGCCAAACTTCTGGATAAAACGATATGGCCGTCCAGTACACCTCGCGCTGCATCTGCAATAGGGTCATTATTATCATCACCTTCAGCTAGTACTGTATAGAAAGCGGTAATTGAGCCTCCGCCTTCATCACCATTACCCGCTCTTTCTACAAGATGAGGTAACTTTGCAAAGACTGAAGGGGGATAGCCTTTTGTAGCGGGCGGTTCATCGATAGCTAATGCAATTTCCCTATGCGCTTGCGCATATCGAGTTAAAGAATCCATTAATAAAAGAACATCTAATCCTTGGTCTCTAAAATATTCAGCAATACTCGTTGCTAGCATTGCGCCATGCACTCGCATTAAAGGAGAGTCGTCAGCAGGAGAGGCAACAACAACAGCACGTTGCATCCCTTCTTCACCCAATATTTTTAAAACAAACTCATTAACTTCTCGTCCTCTCTCACCAATAAGCCCTACAACAACAACATCCGCTCGGGTAAATTTAGTCATCATGCCTAATAGCACACTTTTACCAACACCTGTCCCTGCAAATAAGCCCATCCGTTGCCCACGGCCTACCGCAAAAATGGAATTAATGGCTCTCACACCCACATCTAATGAGTCTCGAATGGGCTTTCTTGATAAGGGGTTAATCGTCTTGCCGCTCAATGAAATCGTAGCATCAGTTTTCAATGGCCCTTTATCATCTAAGGCATTTCCGGCCCCATCTAAAACACGTCCCAACAGACTAAACCCTACTTTTGCCAGACTCTTTTTACCTAAAGGAATCACTCTACAACCTGGCTCTAACCCTTGTGTATCTCCCGTAGGCATCAAAAATATATGCCCACCAGCAAAACCAACGACTTCTGCACCAATTTTTTTACCCGACTTATTTTCTACCTGACACAAAGACCCAATGGCAGCACGACACCCTTCCGCCTCTAAAGTTAAGCCGATCATGCGTGTAAGCTTACCTTCTACAACCAATTCAGGCACTTCTGACAATCTTTCGGTATAAGGCTTTATTCTTTTAAGCCAGCTTTCACTACGGTTGGCTTCTGGAATCACGCTTTTTGATCCTCTTCTCTTTCACCACCCAATACTGTCGCAACAATCGCGGCCAATCTATTTTCAATCGTCGTATCTATATGAGAAATTTCCGTTTTGACGATGCACCCTCCTCGAGTAATTAAAGGATCTTCATCTATTTTCCATGGCGAGGTTTCATCATCTAAAGCTAAAGATTTCCGCACTAATTCTGCATCTTCTGGATGCATTTGTAACGTTAATCTCTGTGAAGCTAACGGCAATGCATTAACGGCTTCTCTAATGACCGCAATTATTTGCCCTGGATCAATTTTAATTTCTCTACGCACTATTTGGCTTGCTATGCCTATCGCCAAATTGACTAATTCTTTTTCTACTGCCTGATCTAATTCTTTAAACGGTTCACTTAATGACTCTAATAAACTGACAAATTCTGCTGTCTCTTTCCGTAATAAATGCAAATTATCATCATATCCTTTTTTTTCACCTTCCATTTTTCCTTGAGCAAAACCTTCTTCATTTCCCTTCGTTAAACCTTCTTTAAACCCTCCATCAAAACCTTCTTGTTTACCCTGAGCAAAAGCTTCATCATAAGCCTGTTGCTGCATTTTTTCGATTTCATCGACGGTTAAAGTGGCACTTTCTTTTTTTGATTGCTGAATTGCTGATGATTTTTTTTCCCCAAACTGCTCAGCAACATCCCATAAGCCCAAAGTTTCCAGTTCAGACTCTGAAAAGGTCTGATCTTTAGACGAGCTCATCGCCACCACCACTTCCAAGCATCATTTCACCAGACTCAGATAGTTTCTTAGCAATACTTAATATATCTTTTTGTGCCAATTCAACTTCACTCAATTTAGTTGGGGGGGCAGCTTCCAAGTCATCTCGTAACATTTCTGCTGCACGTTTTGACATATTGCCAAATATTTTCTCTTTAAGGCCGTCACTCACGCCTCTGAGTGCAACCAGCAATTGATCCGTAGAAACTTCCCTTAATAAAGTTTGAATACCCCTATCATCAACATTAATTAAATCAGCAAAAACAAACATTTTATCTTGAATTTGATCACCTAATTCTGCATCAAACTCATTGATACCCCCCATCATTTCTTCACTTAAACTAGCATCCATATAATTTAGAATATTAGCAGCAGAATCAATACCTCCGATGTTAGATGCCTTAACGCTATCACTTCCTGTCAATTGCTGTTCCATCATATCGTCTAACTCTTTAATGGCAGCAGGCTGTACACTTTCCATCGTTGCAATTCTCATCACAATATCTGAGCGCTGATTATCGGGTAATAACGCTAGCACTTCTGCGGCTAAATCAGCCTCTAATAAAGATAAAATCATCGCAATAATCTGTGGATGTTCCATCCTAATTAAATCAGCAATAGACCGAACATCCATCCATTTAAGCTGTTCAATCCCTTTACTATTAGCTCCCATAAGAATACGGTCAATAATATTGCCAGCTTTATCTGCACCTAATGCATCAGTCAACATATTACGGATATAGCTATCTGAATCTAGGCCAAGACCTGTCTCATCTTTGAGCTCCATAATAAAGTCTTCCAATACAACATCAACCATTTCCGAAGTAATTTGTCCCATCGTAGCCATTGCTGAGCCCACAATTTGTACTTCTTTTGGCCCCATGTTCTTTAATACACTGGCAGCTCTTTGTTGCCCTACAGCCAAAAGCAATAATGCGCCCCGTTCTGTAGCATTTAAGGTAATTTCAACTTCAGACATCGCTTTTTATCCATCCTTTAAGAATTTCTGCAACTAATTGCGGATCTTCATCAATTATTTTCTGCACATATTCCAATCGTTTTTCATAACTTTGAGGAGCATCCAATAATAATAAGTCTTCAACACCAGCCGAGATACCTTTGTCTGCATCACCGTTGTCATCTCCCTCAACAGGCACAGCCATAGGTTTGCCATCCTTATCAAAACGAACAGTTCCTCCCATCGCATCAGCTTCTGCATGCGCATCAAGCAGTGCTTTAACTTCCTCATCCCTTGCAACCAAACCTCGCATGGTTGGCCGTAAAACACCAAAAATTAAAAACACCACCACCAATACCGCTGTTAACTGTTTGGCTGCATCAAGAAACCAACCTTGTTCCCATAAAGGTAAATCAGGTAAGGCTTCAATATCATCAGGTACTCTAAAGGAAATATTAGTCACTGTGACTTGATCCCCTCGTGAACTATCAAAACCAACAGCTTGCATAACTAAACTTCTTAATTGATTAATATCTTCCTGAGCATAAGTTTGATTACTAAAATCACCATCGCTTAATTGTACTTTTTTATCATCAACAACCACGGCAACGGATAGACGACGTAAAACACCTGTGGCTAAACGGGTATGAGTAATTGTTTTATCTAATTCAAAATTACGTGTTGCACTTTTACTAATAGAGGTGGGAGAAACGGCACTTTCTGCCTCTTCACCTACCGCTAATTCAGGGGCGACACCTGCAGGTGGAGGCTGATTAGATAATGCCCCAGGAACACCTTGAATAGCAGAACTGGATGTCTGGTCATCCTGAGTCTGCTCGCTTCTTAGGGCTGGCAAATCAGGGTTGAACATTTCTTGTGTCTTTTCTGTCACGGTGAAATCTACATCAGCTGAAATTTGAGCTTGCAGACCGTCACGCCCGACTAAAGGAATAAGAATATTTTCAATCCTTTGCATTAAATGTTCTTCAAGGTTTTTTTTGTATTCAAACTGTTTTGAAGTTAAATACATATCTTCCGAGGAATCATTAGCACTCAGCATGCGGCCTTTCTGGTCGACCACAGTCACTTGTGTAGATTCCATCATAGGAACACTTGAAGCAACAAGATGTACAATGGCGTCTATTTGACCTTTTTCTAACGTTCGTCCTTGATACAAATTAACAATAACTGAAGCACTTGGATTTTTACGTTTACGAACAAAAACGGATTGTTTAGGGAGAGCCAATAGAACACGTGCAGACTTAACATTTTGAATAGAGGATACAGTCCGAGCAATTTCACCTTCGAGTGCGCGCTGAAAACGCATTAACTCTATATTTTTACTGGTCCCAAAACTTGATTCTTTATCAAGTATTTCATAACCTGAGCTTTTAGTTCGGGGTAACCCTTGAGCTGCCAGTTTTAGTTTTAAACTACGGACTTGATCAGTAGGCACCATAATGGCACCTGATTCTGTTTCAATAGAATAATCAACGCCCATTTGATCAAGCGTATTGATTATTTCTGTCGCATCTTCATCTACCATGCCTGAAATAAGCAAGTCATATGAATCTGCTTGTGACCAAAGAACAACAGCTATCCCCACCGCGACACTTAATGCAATCCCCAGCATTAAGCCTATTTGTCGAGCCATGGATAAATTACCCAGACCTTTTAAAATAGGGGGTGTTTCTGTTTCTTTGGTTAGTTCGTCTAAAGCACTTGCTTGCGAATCTAACTCAGCTAAATCACCGCCGTCTTGCTCACTCATTCTTCATCTTTGATTACTTAGATCGTATTCTATAAAAATTCTTTAATACTATCATTAAATGTATTGTTACTGTGCTTTGTATTCATAGTCAAATATAGCGGGAGAAAGAGGTATTAATTAAATTCCTCTTACACCCACGTCATTCAGTTACAATTTTTTGTTCTTAAACCCTTGCGCCAAAGGAGGGAGAGAGCTTATGAGCAAGCATCAAATGAGGGGATTTAAGGGTACCCGACGACTCATAAGTCATCGGGTAAATATAATAATGTGAACTTTAGCCTTCACTACATTGGCATATTCATTACATCTTTATAGGCATCAACTAATTTGTTTCTCACTTGTAACATGGCTTGAAATGAAACACTCGCTTTTTGTGATGCAATCATAACTTCAGCTAAACTGACATCAGGCTCACCCATTTCAAATGATTTTGCCAATCCACTTGATGTTTGTTGTGTTTCATTTACAGAATTAATTGAATCTTTTAACATCGCAGCAAAATCAGATTCACCTGTTGATTCAACGGGCTTTACAGTGGGGCTTGATGCTTCAATAGACATTGTTCGCATCTGAGCCAATACTTGGTTTACATTAATATCGCTCATAATCTTCTCTCATCGTTACGACATAAGTTAATATGCCATGTATTCTATTTTTAATCATTACCCATGCATTTTTTGAGCCAACACCAAAAAACCGACACTATTCTAGAGTCCGTTATTAACAAGGAACAGCAACGCCCGCATCTTTCATCCTTGCAATTTTATACCTTAACGTTCTAGGGCTAATACCTAACTTCTCTGCTGTGATTTTTCTACTGCCCCTTTCATCTCGTAAAGTTTGCAAAATAATATTCTCTTCCGCAGACCGTACGCTATCGCCCAAGCAAGCGCCTTCACTAACGGCAACAGTTTGCTCAAACACTTCATTTGATACCACTTTAACGGTATCGGGTTTTACAAGATCAGGTCTAATTAATAATAATTGATCATCCATATCACCTTCAAACACTAAACTTTCAGGAAGAATATAGCCTTTCTGTTGCAAAATTAACGCACGTTGTACAACATTTTCTAGTTCTCTAACATTGCCAGGCCAAGCATAGCTTTGCATAGCCTCTGCCGCTTCTTCCGTAAAAACAGGTAAAGATTTTCCTTCTTTCCAGTGTTTTTTCATTAAAGCCATTGCCAGCGGCAATATATCTCCAACTCTATCTTTTAAAGCAGGAATTTTGATAGGAAAAACACTTAAGCGATAGTACAAATCTTCCCTAAACAAGCCTTGCTCAACATATTCTTTCAGTTTGCGGTTTGTTGTTGCCAAAATTCTGACGTTTAAACCAATCTTCTCTTGCCCTCCCAAACGCTCAACTTCTTTTTCTTGTATTACCCTTAACAATTTCGCTTGTAAACCAATATCCATTTCTGATATTTCATCAAGTAAAATGGTTCCATCTTGAGCCTGCTCAAACTTGCCAGGCATTGACTGTATTGCTCCCGTATAGGCTCCTTTTTCATAGCCAAAAAGTATAGATTCCAGCATATTTTCAGGAATTGCAGCACAATTAATCGCAACAAAAGGCCCTTGATGATACAGAGAGTTTTGATGAATAAATCGCGCGATCACTTCTTTACCTGTTCCACTTTCGCCTTGTATTAACACTGTCACATCTGTTTTAGCCACTTTCGCAGTTAAAGCATACAGTTGTTTCATTTTTTGATCAAAAACAACCCTTTCACTGGGCTGCGATGATTCAACGATAACAAATTCTGCCACTTTTTTAACTAAGGTTGATGCTTCAAAAGGTTTAATTAAATAATCAGCCGCTCCTGATTGCATTGCTTCAACTGCTTTAGGAATAGTGCCATAAGCTGTCATTAATACAACAGGGGTATCAGGATGCATTTGCTGCATATTATTCAACAACTGAAACCCGTCCATCACAGGCATCTGAATATCACTCACCACCAACCTAAAGTTATTTTTTGCTAATTTACTTAACGCTTCAGTCCCATTATTAGCATAAAGAATTTTATACCCTTCTAACTCCAAGGTATCGCACAACGCTTCACATAAATCATGGTCATCCTCAACCACCAAGACATCATACTGCTTCATAATTGCTCTCCATTGAGTGACAACTGCCTTCTGACAGGGTAGTAATATATTGATTAATACACGGTAAAAGTAGAGTAAACAGTGTGCCAGAACCTTTTTTAGAGTCACATTGAATTGATCCACTATGCGCTCTAACAACACTATCAACCACAGCCAAACCAAGCCCAGTCCCCTTTACTTTCGTGGTATAAAAAGGTTCAAACAATCGCTGCTTAGTCTCTTGGTCTATACCCGTCCCTGTATCCTGTATTTTTATTTGTAAACATGTCTGATCTCGCTGATTTAAGCTCAGCGTTATCACTCCCAGCCCCTCTGTCTGGGCTTCGACGGCATTATTAAGCAAATTCATAACAGCACCTAATAAAGCATCTTCATTACCCAACATCACATCCGCTTGGGTGTCATTAGTGATAATAAATTTCAATTCTTTTGAAGTTGTCAGTTCTTGCATATTTTCGTTCACTTTTTCCAGAAAATGTTGCAATGAAAAAACATCCATTGCTAACCGTCCTTCTTTAGCAAAGATCAACATATCATTCACTTGCCTTTCTAAATAATGTAATCGCTCAAGAATTTTATTTGAAAACTTAATTCGACTTTCATCAGGAACAAGGTCTTTATTCATTTGAGAGGCGTATAAAATGGCAGTAGAAAGAGGCGTTCGAACTTGATGAGCCATACTTGCCACCATTTCCCCCATGGCAGACAAATGTTTTTGTTGATTAACCATATCCTGTAGTGATCGTAACTCACTCACATCTGAAAGCAGGATAATCTGACCCGTTTCGTTATTTAACACATTTTGAGTAATACTAACTCTTGTGCCATTTCTCAATTGTCTTTCATGAGGGTTATCAAAAACAGAAATCAAACTTCTCTGAACCACTTCCGACCAGTCTTGGCCTATAAGAGGCTCTCCAAGGTATTGGATTGCCATAGAATTACAATCAACCACTTGATTTGATGCATTTAAAACAACGACAGCTGCGGGTAATGCCGCTAAAATTTGCTGAAGACGATCAGCTAGCTTCTCTTTTTCAATAAGTGTTTTAAGACGTTCAGTTCGCGCAGAAGATAATTCTTTACTTAGCGTTGCTACTTGCGTTTGTAAGCCTAGATAGGAATCTGATAAGTTTTGTGAAAGCTCGTTAAAAAGCTGAAAAGCGTCTGTCAGCTTTTCTGTTTTTAAGTTTTGAGAATTACTAAGATTATTCATATCTAATCATTGCTTTTATAAGTTACTTGAATAAAAGCAAAAATCAGACCACTTTATTTAGTGGTTTATTTTCAATAGATTAAAAAATAAATGACAACATTTTGACAGTTCCCATCGATCAAATAGATCGATAAGCAAGAACTTTAAATGTATTTACAAGCCTTGATACGCGCCAGCTTTTGATTTCCCTTGCCGCATATCACGTAGTTTATTAGCAATATCGGCTTTATGTGCGCCCACCGCTACGATAATTTCTTGATTAAGACGTTGCATCTCAAACAAATCTTCTTTTTCTTTATCTAAAAAAACTCGACCACTTTCAGAAAACAATGCTCTGATCATATAGTTTTGCTGCTCTTGCATTTCAATTAAGTTTTCCCAACCCTCTTCTATGACTTCTAACATCATATCTTGAGTAAACATCAAAACTGCTGAAACACTTTGATCGGTCATCAATTAAATAGAATATGCTTTTAAGGCTTTATTAGCACGAGAGTTAACAGGGACAACAGGCTTTTCATCGACCTCAGGAACAACTTGATTTGTCACTGGAGCGGCTGTTTCCATTGCACCCTCAGGTACATTAATAGCATCCCAAGCCATTTTTACATCGACTAATAACCCACTTACTTCATCTAAAATAGCTTCATTATTGTCTAGGTTGGCTGATAATAATTGACGCCCAATATATTCATAAAGTGCATCTAGGTTAGTCGCAATATCTCCACCTTTGTCCTTATCCAGACTGGCTCGCAAACCTCCCATAATCTCAATAGTTTGGCCAATGAACTTTCCCTTTTCTTCGATTTCATGCCGTTGCATAGCACCCTTAGCAAAAGCAATACGCTTTAATGCACCTTCAAATAACATCTGGATCAAACGATGTGGGTCTGCATATTCAATCTCAGAATTATATCCGTAATCACTATAGCTATTTAAAGCTGAATTATTTTTTGCACTCATTGCATCACCTATTTACTAAATCTACTTGGACTAAACAACGTATCGGCAATCAAGCTAGGTTCTTTAACTTAAATCAGTTATTAAAATTTTTCGTTAATAAAATATAAAGCACGAATCCAAACCAACCTGAGTATTTCAAAAGAAATACTTTTTAATTATAAGCATTGTTGGTTTATGACACAACAAGCATTCCACCCTTTTGCATTCTATGATAATTCGTATTTTCTTAGCTTTTCAACCAATGTTGTTCTACGCATATTCAATAGTTTGGCCGCATGGGCAACCACACCATTACATTCAGATAAGGCTTGCTGAATAAGATTAACTTCCATATCACTTAAATATTCTTTTAAATCCATCCCTTTTTCTGGTAATTGTGAGACCACAGATATATCCTGTTCATCAACATTCTCTGACTTAAGATGTGTTTTTTGTGGCTCAGGAGCTTCTTCAATGGCTTTGATAACTTCCTGTTCTACAAAGTCATCTATATCAAACCCATCAGGCACCTCATAAGCTTGAAATTTTTCAGGCAAGTCGGCTCCATCAATTAATGCACGAGGCTTTGTTATTGCTAGCCTTTCGATAAAATTAGACAGCTCTCGAATATTACCTGGCCAAGGATGCTGCATCATAAGCATTAAGGCATTTTTAGAAAATTGAACCGTTTCTCTTTTTGCTGCCTCCATTCGAGTAACCAAGTCATTCACTAATAAAGGAATATCTTCCACCCTCTCTTTTAAAGACGGCAACTCTATAGGAAAGACATTTAAACGATAAAATAAATCTTCCCGAAAACGCTTTTCAATAATTTCATTTTCAAGGTTGCGATGAGTGGCGGCAACAATCCTAACATTACACTCAATCGTTTTATTACTCCCTACCCGTTCAAAAGTACGCTCCTGAAGTACTCTTAACAATTTAACTTGCATGGGCATGGGCATATCACCAATTTCATCAAGAAACAGCGTTCCGCCTTCTGCCATTTCAAACCGTCCTTGCCTTGCAGTTAAAGCACCTGTAAAAGCACCTTTTTCATGCCCAAACAATTCACTTTCTAATAATTCACCCGGAATAGCACCACAATTAACAGGAACAAAGGGTTTATTTTTTCTATCAGAAGCGCGGTGTAATGCTTGAGCAACAACTTCTTTGCCTGTTCCTGATTCTCCTAAAACAAGAACAGTGGCATTTGAACCTGCTACCTGATCAATTAATTCTCTTACTTGTCTAATACTTTCACTACAGCCTGCAAGTCCTTTATTTGAGCTAGACTTTATTGGCTTCTCTGAAATTTTATTTTTTACAGGTAGTTTCTTTAAAATCTCATTTAAAAACGTATGTTGTGTTGGCCATTCATATGTCTGACTCACCATTTTTAGAATAGCTGTTGGAATTTGGCCACTCGTCCCTTTATCAACAAGAAGAATAACAGGCACATCAAAACTATTATCTAGTACGGCTTTTATTAATGTCGCTTGTTTTTCACAACCATTCCCTATAAAAATGGCGCTAAGGCCATCAAGTTTTCCAATTAGAGAATTGAAGCCATCAGTATGGGCTGATAAAACCTGGTATTCCATAAATGACAATATAGTCTCAAATTGTTGAGATCTTATTTCATTATCATCAATTAATAATAATTGCGGCAAAGCCATTTACTTACACTCTTTTCTAAAATTTATACAAAGTATAGCTGGCTTTTGAAAAAAACATTATCGCCATAACAAAGTAAAGCATCGAATAATTTTTTTGTCAAAACATCAATTTATTTCAATCTGTTGCAAATACTTTCTAATGTTTATTTAAGAAGTTAGCATACGCCTCCCAATATTATTTTTTCAATCAGTACTTGACAAATATTTCTCAACATAGAAACTAGACACTTGTTTTATAAAACTGAGTCATTTCTTTGAACGACATATCTCTAAGTATACTCTTCGGTATACTTGCTGCCTTACTCATCCTTTCTGCTTTTTTTTCTGGCTCTGAAACAGCGCTAATGACTTTAAATCGTTATCGCCTACAACATTTAGTTAAACAAAAGCATAAAGGGGCAGCTAAAGCCCAAAAATTATTACACCGCCCAGACCGACTCATGGGCTTAATCCTATTAGGCAATAACTTTGTTAATATTGGTGCGTCTTCTCTAGCAACTATTATTGCAATACGCTTAATTGATGATGGCTTAGTCAATTTAAGCCAAGAAGAAGTTATTCTTGCATCAACCATGACATTAACTTTTGCCGTACTTATTTTTTCAGAAGTCACGCCAAAAACTCTGGCTGCAATTAAACCAGAAATTCTTGCCTACCCTGCTGCCTGGGTTTATACCCCTTTATTAAAAGTTTTTTACCCTTTTGTCTGGTTTGTAAATTTAATTTCTAATTTTTTATTACGTATCATCGGTATTAATGCGTCAAAGAATAAAAAAGACCAGCTTAATAAAGATGAATTAATAAGCATTGTGTCTGATGCCGAGAATCTGATGCCAGCCAGATATCAAAATATGTTATTAGGTATTTTAGACCTTGAATCAGCTTCTGTTGAAGACATCATGACACCTCGCAATGAAATTTTAGGTATTGATTTAGAAGAGCCTATAGAAACTATTATTCTTCAAATACAATCCAGTTCTCATACTAGGCTCCCTATATACAAGAAAAGTATTGACCGCGTTATTGGCTTTTTACACTTAAGAACGCTTATCCCTTTAATTAATCGTACAGATTTTGACAAACAATCTATTACTGATAACTTAGCCAAACCCTTTTTTATCCCAGAAAGCACTCCCCTACACAAACAAATACAGAGCTTTAAAGCGGAGAAATTACGTATTGGCCTAGTGGTTGATGAATATGGCGATGTACAAGGTTTAGTTACATTAGACGACTTACTACAAGTCATAGTAGGTGAATTGGTTGCTGAAGAAGCTGATGTAAAAGAACAAAATGATGGTAGTTTTTTAGTTGATGCAAGTGTCACTGTGCGTGAGCTCAATAGAATCACCCAGTGGACTTTACCAACAGAAGGCCCCAAGACACTTAATGGCCTTATTATTGAGTATATGGAAACCATTCCTAAAGCAGGTGTTAGCATTAAATTACACGGCTACCCTTTAGAAATAATCAAACGGGATGAGAATGCCATCAAATTTGTTAAATTCTACCCTAAAAAATAACATCATTTACTCAATATTTTTTTATAGCGTCTATACTATCTTTATACAATAAGAGAGTCATTTCTACGAAAACAATGGCAAAATTTACAATTTTTTTTAAAGACAAAGCAATTCAATCATCTATATTTGATTCGGGTACAGTCCGTATTGGCCGAGATAGCTCAAATGATTTGATTATTGATAACTTAACTGTTGCACCAGCACATGCTATTGTTACCATTAACCCTGATAACTGTATTATTAAACAATTATCTGACGAAAATGCATTAATCATTAATGGTGAACAAAACAAAGAAGCTTTTCTTCAAAATAATGACAAGATAACGGTTGGAAAACATAGTATTATTTTTAGCACAACAGAATCAATCACACCTACAACTAATGTTTCCAAACCAAATAAAGATGTTGAATCTCTTAATAGTCAATTAGAAGATAAAATTAAAATCCCTAATGCCAACCTTCAAGTTCTTAGTGGCTCGCATATTGGTCGTATTCTACCTTTAAAAAAAGCGATGACTCGCATTGGACATCCAGGAACAGGTGTTGTGATCATTTCTAAAAGAAAAGAGGGTTTCTTCATCTCTTCTCTTGAAAAAGATTCACAAGTTTCTGTTAACCAAGAACCATTAGAAGACAAAACAATCCCTTTAAATAACAATGATACTCTTCTGATTAACAAAGTTTCTATGCAATTCTTTCTAGAGCCTCTATCATGACCGACACAAACAATGACAAACGCCATTTTCATCGTATTTTTTATAATGCTGATGTTACCTTAAGCAGTGATTCTGACTCTCAATCCTGTCAATTAGTTGATATATCCTTAAAAGGTTGCCTTTTAAAATTTGAATCACCTTGGAACTCCTCCATTGAAAGTTTGTATTCTCTGGATTTGCAACTATCAGATGATGTAACAATCATCATGCAAGTGAGCGTCGCCCATGTTATCGCTAATGAGGTGGGCTTTAAATGTGAACATATTGATATAGATAGTATCTCTCAATTACGTCGATTAGTAGAACTTAATCTGGGAGATAGCGATATTTTAGAACGAGACTTACTTGCACTCTCCACCTTAAATACTGATATTTAATCAGTAACCAGATTCTAAGACTCATACACTACAAATACCCAAAGGCATCAAGCGCTTCAGAAATAGTAGAAACCGCACTAATTGTTAAACCGTTTACAGCTTCTTTAGGCTTATTTGCTTTTGGTATGACAGCTTTAGTAAAGCCGTGTTTAGCTGCCTCATTTAACCTTGCGTAGCCATTTGCAACGGGTCTTATTTCACCATTTAACCCAATTTCGCCAAAAAACACCACATCATGAGGAATTATTTTATCCTTAAGACTCGAAACAACGCCAACTAATATCGCAAGATCAGAAGCTGTTTCTGATACTTTTATACCTCCAACTACGTTTGCATAAATTTCATCATTTGCCGTAAAAATGCCTGCATGTCGAGTTAAAATAGCTAGCAGCATAGCCAGTCTATTTTGATCCAACCCTACAGCTAACCGTCTAGGGTTACCATATTGGCTCTCCGTCACCAACGCTTGAATTTCAACTAGTAATGGACGCGTTCCCTCCCACGTCACAGTCACCACACTTCCTGAGGAAGGCTTATCTGATCGAGATAAAAACATCGCAGAAGGATTTTTAACCTCTTTTAACCCAGAACTCCCCATCGAAAAAAAGCCTAACTCACCGACACTGCCAAATCTATTTTTATCAGACCGTAGCACTCTAAATCTCGCATCATCTGTCGATGAAAGTATCACTTGAGCATCAACGATATGGCTTAAAGTCATGGGCCCTGCTAAAGACTGATCTTTTGTAACATGCCCCACCATAAAAATAGAAACATTGTTTCGTTTAGCATATTGAGTTAAATAACTAGCGGACTCTCTAACCTGAGAAACTGAGCCAGGTGCTGTATCCGAATCAACAGTGTGCATAACTTGAATTGAATCGATAACCAATAAGGTAGGTTTTTCAGCATCAACAACATCACAAATACTCTGAACAGAGGTTTCTGTTAGCATTTTAATTGAGCCAGAATCAAGCCTTAAACGTTGAGCTCTTTCTGCAATTTGCTGTAGAGATTCTTCACCAGAAACATACAAAACAGAAAAACCTTTTTGAGCCACTCTAGCAATAACTTGTAGCAAAATTGTACTTTTTCCAGCGCCTGGCGCACCACCAATTAAAACCACACTACCCAAGACAATACCACCGCCCAACACGCGGTCAAACTCAACCAATCCCGTTGAAATTCTTTCTGCTTGAGCCAAATCCACATCAGAAAGCAATTTAACCTCTGAGCGCGAACCAGCATAACCAGCGGCTCTGGAATTAATTTTTACACTACTCCCTAACCGAACTTCCTTAATAACATTCCACTCACCACAGGCAGTACACTGCCCCCCCCAACGAGGATATTCTGCACCACACTCTGTACACACAAAGGCAGTTTTTTGTTTTTTGGCCATACAATTGAATTTAGAAAAAATATAATGCTGCAATTATACTTTTTCTGCTAAGAAATAAAGCAAAGAAATATTATATGACAGCCTTTTGCTCTCTAAAGTTACTTAACCCAAAACGCTCAATTTTTTTATACAATGTTGTTCGAGTGATACCAAGCCTTTTTGATGTGGCTACACTAAACAGGACACATATCTTAAAATACTTTTAAAGGAAATTAAGTGTGTCAAAAATGAGTGAAGAAATAAAAAAACCAAATAGCTATACATCAGAATATAAAGAATCAGCAGTTAAGTTAGCGATTGAATCAGAGCAACCTATTGCAGCAACAGCCAGAGATTTAGGTATTAATGTTAATACCTTACATACTTGGATAGGAAAATACTCTAAGCCTAAACAGTCAGCTGAGCGAGATGATGAACATATTTATGATGAAAACAAACGCCTAAAGAAAGAGCTTGCAAGAGTGACTCAGGAGCGAGACTTGCTAAAAAAGGCCACAGCGTACTTTGCAAAAGAAATACGGTGAAGTACGCATGGATAAAGCAACATAGCCCAGATTACACTATTACAACCCTATGCCAATTTATGAAGGTTTCTCGCAGTCGTTATTATCACTGGCTTATAGCACCAAAGACAAAACGTGAAAAAGAGAATGAAGTGCTCATTAACAAACTAAAGGTTCTCTTTGAAAAGGGGCGAGGGATCTACGGAACCCGTCGTTTAAAAAACAGGTTTTCTGAACAAAACATCATCGTGAGTCACCGCCGTATTGGTCGATTAATGGTGCAGGCTGGACTCTGCTGTAAAACAAAAAAGAAATTTAAAGTAACAACAGACTCAAAACACAATAAGCCTATAGCCCCTAATTTATTGGAAAGACAATTCACTGTGGCACAAGCTGATCGTTATTATGTGGGTGATATTACCTACATTTATACGCAAGAAGGCTGGCTATATCTCGCCGTTGTGATTGATCTATTTTCTAGAAAAATAGTTGGTTGGTCAATGGATAACAGAATGAAAGCACAATTAGTCAATGATGCCTTATTGATGGCCATCTGGAAGCGTAAGCCACGGAAGGGCTTGGTTTGGCACTCCGACCGAGGAAGCCAATATGCATCTGATAGCCATAGAGCTATTTTGAAAGAACATCATATTATTCAGTCAATGAGCCGTAAAGGAAACTGTTGGGATAATGCGGTATCAGAAAGCTTCTTTCACACCTTAAAAACGGAACTGGTTCATCAATATCAATTCAAAACTAGAAATGAAGCTAAACAGGCAGTATTTGAATATATTGAGGTATTTTACAATAGAGAGAGAATCCATTCGACAAATGATTATTTATCACCTGTAGATTATGAAATGCAGCAAATATCTGTGTAAACTTGTGTCCTGAAAAGTGTTGACACATCAGAAACTAAACGTCAACTTTTTGAGACCTGCGTCAACTTTTTTGTAGCTTTCATCAAATATTTTGCATATCAACTCGTTGAGTTACACCACACAATAGCGTGTAAGGAATTGTATCTGCGTAGTTTGCCACCTCTTCTACTGGCAAACTTTCACCCCATAATGTGACTTTATCCCCCGGCTTACTGTTTGGCTGGCTAGAAAGATCTACCGTAATCATATCCATTGAAACGCGACCAATTAAAGGTACTCTTTCCCCATTTACCAACACTGGAGCTCCTGATTTAGCAGTGCGAGGATAGCCATCCCCATACCCTATTGCAACAACACCTATCCTCGTTGTCGTTTCGCTGACCCAAGTCCCCCCATAACCAACAGCATCCCCTGCTTTAATCATTTTCACACTAATTAACCTGGCATGCAGACTCATCACTGGCTTTAAATCATAATTAATGCCATAACTCTCTGAAAATGGAGACACACCATACAACATAATCCCAGGTCGCACCCAGTCTGATATTGAACTAGGCCAAGTAATAATTCCTGCCGAATTGGCCATACTTTTTTCACCAGGATATGCTTTTGTTAACTGCTTAAAAAGCTTAAGTTGCTTATCTGTAACATCACTATGTTTATCATCGGCACTTGAAAAATGCGTCATTAAAGAAATAGGTTGCTTAATACTTAGACAACCCTTAAGCCTCTGATAAGCAGCCCCGAATTCATCAGAACTAAACCCTAACCTACTCATTCCTGAATCTAGCTTTAACCAAACTGAAGCAGCCCCCTCCCCTAAATATCTCTCCAAGATATCTATCTGTCCGACTGAATGAACAACACTATCCAAATCAAATTTAATTAACTCATCCAATTCTTGCTCACAAACAAACCCTTCTAAAACAGTAATCCTACATTCAACATTAGCTTTTCTTAATCGCACAGCCTCATCAACTCGCGCAACAGCAATACCATCAACATCTTCTAGAGCATTGGCTATCTTCAACAATCCATGTCCATAAGCATTAGCCTTAATAACAGCCATAACTTTAGAATTTGGAGCATATTTTCGCACAACAGCCAAATTATGCTTAACAGCTGCTAAATCAACTACCGCATAAGCTGCTGGCGTCATTCATAATCCTCAGCTGAATAAGGGTCACCCGCAAAATTCTCAAATTTTGTAAATTGCCCCAAGAAAGTTAGGCGTACCGTACCTAAAGGGCCATTCCGTTGTTTACCTATAATGATCTCAGCAGTTCCTTTATCCGGACTATCTTCGTTATAAACTTCATCTCGGTAAACAAATACAATTAAATCAGCATCCTGCTCAATCGCTCCAGACTCTCTTAAATCTGACATTACGGGTCGTTTATTAGGCCGTTGCTCTAGATTCCTGTTAAGCTGTGATAGCGCAACTACAGGTACATTTAATTCTTTAGCTAAAGCCTTTAAGCCTCGCGAAATATCAGAAATCTGTTGTACTCTACTTTCCCCACTGGAAGGAGATTGCATTAATTGTAAATAATCCAAAACAATAAGTCCTAAAGGCCCATGTTCTCGCACTAATCGCCTAGATCTTGCTCTCACTTCTGTTGGTGTTAATGCTGGAGTGTCATCAATAAACAACTTGGTTTCAGCCAACATATTGATTGCTGAGGTTAATCGTGGCCACTCATCATCATCTAATTTACCAGTCCTTACTTTATTCTGATCGATCCGTCCCAATGAAGACATCATCCTCATGGCTAATGAATCACCAGGCATCTCCATACTGAAAACAGCCACTGGTTTACCGCTGGAAATAGCAACATTTTCAGCCATATTCATTGCAATAGTCGTTTTACCCATTGATGGACGACCCGCTACAATAATTAAATCCGCTGGCTGTAAACCTGATGTTAAATCATCAAAATCACTAAACCCTGAACTCTCACCTGTAATATTGCCCTCTTGCTCGTACAAAGTTTCAATCTTATCAACTGCTGTTGCTAACAGGTTTTTGATGGATTTAAACCCCCCCTCTTGTCCGCGCTGCCTTTGTTCTGCAATTTTAAAAACATCACGTTCTGCCTGTTCTAATAATTCAGAAGTATCCCTACCTTCTGTATTAAATGCAGAATCAGAAATTTCAGTACCAATATGGATTAATTGTCTTAATACAGAACGGTCTCTTACAATATTTGCATAAGCAACAATATTTGCAGCACTAGGCGTGTCTTTTGCTAAAGTCCCCAGATATGCTAAGCCACCAACATTCTGCAATTCCCCAATCCCATCTAATGCTTCAGAAAGCGTAATGACATCAAATGGATCTTGTTTTTCAGCTAATTTTTCTATTGTAGTAAATATTAGACGATGATCTTTCCTATAAAAATCTTCAACCACGACTTTATCAGCAACTGAATCCCAAGTTTGATTATCAAGCATCAGCCCTCCCAATACAGATTGTTCAGCTTGTATTGAATTGGGTGGTACTTTTAATGATTCGACTTCGTAGTCAGGTAAGTAAGAATAATCTTCCATTATTTTTATTAGTTGCTATTACAATATGGCTATTATATAGAAAATACATCTGTATATGTAAATGCTGATAGTTCATAAAACGGCTGAAAAAAACACCGAGATCAGGTATTATTAGGGTAATAATTTTTAGTTTCTTAACTTTGTAGCAACTCATAACTTGTTGCTCACTCACATAAAAGTAAAAAATATGACACAAGATGAATTAAAAAAACAAGTTGCACAAGCTGCCCTACAATATATTGATGGCGAAACAATTATTGGTGTTGGGACTGGCTCAACCGTCAATTTTTTTATTGATATGCTAGCTGATTACAAGGGTAAAATTAAAGCAGCAGCATCTAGTTCTGATGCAACAACTGAGCGGCTTAAAGGCGTTGGTATTCCAGTCATTGAACTAAACAGTATTGATGAGATTGGTGTTTATGTTGATGGAGCCGATGAAGTTGACCCTAACAAAAAATTGATTAAAGGCGGCGGTGGGGCATTAACACGTGAAAAAATTATCGCAGCTGCAAGTAAGAAGTTTGTTTGCATCGTTGACAGCACTAAAAACGTTGATGTTTTAGGTGCTTTTCCTTTACCAGTAGAAGTTATCCCTATGTCACGTAACTATGTCGCTACTGAACTTGAAAAACTAGGTGGCCGCCCAGTTTGGCGTAAAGACTATTACACAGATAACGGTTGTGAAATTTTAGATGTACACGGTCTTAAAATAGTTGACCCTGTTAAATTAGAAACTATTATTAATGGTATTACTGGCGTAGTGACTAACGGATTATTCGCAGCAAGAGATGCTGATGTAGTACTAGTTGGTAATGGTGACAAAGTAGATACTATGTAAATTATACAACTGTTGAGCAGGCTCAGGTTTGCCCAACAGATAAAATAGTTAGCATAAAAAAGGCCGATTCAGTAAACTGAATCGGCCTTTTTTATGTAAGTCTGAATCTAATTTAGACCCAGACTTTAAGCAAAATACTTTTTACAAAGTATTTACAGCATTTAAATCAGCAAAAGCTTGCTCTAAACGAGTTGCCATAGCTACTTCACCTGCACGTTGCCATACACGTGGATCGTAGTATTTTTTGTTAGGGCTATCTTCAC
>ENA-ORXI01000824-ORXI01000824.1-sediment-metagenome-genome-assembly--contig:-NODE-824-length-25498-cov-4.950120_pt1 | contig 25498 bp, 22 predicted proteins | sample MGYA00237861_ERZ511468 | MGnify/ENA primary metagenome ERZ511468 (study PRJEB26299, sample SAMN06266213) | sediment metagenome | isolation source: Hudson Canyon methane seep mesocosm | place: USA:Hudson...
TACTTGCGCCATGGTTTATGGGATATTGGCATTATTGTTGACACCATGGAAACGTGCTTGGACTGGTCTAGTGTTCCTGAAGCGCTTAAGAGCATGGAAGACGACATTGCTAAGGCGTTAAATGAATTCAATGAAAACGTGCATGTATTTACTCACTTATCACACTTCTATGGCCAAGGTTGCAGTGTTTACACGACCTTCTTATTCCGCGCTGGCAGCGACTACAAAGAGACTATGAGTCGCTGGGAGAAGCTAAAGGCAGCAGGTGCTGAAGCTATCGTTAGGCATGGAGGAACAATCAGTCATCAACATGGTGTGGGTAAAGATCACGCTCCTTATTTACCTGCAGAAAAAGGTGTACTGGGAATTAAAGCCATTAAAGAGCTTTGCCATATGTTTGACCCTGAAGGTCGTATGAACCCAGGTAAGCTGGTTCCATAGTTTTGACCCCATCAGGAACCCTATTTGTCATCCTCGCGAAGGCGGGGATCCAGTATTTAGTCATAGTCTGAATTATGGATTCCCGCCTTCGCGGGAATGACAGTTGTTTCTGGATAATTAATTGTCACTTTAACTTTATTTGCCTACAGAGATCATATGAGTAGCGAACAAGTTTCATTCACCGATAGAAAAACACTCTGGCACCAGCTTAAGCAAGAACCTGATTACAACTGGGATGTCATTGTCGTTGGTGGCGGCATCATTGGCGCAGGCGTGTTGCGAGAAGCAGCGCGTCGAGGCCTTAAAGCCCTACTCATCGAACAGCGGGATTTCGCTTGGGGCACCTCAAGTCGTTCCTCGAAGATGGTTCATGGTGGTCTGCGTTATATTGCTCAAGGTGATATAAAACTCACTAAACATTCAGTGCAGGAACGCGAACGTCTGTTAAGAGAGGCGCCCGGGCTTGTGGAGCGTATGGGGAATTACTTTCTATTACGAAAAGGACAATTCCCTGGTCGTCTTGCTATGGGTTCTGTACTGACTATTTATGACAAATTAGCGGGAATAAAAGATCACCGTTATGTTGATAAAAAATCCCTTGCTCATCACTTTCCTGGAATCCAGAACCAAGGCTTAAAAGGTGCTTGCTACTATACAGATACAGCTGTTGATGATGCCCGTTTGGTATTGAGAGTTTTACAAGAATCCATACAAGCCGGAGGCCAGGTTCTTAACTATGTGAAAGCAAAAAAACTAATAAAAAAATCTTCAATTGGAAAGAATCAAATTAGCGGCCTGATAATTGAAGATGTTGAAAGTGGTGAACAGATACAACTTAATACCCCGGTGGTTGTTAACGCAACCGGCGCATGGGCCGATCGACTGCGTAGCGAAGTGATTGATGAAAAGCGTATACGGCCCTTACGAGGAAGCCACATAGTATTTTCAAACAAGCAATTACCTATTGAAGACACCTTAATTCTTTTTCACCCTAAAGATAAGAGACCGGTTTTTATCTTTTCTTGGGAAGGAGCCACACTTGTTGGGACTACTGACCTTGATCATCAAGAGAATTTAGATCAGGAAGCGTGTATTACAAATGAAGAAGTCGAATATCTGCTAGATGTTGTTGCTAACAATTTCCCTGAAAGCAAACTTGGCCGAGAGGATATTATCTCAAGCTATTCAGGTATACGTCCCGTCATTGGATCGGACAAAAATAAAGATCCCTCAAAAGAGCGTCGTGACCATGCAGTTTGGGCTGACAAAGGTTTAGTAACCGTCAGTGGTGGCAAGCTAACAACCTTCAGATTAATCGCTATTGATACCCTCAACGCAGCATTACCTTGGCTAAAAAAGGTCGCAGCGACAGAAAACGAAGATAAGATTTTTAATACACCTGAGATTCCAAAAGACACTGGAGTAACAAATACTCATTGGTTACGCCGTATAACCGGTCGATATGGCTGTAATGCAAACCCTCTACTTGAATATGCAGGGTATGGTGAGCAAAATTTGATTAAAGGAACGCAGTTTTGCTTAGCCGAGTGTCGATGGGCAGCCAAGCATGAGTCCGTTGTGCATTTAGATGATTTACTCTTACGCCGTACCCGCCTTGGTCTGTTATTGAAAAACGGAGCCGAAGAGCTATTTTCAAGTTTAGAAAAGATTTGCCAGCGAGAACTTGGCTGGGATAACAAAAAATGGAAAAGCGAAGAGGCACGATACAAGTCTATATGGCAACAACATTATAGCCTGCCACCCGTCAAAGCAGCGAGGACACAATGAGCCAGAATAAGCATTATGTACTTGCCATAGATAATGGCACACAAAGTGTGCGCGCACAGATTTTTGATCTGGATGGTCAGTTGGTAGCTAAAAGTAAGGTGGATATTGCCCCTTATTTCTCAACCGAACCCGGTTGGGCTGAACAGGAGCCTGAATACTATTGGGAAATGCTGTGTAAGGCCTGCAATGAATTATGGCCTAAACTAGATTTTCCAAAATCACAAATTAAAGCCGTTGCTCTAACTACACTTCGAGCAACAATGGTTAATGTAGATAAGGAAGGAAAGTCACTTCGCCCAGCTTTCGTATGGTTAGATCAGCGCAAGCAAGACCAACTGGATGCAATGAACCCTGCCTGGGAAATTTTATTTACCCTTGCTCGCGAGAGAGATGCCGTAAAATACTTTCGTACCCAAGCCGAAGCCAATTGGATTAAGCATCAACAACCCGAAATTTGGGATAAAACCTATAAATACCTTCTACTCTCTGGCTACCACACATTTAAGCTAACGGATAAGTTTGTTGATTCGGTATCTAGCCAGGTAGGCTACCTCCCCTTTGATTTTAAACGTCAAGACTGGTGCCGTAAGCGAGACTGGAAATGGCAGGCCCTCCCTATTCGCCCTGAAATGCTACCAGAGCTCATACCTTGTGGTTCTGAGCTTGGAAAAATAACCGAAAAAGCCGCAAAAGAAACAGGCATTCCTGTTGGGTTATCCCTTATTTCTGCGGGTGCAGATAAAGCCTGCGAAGTACTAGGCTCCGGTTGTTTAAGCCCCGAAATCGGCAGCCTCAGTTATGGCACAACAGCTACTTATAACACCACCAGTTACAAATACATGGAAGCTATTCGCCATATACCGCCCTATCCTGCTGCGATGCCAGATGCCTACAATACAGAAATGATTGTGCAACGAGGGTACTGGATGGTGAGCTGGTTTAAGCGTGAGTTCGGTTTACGAGAACAACAACTGGCTGCTGAACAAGGTATTGAGCCAGAAGTGCTCTTTGATGATTTGCTAAAACAAGTCCCCGCTGGGTCAATGGGTTTAATCCTACAACCCTATTGGAACCCTGGCATACGCACGCCAGGCCCTGAAGCCAAAGGCGCAATGATTGGCTTTGGTGATGTACATACCCGCGCCCATATCTACAGGGCGATTATTGAAGGTTTAGCCTATGCACTGCGTGAAGGTAAAGAACTCTCTGAGAAAAAATCAGGCGTTAAAATAACAAAATTAATGGTTTCAGGCGGTGGCTCTCAAAGTGACGAAGCAATGCAAATTACCGCAGATATTTTCGGTATTACAGCTGAACGGCCACACACATTTGAAACGTCAGGCTTAGGTGCCGCTATTAATGCTGCGGTGGGTGCAGGGTTATATCCAAGTTATAAAGCGGCGATTGCAAACATGACTCATGAAGGTGACAAATTTACGCCCATCGAAGAAAACAAACGTATCTACGATAAGCTCTACCATGAGGTTTATCAAAAGATGTACGGAAATCTAAGCCCTTTATATAAGTCGATACGCAAGATCACGGGTTATCCAAAATAATAATTTTTTTATAGGAGTTACTATGCCATCAATTCTAATCACAGGAGCGGCTTCTGGTATTGGTCGTGCAACGGCAGAACTATTTTATTCTAAAGGCTGGACTGTCGGGCTAGCGGACATGGATATTACTGGCTTAGAGCAATTACAAGCTTCGATGAATAAACAACGCAGCTGTATCTTATCGATGGATGTAACAGATGCAGACTCAGTGAAAAACGCTTTTGAGCAGTTTAAAGATTTTCAGGGTGAGTCACTTAACGTGCTTTTTAATTGTGCGGGTATTCTCCGCATGGGTACTAATGAATCAATTCCACTAAAAGAACAACATCAGATATTTAATGTAAATGTTGGTGGTGTATTGAACTGTATTCACTATGCAACGCCCTTATTAAAAAAGGCGATTAAACCCCAAATTATTTCAATGAGCTCAGCCTCGGCAGTGTATGGAATACCTCAACTGGCAGCCTATTCAGCTAGTAAACATGCAGTAAGAGCGCTAACCGAGTCACTTAATATTGAACTAGAACACCAGGGAATTATGGTATCTGATGTCATGGTCCCTTTCGTGAGTACCCCCATGGTTGAGCAAGCGAAGCATCAAGCATCCAGCGTGAAAAAACTGGGCGTTAATATCAAACCAACAACTGTGGCAAAAACGGTTTGGAAAGCAGCTCACAATAAACGTATTCATTGGCAGGTCGGTGCCCCCATGTATCTATTAAGTACATTGAACTGGGCATTACCTTTTAGTCGAAAGAAGCTTTTCAAACTGTTAACTGATTAATTCGAAACTTGAAATGCCCTTTTTAAGAAAATAATTATGAGTTCGTCTGTATCAATACCTGAAATAAGTTCTTCATCGCGAATATAATCCATTAATATGACGTGGAGGAACTGTCACCACGTCATATTCAAGTTTAACTACTCTATGCAACCATCGAACTCTGAAGAATATGTCATACCATTATTCTCACACATTCTTTTCATCTCACCTTCCGGAATATCTTGTATGCAACCCATGTCTTCAACAATACGACCTCCCAACTTTGAACATTCCTCTTTTGACAAATCACCAACTGAAGATGAGAAAGAATGATCATTTTCAGAGCAAGCTATAAGCCCAGTAAAACTAACAATTAATATTGCATAATTTATTTTCATATTTGTTTTCCTGCATTTTATTAAAGTAACTATTTCAGGGTATTTCGAGTTATTGTGCTTGCTGCGTAATAGCTAAGTTAATATTCTTTTCAATTAATTTATCAACCATTCCGTTATTTTTATAATCTCGAAATCGTTTTTCAATTTCATCTAAATAACTGACAAACTTTGATTTACTTGAAAATGCGAAAAAGACATCATTTTGATTAAGATGAGTAGCAAAGTGTTCTATTTTATTTTCAAAACCATATTTTTTAATATTTATTTTCCCCGCATAAAGCCCCATTGGAAAATAATCAATTCTGCCTTTGATTAACATACCGAATATCTGCCCCATGGAGTTTACTCGAGAAACGGTAAGTTTATTTTCAATATAAGAATCGAAACTACTTCCGTAGCTCTCACCCAACAATACTCCGCCCTGTAGGTTTATCAAATCGTCCCATGTATTAAATGAAAATGGCTTACCTTTTGCCGCCCAGATAACGGAACGGTTTGAAGCAAAAGGAGTATAAGGGTAAACAAAAAACTGTTTTCTCTTACTAGTTTTATAAAGGGCTACGATTACATCAATCCGCCCTACTCTCGCTTCCTCTTGGACTCGTTTCCAATTTCCAGTATATGTTGATTGTACTTTTATTCCTAAATCATTAAATATTAGTTCAAGTAATTCGGGTCCCACGCCAATAATTTCGTCTCCTTTCTGCCATGAAAATGGCGGCCACTCCGGATGGCCAGAAATAACGACAACCTCTTCAGTCTGTGCCGAAGTCGAAGCTATAAGAGTACAAACTAGTAATAGTATGTTTAATTTCATTAATTGCCTCTATGAGCAATAATCTCAAACGTTCATTCAACATTTTCAATGTTTCTAGTCTAGTTTAAAAATGCTTCTTTGCTGTAATGAAAAACTGAATGTGGCCAGAATAACTAAGACAGCAATAAAATATTTCATTATCTTTCTTGTCCTTGTTTATGGTCTATTCAAACAAAAAACCATTTGATTAAAATTTATAAAAAGTCTAAAGACTGTAAAAAAGAGGCTATAAAATAGCCTCCCTAAAAAATGATGAATTAGAATATTTCAATCAAACCCTAATTACGTATTCCTTATTCTGTTCCATTGAAGACAACCGTTGGTGATCGCTCTACAACGCGCATACCAAAATGGTCATTACCAATAAATGAATAAACAGGGAAGCGGTAAGCAGTACGAGTAACGGGTTCATGATAATTGTAACTGCCTCCTCGAGTCACTCGTGCATCATGTGAAAAGTCTTGTCCTGGGCCACCTGTGGCGCTGCCATCCATAGGCGCTTCTTCTCCTTCAAGATTTACAGGGTTGCTAATAATGCCGTTATCTACAATGTCCTGATAAAAATGATCGCTATACCAATCAAGGTTCCATTCCCATATATTCCCCGCCAGATCGTAAATACCATATGGATTAGGCGGGTAGCTGCCAACAGTCATTCTAAAGCCTATATACTCATCTGGGGTGTCCGCCCCCTCAAAATAGGGCAGTTGTTCTACGTTGTAACATTTGTAATTAGCTCTTTGACAGCCATTACTCCCATCGCTTGTCGCAAATTTAAACTGGTTATTGGCACCACCGCTTGCTGCATACTCCCATTCTGCTTCGGTAGGTATTGACAAGTCATAATGATTGGCAAATGCCATGGCTCCCCACCATTTAATATGTACTGCTGGCCAGTCTTCAAACCCTAGACGGGTATAAAATTTATTTAATTCAGGAACATACTCTATCCAAGAGATATTCAATGGGTGTTCAGGAATAAGAAGAGGACTATTCTCGGCCTGAGTATGAGATAGAGGCCCAACTGGACTCAAATGAATATAAGGTAGCCCGGCATATTCTGTACCTACCGCACCTTCGACTACATAGGCAGGTACAGGGTAATAGAGTCGTGTTTGAGGGCCTGAAACAGTATCTAACTTCACCTCTATCTCTCCGGCTTCTAGGGCAGAGTTCAAATAGAGAGTGTACTGTGCAGTTGTTACCTCAGTTGCTGACATTTTGAATCCATCAATATTAACCTGATGTGCAGGACCTGAGTCAGTTGCAGGTTCAAAAAAAGCTTGAATAGGAACATCGCTACCCATTATAAAGCTACCTTCTGGAATATCAGAAAAGGTCATCATATACTTTGCTTCATCTAAGCTAAGTTCATTATCACCATTCGTATCCATTTCCTGGAACATCTTCCAAGGCCCGTTATACTCTGAGTCAGATAAGAAACCATCTTCGTCAATATCAAGTATTCCAAACTCAATTTCACGATTGTAAACTTGTTCACGAAATTCAACCTCTCGGGGACCTGGAAAATATTCATCTGAAGCATCAGAGGGCTCTGCTAATTCGACAACCTCTTCATTGGTGATACTTTCTTGTGTAGCGGAAGTATCGTCATCATCGTCGTCACATCCAGTTAAAGATAAAACGAATAAATTTATAATAAGTAGCATTTTAATTTTTGAACATTGTTTCATAATGGTCCCTTCAAAACTTTCTTAAACGAATTGCTTTCGTCACGATTTATATTATTGAATTTACTGCGTAAAACTATTATTGAGGTACACTATTAATTTAATAAATTAACGGTTAACGGCGGGTTATCGTGAATAAGATATTTTGATCTAATCGGAGGGGGTGTTTAGGATGTTAAGCAATGCTTACGCATGAGAATTTTTTAATCAGAGTAGAACATTCGGGGTTAATACAAAATTCTAAGTTTTGAGAGGGACTAATTTAAAATCAAAAATTGCCTGCCTTCCACCATGAACTTCTATATTTTGGTATTTCCAGCCTGTAATTTTTACGATTCGATCGACCAGTAGAAGGCCTAGACCATACCCATAGTCAGCGCCTGAATAATCAATATCTTCTTCTGTTCGATTTATATTCGTGATTATGATTTGGTCAGCCGTAAGTGAAATCAACACTTCACCTTCCACTGTATACTGAAATGCATTTCGTATTAGATTATTTAAGCAGAGCCTAAAGGGAGATTCAGCAAGTTTAATTGATATAGGTTCTAAGTTTAGTTTTACATTCACTAACTTATTTTGAAGTAGATAGCGATTGTCTTCAACAAGATGAACTAGCATAGCAGACACATCAACACATTTCTCTTTGAGTGCAATGTTTGCTTGGCCTCTGTCATCTCTACTTAACCATAATAGTGTCTCTGTGATATTCTCCATGTTAAGGACTGCACGCTTAATTCTATCTACTGAAGCAATACCTTTATTATTTTCTAATATACGCCCTAGCAATTCAGAGTTACTTTTTACCACAGCGATAGGTGTACGTATTTCGTGACTCGCATGCCTTAAAAAGTCGCGATCTTTCTCCAGCATCTCACCTATGCGTGTAAACGCATGTTGCTGCTGTGCCGCTATATTGTTCAGTTCTTTAAAACCAAAATCGGGCGCATTTTTTCTAACGTCGTCTAGTGTTAAGTTGTCTGACCAATAACGCAAATCTCTAAGCGGTTTGGTTAATTGCTTAAACATTAAATGAACTGAACCAAGCATTAATAGTAAAAATGCCAGAGCAAACGGCCAGGTAGATATAATAGTGCTTAGCAATCGCTTTTTTGCATAGTGGCTATGTAAGCCAAGATTAATTTGGTAAAACAAATAGAATACCTTTCCGTCACTAAGAGGACGGGCAGACAATAGATTTACTTGCCCTGGGCCTGGATACCCCTTATCACCCTTTTTTGATATTATGTGGTTATTCTTTATTTCAAATTTTGAAATATGTTTCATGGAAGGAAACTGGTCTTTTATACTGCTTGGTATCGCCTGCCATCCGATATATCCAGTCATATCTATAGAGCGTGAAAGTGCCGGTATTTGTCCTTCGTTATACGAATCGGCAAAGGCTTTCGATTCTATATACATAGACATAGCATTAGCTTCACTGAGTCCGCGGCTAAAATACCAATTTAATAGCAGGCTATAACCCAGCACAACTATTAGAGCAACAACGCTTTGCACTAAAATAATATGTTTACGTAATGAAACTGTTTTAGACATTACCTTAATATCTCATCACTATTAAAAAATTGGGATAAGTAAAAATATTTTTTATATCCTGAGCTTAAAAGACTTTTAGAACAAGCCAATACCTCTATCTATATATTCTGTTTTTACTCGATCAATTCCATTCATAGCATCACCCAGGTTAACAGTAATTGCCTCGTTAGGTATATTTAGAAAGGCGCCTGAACGCGTTTGAATAAAGTTATCAGCTGTCGCTGAGTCTGAAGTAGGGCTGTTAAGCCATGGCATATCTTGTGTTTGAAAAGACAGAAAAAGTCCTTCACTAGAATCCGTCAGATAACGATTACCGTTCGTTTCTGTTACTTCCCCTATAGGAAGACTATTGTATGAACTTAAATCATAACAAGCATCAACGCCAAGCACTGAACAGTCTTGAGTTTCAATAACTATATCCCCGCCAGGGCAGCTAAAGAAAGAGCAGCCGGGCAATGTAATGTTGCTTGTAGATAGGTCTCCAATTAGATTCAAGCTCCAACGAGTGAACCCACTTGCTTCATTTAAAACAAATGTATCACCATTAGGTACTCCGACCAAACTCGCTCTAATTGGGTCCAACTCCCCGTCACTGTTAACAAGTTGAGCGGTTGTACTTAATGCACTGTCACCTTCTAGCAACGGGGTCAATAAAACGATTAATTCATCTGCAAGGTTTCCAGAAGAACTGGCCGAGCTCAACCCTTCCCCTGTATCAAGAATTTCAACATTAATATTACCGGTTAAAGAGAGTATATCTCCAGATAACACGCCTTGGGCCTCACCAAATCCGAGTCGGACACCGATAATATCCCCTGAAGTATCATCAGTTGCAAATTCAATATAGGGGTCGGTTATATTAAAAGGGACAATTTCTCCGTTACTATAGCTGCTTCCATCATCTTTTATCGGTTGAACCGCTTTCGAGTTTAATTGGTAATAGCTATCATCATATATGTAGCCTAGTGAAAGGTTATTAATTAGTATGTCAGAAGAACCCGCTGCCTCACCCTCTCTTTCGTAATTGCCGAGCTCTACAGTATCCACATTTAACTGGGTTTCTATATCCATTCCCATGGTTATTGTAGTATATGAGATATTATCATAGGAGTTTTGGTCAACAGCTACAAAAGCCTGTCCAGTTACCTCTGATAGGGTTGAATCATCCAATGGTTTTAGCTCTGAATATCCATTTATAGGTGAAAGTATAAGTACTAAAAAAACTAATTGGTTTATGTATGTCTGAGGTAATATCAACATAGTTTTTCTCTTTACAATAAGTTTAATCAATGCACCTTCCTCCATATAATGACTGAAGAATTTTTTATTCCGAGTTATCATTTAAATCTTGTTCTTGTTCACGAAGGGCAATACCTTGGCCGGGGATTGTGTGAATTAGCTTAACCTCATTTTCGAAGTCAACTTGCTGACGCAATTTATGAATATGAACCTTTAGACTATTGCTATCAGGCTGGTCGTCTCCCCAGATAGCTTGAACCAGCTGTTGGCGAGATACTGTTTGTGGCGTTTTGCGCATTAATATTTCTAATAAAACCCAACCCGTTGGTGAGAGCTTTAATGCTCGTTGGTTACGGTGTGCTACTTTTTGGCTAAAATCGACCTCAAGTCCAGACATTGACAATGTTATTGCTTGGCCACTGCGTCGAGTGGACAGCGCATGAATCCGTGCAATTAGCTCAAGCATTTCAAAAGGCTTAATCATGTAATCATCTGAGCCCACTTCGAAACCTGCTAACTTGTCATCTAGCGTATCCCGCGCGGTTAACATTATTACAGGAGTGTCGAATCCCATTTCACGCATTGTTTTACATACGGATAGTCCATTCATACGAGGCATATTAACGTCAAGTATTATCACATCATATTGATGCTGAATGATTAGCTGTAGACCTGCAGTACCATTAGGCGCATAGTCACAGGATATGTCTTCAAGCTTAAGGTAATCAATGATAGTTGTTGCCAAATCATGATCATCTTCAACTAGTAATACATTACGTTTCATTGTCCTCACTCACTTCTTCAGTAACTTCAACATTAAACCACTTAAATACATTGTTCATTACCCCAAGTAGAGCTGGGATTACCATAACTGTAATCGCTTCAGTAAATAAAATACTATAGCTCACAGACACTGTGTATAGCCTCATTAAGTGCTTACAGTGATTTTTAAGCCGTATGAATTATAGGAAGTATGATCAATTGAAGGTTAACAGCGGGTTAACGTGTCGATTTTAACCAATTTTAATATTATGGTCCTGCTGTCCAAGTGGTCTAAAGGCAAGTGGTACAAAGAAATATCAACGGCCTGCATACTGTAACCCGATACCATCTTAGAGCCTCAAGCAATTTTACTAACCCCCCAATAATTAAAGCCTGCAATCTTTGGTGTGGAGGGTAAATACCGAGTTTCCATTTTCTCGATCTTGAATCCAGATTCAGTTAGTAAACTAGGAATGGGTCGGTTTAAATTACAGCCCCCTGATAGCTTTTTCCATACTGGGTTTATCCGCTGTTGCCACTTTCGAATATTTTCATCGGGGGCTTCGCCATGCTCGCAGAATATAAGCTTGCCTTGAGGTTTTAACACTCTACGCATTTCTTCAAGTGCCTGTTGCCAGTCTGAAATAGTGCACAATGTATAAGTTAGTAAAACCGTATCAGCGCTATTTGTTTCTAATGGTATTTCTTCACTTGGTAAATCAAGCCACTTAACATCGAAGGGTGCCTTTTCCAAATTTTTCTTTGCTTTTAACCTCATGCCTTCAGAGGGTTCCAAGCCCCAAACCATATCGACCTTTTTGGGGTCGTAGAAAGGTATATTTAGACCAGAGCCCATGCCAATTTCGAGAACACGCCCCTCAGCTAATGGAACAACCTTATTTCGCTGTTTTAAAACGGGCTTACTTCCACATGCTGCATTTATGAATGTGGGTAATACATACCTCTCGTATAGACTCATTTTCACTTCCTACTTAACAATTGCAGCAATCTCTCTAAATTGCTTAGCTTCTGCGGTTTGTAGCAATTCGAACAGCACCATTTCAACAGAGGAAATCGAAGCACCTAGTTGCGCCATGCGTTCTATACCAATTTGGCAGTTTTCTAATGTGCGTGATGAAACCGCCTCATTAATGACAGTTACACCATAGCCTTCTTTTAAAAGCTGAGCGGCACTTTGATAAACACAAATATGCGCCTCTATTCCAACTAATATTACGTTCTTCCGACCGCTACCCTCCAATGCTATCTTAAACTCATCACTCCCCATACAACCAAAAGAAGTTTTAGAAATTGGACTTATTTCAGACAATAAATGAGCTACTTCAGGTATGGTTGGGCCCAATTTATCAGGAACCTGTTCTAGCCAAATTATGGGTAAATTTAGCAGTTTGAACCCCTTTATCACTTTTTCCAAACTACTAAACAGATGTTCTTTATCTGACATAAGCTGAGCTAGCCTGCCCTGAACATCAACAACTACCAATATTGCTTGATCTTTTTTTAACATGCTCTAACTCTCTATGATTTTGGGGAAAGAAGACAACTCTGCAAAGATAATAAAACCATATTACGATAAACATATCATCATTTGTTTCGGTAAACTTATAAGCACCCGCTCATCGCTAGCTTGCAATTAGCAATTGCTATATTTTTTAATTACACACTCCATAGGCATTAAGGCCGTAGGCAATTACCTCATTAAATTTACCTACACTAAGTATGACTAGTTTTTGAAGTAGACTATTCTGAAGACACAAAATATTTTTTTGTGGTGGCTATATTTTTAGTTAAGATATAGTGTAATTACTCTAATAAATCTTTAATTCCATTTCTTGTAGACAATTGTAGAAAATAAGGACAAAAAAACATGCTATTTCCACTACAAATTAAGGGCTATAAAGGGTTAATGAGCACGCTAAAAATGGCTGCAAAGATTGTCCCAATGCCTAAACCTGTTTTGTTTACCGGTCCAGGTTCATCCCTAGAACTGTGTGAAGCCATTGCACAGATGGAGACGCAAAGAGTGATGATCGTCACTGACGCTATGCTAATGAAAATAGGTTTACTCAAAGATATAGTAAAAACACTCAATCAAAATGGTGTTGAAACGGCTATTTTTGATGGTGTGTTGCCAGATCCTACCTATGAACATATTGAAAGTGGCTTGGTGTTTTTAAAGAAAAATAACTGCGATGCCATTTTGGCTGTTGGTGGGGGCTCCTCTATCGATGCGGCCAAAATTATTGCCGCTGGAGCAACCAATACAAAACCTATTAGAAAAATGGCGGGGATGTTCCGTGTATCGAAAGCGCCATTGCCTTTCTTTGCTATTCCAACAACAGCGGGAACAGGTTCGGAAGTGACGATTGGCGCGGTTGTATCAGACCCAGTTACCCACCATAAAGAATTACTCATCGACCCTAAATTAGTTCCAATGATGGCTGCACTTGATGCCTCGCTAATGACAGGCTTACCTGCATCAATCACTTCTGCGACAGGAATGGATGCACTAACACATGCTATTGAAGCATACCTCTCTATGAATGCCTCAAAAGAAACAGATGCCTATGCGCTTGCGGCAACTCGACTAATTACACAAAACTTACCCCTAGTTATGAAGAATGGACAAGACTTGATTGCCCGTCAAAATATGTCTCAGGCATCGTACTATGCGGGCTTGGCAATTACGAAAGCTGGTTTGGGTTACGTGCACGCGATTTCACATAATTTTGGTGCCCACTACGGCACTCCTCATGGCTTGGGGAACTCTATCGTACTCCCTTATGTATTGGACTATAGCATTAACGCGTCATCGAGCCGTTTGGCCAAGTTAGCAGAAGTGAGTGGTCTTAAAAAAGGTGCTGAGAGTGATTTAGAATTAGCGCAAAAATTTATCGATTATATTCGTTCTATGTTAAAAGAATTTGGCATACCAGAGCAGTTAGATTCCTTACAAAAATCGGATATTTCGTCAATAGCAAAAGCAGCATTGAAGGAAGCACATTATAATTATGCCGTTCCCAAATACATGGATCAGTCAAATTGTGAGGATTTGCTGAATAAAATGGTCTAATCAAATTCCCAGGGAGCATGCTGGGAAGAAAATTTGATCATAAAAGTGGTTCGGTATTTTTGACATTCAGCTCTTTCATATTTTTATGACTCCATAAAAAACGCCAGCCTGTTAAACAGGATGGCGTTATAACTATAATTTGGATCAAGCTATCACAGCAGTGTGGGAATCCTTAACTGCAGCCCCTTTCTTCTCACCAACCCAATCATAAACAGCATAATCAACATTTCTAAGCTCTCGTTGATATCTTACTGTTGTACCAGGCCATAAAGCCATATTGCGTCCATCAGCTTGTTGGTACCAACTTTGACAACCAGAGGTCCATACAGTGCCCTTTAACTTTTCTTGAATATCGTCATTAAATTCCTTTTGAACTGTGGCGTTAATATCCATATATTTTGCCCCCTTCTTACTCATAGTCTTGATACAGTTAACAACATACTCAACCTGGTTTTCAATCATAAAGATAACCGAGTTATGCCCAAGACCTGTATTAGGTCCAACCAGTTGGAACATGTTGGGGTATCCATTAACACTTATACCATAGTAAGCTTCTGCGCCATCTTTCCAGTCTTGACGTAAATCTCTTCCTTGCAACCCTGTTAGTTTAAAATCTTTCATATAAATACGAGGGTCAGTTATGAACCCTGTACCAAATATAATGGCATCTGCTGGGTGTTCCTTACCGTTTCGATCGATCACCGAATACTCTTTTATTTCCTTGATACCATCAGTTACCAGGTCTACATTGTCTCTAATAAATGTAGGATAGTATTTATTAGAGATAAGGATACGCTTGCAACCTATGGTGTAGTCTGGTGTTAACTTTTCGCGTAGTTTTTTGTCTTTAATTTGAAATTTAAGAAATGAATGGGCTAGAAATTGAAAGGGTTTTATTAACTTTGGATGAAGTATAGGGAGCACTCTAGATTCGTTAGTCGAGTATAAACGTAGTCTATGGAGCTTGCGCATTAAAGGGAAGCGCTTAAACAGTGACTTATCTAATTTACTATAGCTCCTCATATCCCTTGGAAGCACCCACGCAGGTGTACGTTGAAAGACGGAGAGTTTTTTAACTTTGGGGGCTATTTCTGGCAAATACTGAATCGCACTGCCGCCAGTACCTATTGAAACTACGTTCTTATTATTTAGGTCAAACTCATGATCCCAGTTAGCAGAGTGAAATTGCTTTCCTTTAAACTTTTTCAGGCCAGGAATTTCTGGAATAGAGGGTACATGTAAGGGCCCTGTAGCCATAATAAAGTGTTGAGTATCTACTTGGCTACCATCAACTAATGTAACTAGCCATCTACCGTTTTTTTCATTAAACTCAGCGGCAGTTACTTCAGAGTTATATTGAACGTATGGGCGTATTTCAAATTTATCAGTTGTATTTTGAATGTAGTCTTGAATTTCTTTCCAGCCTGGGTAACGCATAGACCAGTCTGAATTACCTGCAAATGAGAATGAGTAAAGGTGTGATTGGACATCACAGGCGGCGCCAGGGTAAGTGTTGTCGCGCCAGGTGCCACCCACATCATCACCTTTCTCGAGAATTACGAAATCTGTTATCCCGGCTTCTTTTAATTTAATAGCCATGCAAAGGCCACCAAAACCAGCACCCACTATGGCGGCATCAACTCGACGAATGGACTGTGATGTATTAACTGTTTTTATTTTTGCATTCATTGCTCTACCTTTACTTGTCCGTTTTGTGAATTTTCATCATTTGATAGAACAATTCTATTTCTTTTTGTTAGCTGATTAATAGGATACATCGACTCGATAAATTGTTATTTTCGGCCATATTTTGTTTGTGAGGGGGGCTTTATCGTGCAGGGTATTTTGGAGGGAGGTTGGGAGGGGGGTAATGGCAGCTTACACGAACTAGAATAATATTAACGGCTTTAACCTCACCCCAGCCCTCCCCTTCAAAAGAAGAGGGCGTTTTATTAGGCAATTACTGAGCGAGAAACTCTCCTGCCTTATCTTTAAACGCTTGCGTCTCTCTCAATTCAGCCCCTTTCTGCCATATTTTTTCAGCCAAGGCCTTATTGGAGTTTACAAACTGCTTTGAAAACATCAGGTAGTATGGCTTATCTACTAAAGGTGTTTTTATTGCCTTAATTTTATCTGAATATTCAGAATTCTTAAGAAGAATATTATCACCATTTAATGTAAGCCCAGCCACAGCTGCAACTCTACCCGATGCCAACTTCTGAAAATTCTTCTTTGTAGTGGTTGCAGCTGCATCAATTTTATAACCCGCACTGGCCAAATCTCCCCCTATTGAATAACCACTTGGTGCAGCGATTTTTCCATTAAGACCTTCTATAGTCATCTTTCCTGTAACATTGATATTAGAATCTTTAGCAACATAAAGGGAATAACTAGAGGAATGTAACCTCAACTCAGGGTCAACAGTGCCACCCTCCTGAGTACCAGGGTAAAAACCATGTTGGAGTCTTTTTTCTTTATAGCTGGCGGTAAAGCACCCTTCCGTTTTGCCTGTTTCGATATTATTCAAGCATCGTTTCCAGGGGGCCTGAACATATTTAAAGCTCACTTCAGGCATTGCTTCGTCAACCATTTTTAATAAAATTAAGTCGACTCCCCCACCATTTTTCATGTTCCATGGAAATGAATCGACATTCTCATAAGTGAGGGTAACTGTTTGTTCCGCAACAGATATTGCGGGCAAAAGTATTAATGAATAACAAATGTTTCGAAAAATGCTCATAAACGACCTCTGTATTATTTTTAGTAGTATCAAAATGAGTATAGTCTACTTCTAATTTAATACTTTAATGCCATGATGCTTATCATCAGTCAAAACCTCAAAAGCAGCTCGGTGCTTTGTTTTGAATATCTTTGGAGAGTGTCCTTTTTCAGTAAGTATTAACTCACAACTAGCAATTTTGCTATTGAGGCAGGTGTGCGTTCCGCCAGGTGGGTTTTTGTAGGTAAGGCCAATAAATTGCTCACTGGGGCCTGAAATATTTACCTTTAATTTAGTATCAGCATTATGGGTTTCGAACTGCCAATTAAAACAGTCTTGATTGTAATCATAAGCTCCATTTGCCTTAATTGCCTGGCCAACTGAATTAAACTTATATTCCTTCCCTTCAATTCTAATCACAGCAAGTGTCATCCATGGAGACCAAATAGGACCTAGCTTAATTCGTGCAGTGGAACACTCTAAAAATACATTACTGTCATTATCAAAACCAGCAACCTGCCCCCAAGCATATTCATCAGTATGCTTGCTTCCCCAGTTATGATTTTCACTTCCCTGCCATGAATCTATATCCCAGGTTTCTGCATCTACACTTAGTGTGCCCTTAAATTTAACATTAGGCGCTGTAACCAGAGATTTAGCTTTCGGTAAAGGTGTGTGGTACAAACGCTCAGGGAAAAACAATAATGGTTTCTCTTCACCTGAATAGCTCAGATCCCACTTTATAGTATGACCATTGAGAGAACTACTGCCAGATAATGTGCCCTTTTCAAGTATATTTTTACCGAGTCGAAGGCTGACTTTTTCACTGAAAACTGTACAGTCATCAAAAGGTATGTTCTCTTGAACAGCGACGACCTTATTCTTTTCACCATCAAAAAACATAGCCCAAATTTCCCCAATGGCACGATCAGTATGTCCTTTAGGAGAAAAAAGCGTATAACGAATCCAAAATGCTTGTGCTTGTGTGGGGTGATTAGCTCTTAGAAAATAACTTTCATAGTGCCCCTTTTTTGTACCGGGAGAGAATTGGCAGCCTTCCAGGCTCTCTGAGACATTACTCTTTGCTTTTGTTATTTCTGATGCGCTCATATTCACTCCAACGTTGCATAGGTAGATCGCTTAAAAAGACATATCCACTATAAATGGTCAAAGAGACTATGTATTGACTGTTATGACGCACAATATAGTCATTGAAGTTAAAAAAACGGGGTATTCAGCACCTTTAATATTTGATTAAATGAGTGCTCTGTTGAACTCCATCTAATTACAGACAATCACTCAATCCTCTTCGAATAGCTTTCCAAGCATAGCGTGATAAATATCTTTATCGCCGATATAACCTACAATTCTATTCTGATCAACAACGAGTACTCCGTGCCCGGTATGATATCGAATTTCCATTACGTCTTTCATAAGGGTATTCGAGTGCACTAATGTTGGGTGCTTTGACAAGGTTTCAATAGGCTGGTCTGCAGACCAATTTTGTAGGTCATGCTCTTTACTACCATAGCGAACACGACTACTTAAAAGCGTTTCGCCCAGCGTCAACCAATAGTCATGCCGGCGGCTTAGGCAATATTCACCATTTGATGTTGGCAGTTCGTTAAGATTACGAAGCAAGGCATTAGCTTTTACCACCTCCACTGGGTTAGTGTGAGCTACAAAGTTTCTAACATAATCATCAGCCGGGTTCAGAACAATATTTTCAGGCGTATCATGCTGAACAATCTCACCGTCTTTCATAATCGCAATATGATTACCCAGTTTTAAAGCTTCATCTAAGTCATGGCTAACAAATACTACCGTTTTATGGAGCTGCTCTTGTAATCGCAACAATTCATCTTGTAGTTGATTACGAATCAGTGGATCTAACGCTGAGAAAGGCTCATCCATTAAAATAATATCTGTTTCCATCGCGAGTGCTCGTGCCAAACCCACTCGCTGCTGCATACCACCGGAAAGTTCTGAAGGCCGCTTATTGGCCCACTGAGATAAGCCAACTAGCTCTAACTGGTGCATCACACGATCACTAACATAAGTACGCTCTAAGCCTTTTTGCTCCAAACCAAAAGCCACATTTTGAGCGACGGTTAACCAGGGCATTAAAGCGAACTTCTGGAAAACCATAGTAATTCGCTCCATACGTACTTTACGCTTTTCAGCCTCGTCCAAGGCTAAAAAGTTTTGCATGCCCCTGTCCGTTTCTAATAGCACCTCTCCTCGGGTAATGGGGTTCAGTCCGTTAGCCGTTCTCAACAAACTTGATTTACCAGAGCCTGATAACCCCATCAGAACACATATTTCACCTTTCGCTACCGATAAACTCGCATTACGAACGGCAGCAGTTAAACCTGTATTTTCAAGTATTTTACTTCGGCTAACGCCTTGATCGAGCAATGGTATAGCGCGTTCAGGTTGCTTACCAAAAATCACATCAACGTTTTTAAATTCAATCATTATTGATGCCTGCTTTTAGATAATCGATCTAACATAATAGCGACCAGTACAATAGCTAAGCCGGCCTCAAACCCCATTGCTATATCAACCGTATTCAGTGCGCGAACAACAGGCTTACCCAGCCCGTCTGCACCAACTAAAGCGGCAATAACCACCATCGAAAGCGACAACATGATGCACTGAGTCACCCCCGCTCTAATACTTGACATAGCAGCGGGTATTTCAACTTTAACCAACAGGTTTCTGTTAGTACAACCGAACGCTTTGCCAGCCTCCAACAACTCTGCAGGCACTTCTGAAATACCCAAATAGGTGAGTCGTATGGGAGCGGCTATTGCGAATACAATCGTTGAAATCAAGCCCGGAACAACACCTAAGCCAAACAACGTAAGCGTTGGTATTAGATAAACAAACGTAGGTATGGTTTGCATTAAGTCGAGAATCGGGCGCAGAAAACGGTATAACATAGGCCGATGAGCCGCAGCTATCCCAACGGGAACACCAATTAATACACAAGTGCCGGTAGCAAACAAAACTAATGACAAAGTTTCAATTGTTTGCTGCCAATAACCCAAGTTCCATATCAGCATTAATGATAAAGCACAGAATAATGCAGTGCCCCAATGCCTTTGACGCCAGACAGCAAAAGCAGCAACCAGCACTATAAAAACAAGCGGGTGAAGACTAGAAAGAATATCGATTAAACCCTGAATTAAGAACTCCAGCGAAATCGCAATGTAGTCAAAAAAATCACCGCTATGCTCAATCAAACCATCTATCAGGTCTTCAGCCCACTCGCCTATTGGTATCTTATATTCAGTAATCCAACTCATAATATTAGTTCAAGCCTAATTTTGCCTTAACGGCCTCTAGTGCTGGCTTACCGTCGATAGTTTTAACGCCGGACAGCCACTGATCTAATACTGAAGAGTTATTTTTCAGCCATGCCTTTGCTGCATCGTTTGGTTTTTTACCTTCATCCAGAATGGCCGACATCACTTCATTTTCCATCTGTAAGGTAAAGGTTAAATTGGTAAGGAGTTTACCCACATTGCTGCATTCTTCTACATAGCCTTTACGCACGTTGGTATGTACAGTCGCGCCACCAAGATTAGGGCCGAAAAATTCATCACCACCTTCAAGGTACATTAGTTCAAAGTTAGCATTCATTGGATGTGGCTCCCAACCTAGGAATACAATCCACTGATTACGGCGCTTTTTACGCTTAACCTGTGATAGCATGCCGGCTTCGCTAGACTCGACTACATTAAAGCCTTTTAAGCCAAAAGCACCCTGATCAATCATATCCTGAATTATACGATTACCATCATTACCGGGCTCTATACCGTATATTTTCTGGTCAAATTTATCGGCAAATTTAGCAATATCAGCAAAGGTTTTTACACCTGCATCGTACACATATTTTGGCACGACTAGTGTGTATTTAGCACCGTCCAGATTCTTGTGAATAGTCTCAACCGTTCCTTTTTCGCGGTAGGCCTTAATGTCACCTTCCATCGTAGGCATCCAGTTACCCAAAAAAACATCGATATCGTTATTTTCAATTGATTTGTAGGTTACGGGTACTGACAGCAGCTGGGTTTTGGTTTTATACCCCATGCTCTCAAGCACGACTGATGCAGTTGCCGTTGTAGCGGTTATATCAGTCCACCCTACATCAGAAAACCTTACGGTATCACACTGGTTCGCCTGCACTGACGTTGCTTGTAAAAACACTGTTGCCAGCATAACGGCTGACGCTATATATTTTCTAGACAGAAACTTACTGAATTTCATCATTTTCTTTTTCTATTCTCCGAGAGTTTTATTAGATTCGTTTGTTCTTTGTTTTGTTTCCCAGTCAGAATCCATTCCTACTGCTGCATCTATTGGTTCCAGTACCTGTTTCCCTTTAATCAGATCTGCTGCACGTTCTGCCACCATAATGGTGGGGGCATTTAAATTGCCATTCGTAATAGTCGGGAAAATAGATGAATCCACTACTCGCAACTGTGCGATACCGTGCACACGGGTTTGAGGGTCCACCACCGCCATATCATCCGTACCCATTTTACAGGAACAACTAGGATGGTAAGCGCTCTCTACATTATTACGAATAAAATCATCAATCTGAGTATCGGTTGTTACTTGCTCACCCGGCTGAATTTCACCGCCTCGATACTCATCAAATGCAGGTTGATTGATAATCTCTCGGGTCAATCGCACACAATCACGAAAGCCTTCTCTATCAACTTCGTGCTGTAGATAATTAAATCTTATTGTTGGACTCTGCCTCGGGTCAGCACTCTGCACTTTTACAGAGCCGCGACTTTTAGGCTTGTTATGCCCAATATGTACCTGAAAACCATGCCCTGAAAAAGCGGTGCTGCCATCATAACTCATGGCTGCTGGTAGAAAATGGTACTGCAGATCAGGCCACTCCACTCCAGGCTTTGAACGAATAAAACCACAAGATTCAAAATGGTTTGTCGCTCCCAACCCATCTTTTAGGAAGAACCAGCGAGCACCAATTAAAAGCTTATTCCATGGGTCAAGTTTGCCGTTAAGCGTAACAGGCTTTTTGCACTTAAACTGAAAATAAAATTCTAGATGATCCTGCAGATTTTCGCCCACACCAGGCAACTCATGCTTGAGTTCAATTCCGGCCTTTTCCAACACCGATTTAGATCCAATACCTGATAACTGTAGCAGATGAGGCGATCCTATGGGGCCAGCAGACAAAATAACCTCTTTATCCACCAGAATTTTTTTAACCTGCCCTCTATGCTCGAACTGAACACCGACTGCTTTTTTACCTTCTAATAATATTTTTTCTACTAATGCATGGGTGATAACAGTGAGGTTGGTTCGCTTTAACACAGGTTTAAGATAAGCATTTGAAGTAGACCAACGCACACCGTTTTTCACCGTCATGTGCATGGGGCCAAAACCTTCTTGCTGTTTACCATTGTAATCTTCTGTGCGTATATAGCCCGCTTGTTCACCTGCATCAATAAAGGCTCGGTATAACGGATTTTTCATCCTGTTACCGTTATTAACCGAAAGCGGCCCCTTGTCTCCTCGATATGTATCAGCCGTAAATGCCCATGTTTCTGCTTTTTTGAAGTAAGGTAAACAGTGGGCATAATCCCAACATTCTGCACCGTAACTTTGCCACTCATCAAAGTCTCTGGCGTGGCCTCTAACATAAACCATTCCATTAATTGATGACGAGCCCCCCAACACCTTGCCGCGAGGGCAATGCATACGACGATCATTCAGGTAAGGCTCTGGCTCGGTTTCGAACTGCCAATTATATTTCTTGGTATTCATCGGAATAGAAAGTGCTGTTGGCATCTGGATAAAAATGCTTTTATCACTGCCACCGGTTTCCAGCAGTAGTACACTTACATTTTCATCTTCGCTGAGGCGGTTTGCGAGCACACAACCTGCGGACCCTGCGCCTACAATAATATAATCAAATCTATTTTCCTGCGTCATAGTCCCCACCCGTTTAAAATGGACTTTGTAGTGGGGTTAATCCCACGTACACGGCTTTTAGTTGGGTGTATTTGTTGAGAGTTTCTAGGCCATTTTCACGCCCAACACCCGACAATTTATAACCACCCACCGGCATTTCTGCAGGCGACGCGCCATAACTATTAATCCAACAAATACCCGCCTGAATTTGATGAATAACACGATGTGCACGCGTAATATCGCGAGTGAATATTCCTGCGGCTAAACCATAGTCACTATCGTTGGCACGCTGAATTACATCATCTTCATCACTGAATTTTAAAATGGACATCACTGGGCCGAAAATTTCTTCCCTAACGATGGTCATATCATCACTACAGTCTGTAAATATCGTGGGCTCAATATAAAACCCTTTTGGCGCAGCATCCAACTTGAGTGCCTGCCCTCCATACAACAGAGTGGCACCTTCATCAATGCCTTTCTGTATATAGCTAAGTACCAAGGAGAGATGATTAGATGAGATTAACGCACCAAAGTTGGTTGCCGGATCCATCGGGTCGCCCACAACAATATTATTTTTGGTGCGCTCTAACAGCCGCTCAATAAACGCTTCGTAAATATCATCATGCACAAAGACACGAGTACCATTGGTGCAGACCTCCCCCTGGGTATAAAAGTTACCAAGCATGGCTCCTGAAACTGCATTATCCAGATCTGCATCATCAAAAATAATCAGCGGAGATTTCCCACCTAACTCCATTGTGATCTCTTTTAGCGATGACGCGGCAGCAGCCATCACCTTCTTACCGGTTTCTACTTCTCCGGTAAAAGAGACCTTTGCAATGTCAGGATGATGAGTCAACCATGCCCCAACATCGCCAGCCCCTTGAATCACATTAAATACGCCCGCTGGCACCCCTGCTTCAAAGAAAATTTCTGCCAGTTTTAATGCTCCCAACGGAGTCTCTTCCGAGGGTTTAAATATCATACTATTACCACACGCCAGTGCAGGTGCAGCTTTCCAGCAAGCAATTTGTAAGGGGTAGTTCCAGGCACCAATACCCGCGCAAACACCCAGAGGTTCACGTCGGGTATAGTAGAAGTCGCCCCCTAAGTCTTGCTGATTGCCTTCAATCGACGGTGCTAAACCAGCGAAAAATTCAATTGAATCTGCACCGGTAACAACATCAACCACCGATGCTTCTTGCCAGGGTTTACCCGTATCAATAACTTCGACTTCTGCCAGCGCATTATTTTTCTCTCTTAATAGAGCCACTGCTTTTAACAGAATTCGGCTACGCTCCACTCCCGTCATTGCTGACCACTGTTTAAACCCTCGTTTCGCGCTATCAATTGCCGCCTGTTGTACTGTGTCATCGGCTACTTCAACTTCATATACAACATCCCCGGTAGCCGGGTTAACCACCTCAAAAGTTTGGCCACTTCGGTTAGGAAGATAACACCCATCAACAAAACTCTGATATTTTTTTAATGTCATTAAAGCGCTCCGTACTGCAAGATAAGTGTGTCAATAAAGTGCTTACAAAGCGCCTCTGCTTCTTTAAAATCAACGGTGGAAGAGTCACTGAGTGCACTACGCAACCAAAAGCCATCAATCATCGCGGCCGTCATCTTCGCCGCATCTGAGGCCTTATCAAGCGGCATCAATTTTTTATAGGAATAACGAAGGTTACTCAGTAGTCGTTGGCTATTTACTCTTTGCAGCTTTGCCAACGCTGGATCATGCATCGCCTGCGCCCAAAAGCTAAGCCAGGTTCTGGTAGCCGCGTCTGATTGTTGTATATTGGTAAAGTTAGCCTCAACAATCATCATTAAACGCTGTTGTGGTGAAGCCTCTGCTTGCGAAATATGGTGTAGCAGTGTCGTTTTCAATTGCTCTAGAAGATAACGTACCGTTGCTTCTATCAAGCCTTGTTTACCACCAAAATAGTGGCTAATAATGCCAGATGACATTCCAGAGAAACGGCTAATAGTATTAATGGTCGTGCCCTGTAACCCATGCTCACCAATAGAGCATAACGTCGCTTCTATTAATTGCTTTTTACGTATCGGCTCGATTCCAACTTTTGGCATTTTGTTACAACTTTTTTATTGATTGAACGTTCAATTAAAATTATTCTACCCGCCAATGGGGTAATAAGCAATTTGTATAATTCCACGCCAAGACCTACCCTTCATTGATCAATTTACGTAGTGAGGACACAACATCATGACAAATACCCCCAAAACAACTGGCGAAGCGCTGCTCCATGAAGCTCAGAATCATTTGCCACTCGGGGTTGCCGATACTTACCGCTACTGGGGCGAAGAAGACACTGTTTTTGTAAAAAGCATGAAAGGCGGCACCATCACTGATAGTGACGACAAAGAGTTTGTTGATTTCCGTCTAGCTTACGGCCCAATCATCCTTGGCTACCGCGATAGCCGCGTTGATCAAGAAGTTATCCGTTGCATCACTGAACGAGGCACTATTTCTGGATTCAATACTGATCTGGAAGCAGAGGTTGTTAGCCTGGTTAAAGGTCTATGTCCAAATATCGAAAAAATGCGCTTTGCCAATTCGGGTACTGAAGCGGTTATTGGTGCTGTAAGAACCGCCCGTGGTTTTACGGGGCGCAACAAAATCGTTGTTGTTGAAGGTGGTTTCCACGGTCTATATGACGAAATGATGTGGAAGTCTGACGTAGACAA
>ENA-ORXI01000825-ORXI01000825.1-sediment-metagenome-genome-assembly--contig:-NODE-825-length-25435-cov-5.272971_pt1 | contig 25435 bp, 31 predicted proteins | sample MGYA00237861_ERZ511468 | MGnify/ENA primary metagenome ERZ511468 (study PRJEB26299, sample SAMN06266213) | sediment metagenome | isolation source: Hudson Canyon methane seep mesocosm | place: USA:Hudson...
CTCATTATAAAAATAGGCATTTTCAACAAAGGGCCAAGCAGATATTAAAATTAATATGCAAAAAGGCAATAAAAATAACAAGATGCCGATAATGTTAATAAGGGCTCGGTGTTTATCCGATAATTTACGGCTTTGATAAATAATATCGACACGAACATGTTCATCGTGTTTAAGGGTGTAGGCCGAGCCGAGCAAAAAAATTAAGGCAAATAAATGCCATTCTAATTCTTGCAAAGCAACAGATCCTTGTTGCAATAAATATCGCATAGCTACGTCATAACAAATCAATAACACCATCGCTAAAACTAACCATGCAACACTGCGGCCGCTCCATTCAGTAAAACTATCGATGATGCGGACTACTTGAGAAATAAGTTTATTCACTTGTCATCCGTTGATAGTAGTTCTTTTGCTTTTATCACCGCTTCAGTTCTATTTGATACATCCAATGCATTTAAAATAGCGCGGACATGTAATTTGACGGTGCTTTCACTTAGGGTCAAATTTAAAGCGATCCGTTTATTGGAGCTGCCTTCACACATATGCTGTAAGACTTCAAACTGGCGAGGCGTTAAAACCTCAGAAAGGTGATCTTTTGTTAGAGGAATGTTTTGTGGATCGTTAGCTGCTACCGGATGAATGGAAATGCCACTATCTAACATCAGTTTTAACGCATTTAACATGGCATCACTTTTCATTGATTTGGTCATATAACCTAAAGCACCGGCTTGTAAAGCTTGTTGTGTATCACTCGGATCTTCTGATGAAGTAACAACAATCACAGGCGTGTCTGGATAGCTTTGAGTTAAATGACTAATGCCATCATAGAAGTTGAGGTCAGGCATATTTAAGTCGATTAAAATTGCATCCCAACCATCTTGAGTTTGGACTAGATTAAGTAGCTCAGTATAGTTGCATGCTAAATGTACATCGATATCATCAGCTAATCGGTGGACTAGAATTGATAAGGCTTCGCGGTAAAGTTCATGATCATCGGCAATCAAAATTTTCATGGCATGAATAATAGTGGAAATAACAACATAAAGGTAATTATTAATGCACTTAAACGGCATTATTTACGTATTTAGCGAGATAATATGCTTTACTGTGCAGTGGTCAATTATTGAACAACAACATAATGGTTTAACTAGTGATAACAGACGAACCTTTTCTAACGCGTTTATTTAAACAAAAAAACACCCGATTTGAAGGCATAGCCGCATTGTCAGTATTAGCTTTGGGGTTACTGTTATCAGTTGTTGGTTTTACTGAGTTACAAGCCATTTCGAAAGAACGCTTGTATTTAGAAACTGAGAAATATGCTCGAGCACAGGTCGAGCAAATACAAACTAAGTTAAATATTTCCCTAGATTCATTAAAAAATGTGGCTGCCTTGTATTCATCAACGGATGCGATTTCTAGCAGTCAGTTAGCACGCTTTGTTGAAACCGATACGCAATATCACGATGGCACAATAGGTTTGGCTTGGGTTGCCCGTGTTAGTCATCAACAAAAACATCAATTTGAACAAACTGTGCAAGCTAGTGGCGAGCGTGATTTTCATATTCATGAAATCACTGCCCATGGTTTTCCTATGGGCACAGCCCAAGGTTTACCTATCGAAGAGGATAAAACACAAGAGTATTTCCCTATTCTGTCGTTATTTCCAAGTAGTGTGGGCGAATTAACCTTGGGCTTGAACATGGCTTCTATTCCTTCTCGCTTAAAGATTATTGATAAGGCAAGAAAAAATCAGCAAACAGCCATCACGCAGCGCTTATCCATTTTTCATAATGATGAACACCGTTATGGTTTTCAGGCTTATCATCCGGTTTTTACGGATGCTGATGTTTGGCAACAACAGTTAGTGGGTTTTGTGGTTGGCATTTATGATCTTGCTGCATTTTTTTCTGGTAGTTTTGAATTAGAGCAAGGTCAATTAAGTATTGGCTTATATGATGGTAATAGTTCGAGCCAACAGTTGTTATATAGCTCCAGTGATGAATTTAATACCGTCGGTGATATTAAGTTTAATAAGGATACTCATTGGATATTTCCACTTATCGTGGCTGACAAGCAATGGTTGTTAGCTGTCTTTCCCCAAAAAAATATAGCCGGATTCTCTCAACTCTGGTTACCTTATATCGGTTTGTTGGCGGGTAGTTTACTTACGTTATTACTAACCGTTTATTTGTTTATATCTTTGGTTAAAAGCAGGCAAGTAACTGAATTATCGACAGATTTAGCAGGAACCAACTCTCAGCTTGAAATTCAACGGCAGCTGAAATCTGAAGCTGATCGGGCTAACACGGCTAAGTCACAGTTGTTACAAGCGGCAAGTCATGATTTAAGGCAACCTTTGCATACCATAGGTTTGTTGACCAGTTTGCTGAAAGACAGTGCAGATCAAAAAGAACAACAGCATTTGACTCAGCGAATATCACAGGCCGTAGATGGTATGAATTTGATGTTTGGTGCCTTATTAGATATTAGCCTGCTTGAAGCGGGTAGTTTGCAAGTCAAACCGCAGCATTTTTATTTGCAAACTGTATTGGATAAATTACAGCTAGAGTTTGAAATTTTGGCAGAACAAAAAGCACTGAAATTAGTGGTAGTTGATAGCGCTGTTTGTATTCATACCGATCAGTTGTTACTAGAACAAATATTAAGAAACTTATTATCCAATGCGATTCGTTATACCGAACAAGGTAAGGTTCTGTTGGGTTGTCGCCGTATTGAGCATGCGATTCGAATTTGTGTGATTGATACTGGCATTGGCATGAGTGAAGAAAGCCAAGGTAAACTTTTTGATGAGTTTTATCGTGCTCCGCAAGCACGGAAAATGTCGGATAAAGGATTAGGCTTGGGTTTACCTATTGTGACTAAAACAGTTGAGAAACTGGCATTAAATTTTGGCTTTAAATCTATATTAGCTAAAGGATCGACATTTTATATTGATGTTCCTTACGGAGATAGCCGCTGGGTAAAAGAGCCGTTGCTAGAGGTCGATGTACAGGCATCAATACAAAAAAATATCTGGATCATTGAAGATGATGATGATGGACGGTTTGGCATGGAACAATTATTACAACACTGGGGATGCACGGTATTAGGTTTTGCATCGGGAGAAGCATTGCAGCATGTTTTACAGCAGTCAGTTAAACAACCGGATAATATTATTGCTGATTATCAGTTAATCAATGAAACGGGTTTAAGTTTAGTGCAACAGATCCAAGCTCATTATCAAAAAACTATTCCGACATTGATTATCACTGGCACAACAGACACTCAAGTTAGTGAAGAGCTTTTTGAGAATAGTTGTGAGTTGATGATCAAGCCCGTTAAATCAAGTGATTTATATCGTTGGCTAGCTAAAAAATAATTTTTCATAAAAATACTTAAGTTGGATTTAGCTTATAAAAAACGGTTTAATTCTTCAGTCAAGATGACAAAATCTACCGGCTTAGTGATGTAGGCATCAAAAACCTCACTGGCATTTTCAATGTCTTCTGGCATAGCATTAGCCGTGATTGCGATGATTGGAACATATTGAAAATCTTGTTGTTTCTTTAATTGTTCTGTCAGGGTTTGACCATCCATACCGGGGAGGTTGATATCCATCAAAATTAAATCGAATTGTTTTGAGGTCATTTCTTCCAAACCTAATTCAGCTGTTTCAGCACAATGTAGTTCTATATGTTCATGCATCTTGAAAAAAGTTTGCATTACCTCTCTGTTCGCCTGATTATCTTCTACATAAAGTATATGTCGCATATTTCGGTCCCAAAATTAAATAAATGTAGGGCTAGCTTTAAGCAATCAGCCGGAATCATATTTTATCGACTGATGTTAAAAGTTATTTTTAGCTGATTTGTTAAGCTCCTTCACAAAATTGTGAGGATGGACTGTTGGAACATTATTAGAATTTAAGTTTTTGTGGTGTATAAATATAAATTTTTGAGGGCTAAAAATATAGCATAAATATGCAGGGCTGAATTTCGTTTATTACCTAATCACTTGAAATTTGTACGATCTCATACTTATGGAGTAGTCCGTGAGATGTATTTATTTTGTCTTGTCTCAAACAGATAATGGAACTCCCTTTATTTGATTAGGACGGAAAACAAAATGAAACTTGTTACAAAAACTAAACTACTTACTTCTGCAATTTTATTAGCAGCTTCTATGACTAGCTTTGCTGGTGCACTTGAAGTGCAAAAAGAAATCACAGTTAATGCTAGCCCAGAAACAACATGGAAAATGATTGGTGACTTTAACCACCTTGATGTATGGCATCCAGTTGTAGTTGCTAGTGAATTAACACAAGGCAATAATCAAACGGCTGGTGCGATTCGTGTTTTAACGTTAGGCAATGGCGCTGCGATTACTGAAAAATTGCTTGCTCATAATAATGGCAACAATAGCTATAGTTACGAAATCACTGAATCACCATTACCTGTTTCTGGTTATGTATCAGAAATCAGTGTATTAGCGACAGATGATGGAAAATCGATTGTGCGTTGGACATCTAGTTTTGATGCGAAAGGTGTTGAAGATGCAGAAGCAATTAGCACTATTTCAGGTGTTTATGATGCAGGTTTAACTAGCTTACAAAAACACTTTCAGTAAATCCTTATATCTCCTCTATGTAAGGGAGCTGAATATAATAGAACTAGGCTTAAATAACTGACGGTTGGGCATGTTATTATCTGGCGATAAATATCATCATTTCTGGATTCAACATGCTCACCGTTATTTCACCGGCTAAAACTTTAGATTTTGAGTCAAAGCCGCATACAACTCAGCATAGCCAAGCGGCTTTTTTAGCACAGTCACAGTTATTAATTAATGATCTGAAAAAGTTATCAACTACTGATGTGGCAAGTCTAATGAAGTTGAGTGATAAATTGGCCGGGCTTAACGCTGCTCGTTTTCATCAATGGAAAATGCCTTTTGATTTAGATAATGCCAAGCAAGCTATATTGGCCTTTAAAGGTGACGTGTATACAGGCCTAGATGCGGATACCTTAGGTGATGTTTCTTTAGAGTTTGCTCAACAACATTTAAGAATTTTATCGGGTCTTTATGGCGTGCTTAAACCCCTAGATTTAATGCAAGCTTATCGTTTGGAAATGGGCACTAAGTTTGCCAACTCAAAAGCTACAAACTTGTATCAATTTTGGGGCAGTCAAATTGGTGAGTTTTTAGAAGCAGATCCGGCGATGAATGATGGTATTTTGATTAATCTGGCATCAAATGAATATTTCAAAGCGGTTAACGCTAAAAAACTAAATACCCGAATTATTACTCCTGTTTTTAAAGACTGGAAAAACGGTCAATATAAGATCATCAGTTTTTATGCTAAAAAAGCGAGAGGTTTAATGGCTCGTTATATTATTGATCACAAACTTGATCAGCCTGAACAGCTTAAACAATTTGATAGTGAAGGGTATCGATTTAGCCAAGAGATGTCAGAAGGGGATAACTGGGTATTTATTCGAGATCATGACTAGACTAATTGGTACATTTCTGGGATGAAACGTTTATTTTTTGCTTTGTGGCCTAGTGATGCTACCCGGGAAAAAATAATTGAGTTTGATGATTTATTAACTGATCCTCGATTAAAAAAAGTAGCAACAAAAAACCTGCATGTCACCCTCGTTTTTTTGGGATTGCTTGACGAAAAACAAGAGCAAAATATCATTAAGGCAGCGAATAATATAGCTGCAAGCTCAATTAACATGCGGTTTGATCAACTGACCTTGTGGCAACAAAAGCGTGGCATTTTATGCTTGACGAGCACATCACAGCCCAAGTCTTTATTAACATTAGTTAAACAACTGCAGGATAGCGTATCAGAGCAAGGGATTGAGTTAGAACAACGTCCATATACTGCCCACATTACCTTGGCAAGAAACCTCAAACAACACCCAGAAATAAATGTTGAAGCAATTCCTTGGCATTCAGACAAGTTTGTATTGGTGCATTCGGTTTCAACGGATCACGGTGTGGATTATCAAATCATCGATTCTTGGCCATTAGCAACGAATTAAATGCCATAGAGAACGTATGTTTGACTGTGGTTCAGTCAAATAATAACTAATTGCAATTTCTTCTATTGCTGCAAGTAGACAGATAATCGCTGCGATATGAAATGGCCAAGCGATATCAAATATAAATAAAACAAAAAAGGTGATGCCTAACAACACGACGGCGAGCTTTACTAACCAGGTATGGTAACTAGTCAAAGCATGAAATTTAAGATAACCAAAGACAATCGGTGAGATATAGCTAATGATGGTAAGTAAGACATACGCTATTTCGCGACGGACGATCTCGGGCCATAACCACCACACAGAAATAGCCAAAGTGGTGTAAACAAATAAGTCAGCCAAGGTATCTAAATAGGCGCCGAGCTCTGAAGTTTGATTTAACAGCCGAGCCGCAAAACCATCCAAAACATCAGTGAAAAAAGTGATGGCCAATAAGATTAGAAAACTATTTTCACTACCCTGCCAAGCTAAATAAAGCAGTATCGGTGCAAGGATAAAACGGGAACACGTTAATAGATTAGGAAGGCTTGTTAATTGTTTAAAACGATAAAGCACTATCGTTAAAAATTAAAGGTGGCCAATAAGGGCGAATGATCGGATAAGTTTTTCCAAACCGATTGTGAGGGTCTATCACATACTATTGGATTAATACCTCGATAATAAATACGGTCCATTTTTAATAAAGGTAACCAAGCCGGCCATGTGCGAGCATGTTTATTATGTAAAGTATGGTGAGCCTCTTTTAATTCGAGATGACGTGAGAGTCGTTTTTCAGCTTGGCCAGTCCAATCATTAAAATCACCGGCAATAATAAGAGGAGATTCTGGTGATATGTGTTGATCGATGCGATCACAGAGTTGGCCAAATTGTCGCCGACGTTCCATGCCTATCAAACCTAGGTGAATACAGATGATATGCAGATCTTGCTCAAGACCTGGCAGCTTAACCGCAGCATGTAACAAACTTCTGCTAGCCCATGATACGGGGGAGATATTAATATTTTCACATTGTGTTAATGGATATTTACTTAGAATAGCGTTGCCATGATGCCCCACTTTATAAACGGCATTTTTGCCATAGGCAGAATGTGACCAAACATCTTTAGCAATGAATTCTATTTGGGAACAATCGGGCCAGTTTTGTTGGCGCTGCTCGTGTTTGCTATGTTGCCCCTGCATTTCTTGCAAAAACAAAATATCAGCATCGGATTGAATTAAGGCTTCACGGAGTTGATGCAGGATAAAGCGTCGATTACCGGCGCTAAAACCTTTGTGAATATTGTAGGTCAGAATGCGTAATCGATTTTCCTGCATAAATACGAATACTCAGAATTCTATGAGTATTCTAATGTAGCAGACAAATATGATAAAGAGTATGTTTTATACTGAATTAATATTCGATTTAAGCCGTTGTATTTTCGCTATTGTTATAACTTTCCAGGAACGATGCTAAGCCTGATTGCACAAGATCATAAGTCTTATCAATATTGCTAGCAATATCACCTTCAAGCACTTGCAGACCATCTAAAATCTCGCGTGCTTCAGAAAAACCTTGATTAATACCACCACTAATCACATCAACAAATGCCGAAACTGCTTCTTCTTGACTAAGCTCTGGATGCTGTTCTTGGTAGCTAGAAAAAAAGGCCGTGCTTAAAGAAACAATACGCTCAGCTGTTGCTTCAGGGCTAACATCTAAACCAGAATCATAAGCTGCTTGAATCGCATTATCGCCATGAGTGGCTTGCAAAGCATCGTTAATACCTTCAATTGCTGACTTTAATAGCAGTGCTAGTGGTTCATTACCCGAACTCACGCTGACATTAATGGTTGCCTGAACGATGGAGATATTTAACTGGTCTTGAGCAGAGAGTTGGACCTTTTCAGCATTTTTTGCATGTGCTAAATCTGAAACAGTTTGCCCAAAGGGGCCATTGGCTTTTTTGTCGTCTGACTTTGCAAGATCTTGCACTTGCTGCCCGAAAGGTTGGATTTCCATGATGGCCTCCAAAAAACAGTGGTTTATAAAAGCTTATCGACGTAAATTTGAAATACTTAAATGTTTATTTAGCAAGAACACATTGGCGATCATTTTGCCACCATTTGGGATCATTAACGGTTTCCCAAACATAACCCTGTTCACATTCTTCTGAAAGACATCGATAACGAGTTTCATAGTTGTAACAGGTGCTCTGGCAATAACCACTTTTATACTTGCAACAATAAGGAATAGCCGCTTGATAGGGTTCTTGTTCGAGGCATTTAGAGTGAGGGTTTGATGCCAAACACGCACTCAGTAGAAAGCTGAGAAAAATAAAGGATATTAGGGTTGGTATGTTCACTTTTCTTCCTCCTTATTTTAGATAGAGGTGAAGAGCAAAATTCCGTTTAGAAAATCGCAACAGCAGGCATGAAGAAGAGACTTTTCCCTGCTTTGTCCATTATCTACCTAAAGAGAAAAATCGGCCAGTTGATGTTATCGACATTTATCCCTTGAATTTCGTATAAAGCATCCCCATTTGAGAAGTCTAAGACAACAAAGCCGATGGAGGCATTTTTGATGGGTGTTGATGCACATAAGGAAACGTTAGGTTTCCAAACAGAAGTTTCACAATTATTGGATCTGATGATTCACTCGCTTTACAGCAACAAAGAAATCTTTATGCGTGAATTGGTTTCTAACGCTGCTGATGCGTCAGATAAACTGCGCTTTGAAGCACTTTCTGATGATGCACTCTATGAAAATGACGCTGAATTAAAGATTCGTGTCGAATTTGATAAAGATGCAAAAACGATCACCATCACCGATAACGGTATTGGTATGAACCGTGAGGAAGTGATTGAGAATATTGGTACGATTGCTAATTCAGGCACGAAGAAGTTTTTTGACAAAATGACGGGTGACCAAGCTCAAGATTCACAGCTTATTGGTCAGTTTGGTGTTGGTTTTTATTCTTCTTTTATTGTTGCTGATAAAGTTACCTTAAGAACACGTCGTGCTGGTTTAACCTCTGAACATGGCGTTGAATGGACATCTGAAGGCAAGGGTGATTTCACCATTGAAACCATTGATAAAGCAACACGTGGTACGGAAATCACCTTACACCTACGTGAAGATCAAGATGAGTTTCTAAATAGTTGGCGTCTGCGTAACTGTATTACTAAATATTCAGATCACATCAACCTTCCGATCGTAATGCAAAAAGATCCTGTGCCTAATGAAGAAGGTGAAATTGATGAATCTGTTGTATTAGAAGATGAAACAGTCAACAAAGCAACAGCATTGTGGACCTTATCTAAAAATGAAATTACTGAAGAGCAATATCAAGAGTTTTACAAACAAATCGCTCATGATTTTCAAGATCCTTTAACGTGGAGCCATAACAAAGTAGAAGGTAAAACTGAATATACCTCGCTGCTTTATATTCCAGCAAAAGCACCATTTGATTTATGGGACCGTGAACGCACACATGGCCTTAAATTGTATGTAAAACGTGTTTTCATTATGGAAGATGCAGAACAATTAATGCCTCGTTATTTACGTTTTATTCGTGGTGTCATTGATACTAATGATTTGCCGTTGAATGTCTCACGTGAAATCTTACAAGGCAGCAAAACCATTGATAGCATTCGTACTGCATCAGTGAAAAAAGTATTAAGCGAATTGTCTAAAATGGCTAAAAACAAGCCAGAGCAATATGCTACATTTTGGACAGAATTTGGCCAAGTGATTAAAGAGGGGCCAGGCGAAGACTTTGCTAATAAAGAAGCATTAGCAAAATTAATTCGTTTTTCTTCGACCGAAACAGGCAAGGAAGAGCAAACAGTTTCTCTTGAAGACTATGTTAGTCGAATGCAAGAAAAACAAGACAAAATTTACTACATCACTGCTGAAACGTTTGCAGCTGCTAAAAATAGCCCGCACTTAGAAGTCTTCTCTAAGAAAGGCATCGAAGTCTTGTTATTAGCGGATCGTGTTGATGAATGGTTAACCAACTCATTAACAGAATTTGATGGCAAACAATTACAGTCTGTTGCTAAAGGTGATCTAGATCTTGGTGATCTTGATGATGAAGAAGAGAAAAAAGCACACGAAGAAACAGATAAAAACTTTGAAGACCTAGTATCACGCGTCAAAGAAAACTTGGGTGATAATGTTAAAGATGTTCGTATTACACATCGCTTAACAGATTCGCCAGCCTGTTTGGTGGTTGATGACCAAGATATGAGTGCTAACCTTGAACGTATGTTAAAAGCAGCGGGTCAAGAAGTGGGCGGCACTAAACCTATCTTTGAATTAAACCCTGAACATCCAATGGTTGTTCGTTTGAAAGATGAAAAAGATGATGCTCGTTTTTCTGATTGGTCTTCAATCTTGTTTGATCAAGCAATTTTAGCTGAAGGTGGTCAATTAGAAGATCCTGCAAGCTATGTTAAACGCTTAAATGAGTTGTTATTAACGTTAAGTAAATAAACAACACATCAATTGTTGTAAAATGCCGAGTAGTTTAGATAACTGCTCGGCATTTTTTTGGAAATGATATGAACGATACAACAAAGACTGATGAAACTATCGAATTTCAGTCTGATATTTTACAACGCTTTATTTTCGATAATGCCCACATTCGAGGTGAATGGGTGCATTTGCAAGAAACATGGCAAGAAGTATTATCACAGCGCGATTATCCGATAGCGGTTCAAAAAATATTAGGCGATATGATGGTATCAGCTGCTTTATTAGCGGCCACCGTTAAAATGACCGGTCGATTAGTGTTGCAAGTTAAATCATCAGGCCCCGTCTCTTTATTAATGGTTGAATGTACCAGTGAAGATACCTTGCGTGCTTTTGCACAATGGGACGGTGATATTGCCGATGATGCCAGTTTGTTGGAAGCAACCGGTGACGGCACCTTAGCTATTACCATTGAAGTTGAAGGTGCGAAACAACCTTATCAGGGTGTTGTTAGTTTGCAAGGCGATTCATTTTCAAATGTATTAGAAATTTATTTTCAGCAATCAGAACAATTAGAAACGCGTATTTGGTTAAGTTCTGATCAGAGAGCTGCGGCTGGATTATTTTTACAGCAATTACCCCATGAAGATACTGGTTTTAAAGATGAAGAAGAAAGCTGGTCACGAATAAGCCAATTAGCGGCGACGGTCACAGCAACAGAGCTAGTTGAACTGGGTGCTGGCACTTTATTGCATCGTTTGTTTCACGAAGAAGAATGTCGTTTGTTAGCTAGCACGGATTTAAGATTTTCATGCCAATGTTCGCGTGAACGTGTCGCTGAAACAATCGGTCTATTAGGCAAAGATGACGCCTTAGACTTAATAGAAGATCAAGGCAGCATAGAAGTGGCTTGTGAGTTTTGTAACGAACATTATCATTTTGATAAAGTTGATGTAACGTTACTATTCGCGGATGATGCTGTACCAACTGAACCCGAGTCACCGACCCTACATTAACGTAAAATAGTAAACAGAATGGAAACGATTATATGGCACATGTAGTTATCATTGGAGCAAGCACAGGAGGGCTGCCAGCTGCCTATGAAATGCGTGAAGCTTTAGACGAAAAACACCAAGTTACTGTTGTTTCCAATACGCCAACGTTTCATTTTGTGCCTAGTAATCCCTGGGTTGCCGTTGGTTGGCGGACACGTAAAGATATTAGTTTTAATATTGAACGACGCTTGAGTGACAAAGGCATTAGTTTTTCTGCCGAAGGTGTTACAGAAATTCGAGCTAAAGAAAATCAGTTATTGCTCGGTGATGGTTCGATGTTGCCCTACGATTACCTGATAGTTGCCACTGGACCTAAACTGGCCTTTGATGAAATTGAAGGCCTAGGACCTGAAGGTCATACCGAATCTATTTGCACAGTTGATCATGCTGAAAATACCTATCAATCATGGCAGGAATTTACTAAAAAACCAGGCCCTATCGTTGTGGGTGCAGTGCAAGGTGCTTCTTGTTTTGGCCCCGCCTATGAATATGCCATGATCATGAATCATGCTTTACGCAAAGCAAAAATACGTGACCGAGTACCTATGACGTTTGTTACCTCAGAACCATATATTGGGCATCTGGGGTTAGGGGGCGTTGGTGATTCAAAATCATTATTTGAATCAGAGTTTAGACAAAATGATATTAAGTGGATCACTAACGCTAAAGTGAAATCGGTGACCGCTGGAAAAATGATAGTTGAGCAAGTAAACGATCAAGCTGAAACGATTAAAACTCATCAACTACCCTTTGATTTTTCTATGATGTTGCCAGCGTTTAAAGGCGTAGATTGCGTAGCAAACTTAGGTGAAGAAGCAGTTAATCCACGTGGTTTCCTCAAGGTTGATAAATATCAACGAAATCCTCAATACAACAATATCTATGGTGTTGGTGTATGCATTGCCATTACTCCGATAGAAGCAACGGCATTACCTGTAGGTGCTCCAAAAACTGGCTATATGATTGAAAGTATGGCGAAAGCAGCAACCGACAATATCAGATCTGAAATCGAAGGGCTTGAGCCAACGGCAGTTGCTACATGGAATGCGATTTGTTTAGCGGATATGGGGAGCACCGGGGCGGCTTTTGCTGCTATGCCACAAATTCCACCTCGAAATAAGGTTTGGATGAAAAAAGGACGCTGGGTACATATTGCTAAAAAAGCTTATGAAAAATATTTTATTTATAAAATGAAAAATGGCATTGTGGAACCAAGAATAGAAAATCAGCTGCTAAAACTATTCGGCATTGAAAAGTTAAAATAATAGTCAAACAAATTAATTTTGGTTTAGTCTTCCTTATCTAAAATAAGATCGTCAGCAGGGTTGATCTTAGCCACTTCTGGTTCTGGTGGTTGCTTGTCTGCAGGAATGCCTTTGCCGTGAAGTTGTAAGAATAATTCTTTTGCTACTAACCATGTTTGTTCAAAATCAGTTTCCGCCTTTATTTGCTGGTCTTTATCGAGGGGAAATAGTTTGGGGCCAACAATGGTTTCATCATATTCAATGATGGCATCACGGGCAGTGTTATAAAGATACATGCGTCCCGAGGGTGCGGAAGGTAATTGGTCATCACGAATGATAACCGTATTGCCTTTTTGAGTTCTTAATTCACCATACCAAGTTTTAACACTTTCAATGCTATTCATCACAATAAATCCTCATCAAACTTGCTTTTGGATTAAGATCCTCTGGGATCGATCGAGCGATAATTTAAGGGCATTACGGTTACAGCATTTTTATTGATAGTTCAGTGGGTATAACGGATCCTTGTCGATTAAGTTTAATAGTTCAATGACATCTCAATCATGTAATGGTGGCCAAGCACCATGACTTGCAATATACGCCTTAAATGTCCTTGTTGTATAGCACTTATTTTAAGGACTGAGCTTATATTATAAAGTCGTTTTCTATACTAAAAATAACGTTTATTTGCCTTCTTCCGTCGACTCAGGGACTTCTTTATCAGCGGGGAGAGAAGAGTGGACACCATGAGCTCTAAGGAATTTTTTCTGTGCTACTTGCCAAGCTTTATCATGCTCAGATTTAGCAAGCTTTTCGGCGTCTTTACTTAATGGAAATAGCTTAGGAGTGACGATAGTTTCATCATATTCAATGATGGCATCTCGGTCACAATTATAAAGATAGATGCGGCCTTTATTTGCCGTGGGTAATCGACTGTCTCTGATAACCGTAATGTTAGCTTTTTGGGTTCTTAGTTCGCCGTACCACGTTCCTAACTTTTCTATACTACTCATATATATAAATCTCCATGAAATATACATTTAGGCTCTAATTGCTAGAGGATAAAAACTAAATAGTTAGGTAGATATTGCATTGCTTTAGAAAAAAATTCAATAGTTTTTTATTCTGCCATAAGTATTGCCTAAGGCATCATGACAAGGAGAGATTTAATCCGACACGGGTGGCCATTGACCGAATTGTGAAACAAAGTTCTCGATAGGTTTACTGCTATAACCTTGAGTATATCGTTCTTGAACACTGCGATGTACGCTGGTGGGAATAGTGAGTAAATCAGGGATGACACGTTGACGTTTGCCCAATAAACGATACTTTCCTTTGTATTCATTGTGCTGAGAAGCGTGAGGGTTTAACGTTACATCTTGCATATAGGCATCGAATTTTAAGCCTTCAGTACTAGCTTCATTTTGTAGCCATAACAATGGAATATCGGCGAGTACAGTGCCATCATCATCGGGTAAATAACTACCGCCAACATCTGAATGCACACCAGAAAACCAAACTTGTTTTAAATCAAGGCCCGGTTTGGGATCCCAAATAGTAGGTTCAAAGTCATCACGTAATTCATCAAGCGCCAAAGCATGGCGTGCTTTTTTTACATTACTGCCTAGTTTTCGGTCATAAAATAAATGTTTGTCTTTGATAAGACCAAATACCGAGAAGGGCAGGCCCATAGCGCCGACGGTATCCCAAGCACCGACAAATTTGATAATGACTTCTTGCTGAACAGCATAGTTTTCACGCCAATTACGAGAGTAATCACCGTTGGGTTTATGGCGTTTGTTTTTATACAAAGCAAAGGCTTCTTCGACTCGTTTACCTTCAACGGCCTTAAGAATGCTGCAATTATTAATTAGGCCACATAAACTGCGAACAGTATAAGCACCGCGGCTAAAGCCGAAGAAAAACAACTCATCTTCTGGTTCATAGTTATGTACTAAAAACCGATAAGCATCCATGACATTTTTTTCTAAACCGCCACCAAAACCACCACCACTTAATTTGTCGTGATAAGAGCCTATGCCCCAGTCATAAAAGACAATTTGTTTTAGATTATTTTCGTCGTGGGGAGATACGCCGCGTGCAAACTGTAATACATTTGTTGGGCAATTATCTTTATGGAGTTGTTCAGGCCTGTTCCATGTGCCGTCAGCACATATTACTATCCGTTTCATAAACTTACATCCATGTTTATGTGTAGTAAAACTGTTGTGTATATTTAAGCTTCGTTTAGAGCGAAGTTTAAATATACCACTCAGCGACAACGATGTTGCCGCTGAGTGTATTTATATCTTTAGACCGGCACTACTTTATTAGCACAAGGTCCTTTTTGGCCTTCACCTACTTCGTATTCAACTTCCTGACCATCATTAAGTGATGCATAACCACCGCCAGCTTGAATTTCTGAATGGTGAACGAAAAGATCTTTTCCGCCATCTTCAGGAGTGATGAAACCAAAACCTTTATCGGCATTAAACCACTTAACTGTACCTTTACTCATATCGAATACTCTTATATTAATAGTGAATTATTATATTTATTCTACTTTCGAATTCACTGTTTCGGAGCAGAAATTTTATTGCTATGCCAATTAGATCAACTAAATTAGGCAATTGCAGGGGCAAGAATAGCACTGCGGGTGTTTTTTCGGGAGTATTTTTTTTGTTTTATTAAAAATTATCACTTCCCAAGATGCTAATCAAGAAGATCATTCAAAATTTAAAACACTAACTAACCTCCTAAATAGCTGATTATTATAATAAAATAATAATTAAAAGGCAGGGGTGGGGATTATTGATCGTTGTTAAACTGTATTGCATGATAAAAAAATAAAACAACTATTTTGACTGTCTTAGCGACATAATTTGCCACCTTAGTATCGAATAAATAGTATTAGCGTCAATCACTTGGCATTATCAATCTATACCCGATAGACTACAACAATGATCCGATTTGTTTGGGGTGAAAATTAGTATGCGGAAACTTTTTTTTATTGCAGTAGTTTGTACACCACTGATAGCGTATGCCGCAGTATTAATGACCGGTGTGGTATTTATTGATATCAAACTTATGGATACTCCAAGCCATGATGGTGAAACAATGACTATATTGGCAGCAGATTCAGTGATTACGGTTGAACAGCGTCAAGGAAGTTGGACAAAAGTCGCTACAGCTGAACATACCGGCTGGGTACCCACCTTAACGATCCGCATTAAATCCGTTGTTACCCGAGAAGATTTTAAAGCTGCTGCTGTTGAAGTTTCAGATAAAATTGAAGATGAAACTAATACTCAAGTCGTCGCCACCATGGGAATACGTGGGCTTGATGAAGAAGAATTAAAACAAGCTAAATTTAATAAAAAGCAGTTAGCTTTACTTGAAAGTTATTACGCGAATAAAAAACAATTAACGGCATTCTCACAAGCGGGCGAGCTAAAACCTAAAAACATTGCCTATATTGGTGAAGAGCAAAATAGTCACACGGTTGAAGTGATTGAGTTAAGCCAATGAAAAAGATAATTTTAATGGCATTGTTATTTGTCACATTAACACCTGTCTCGGCGTTTGCATACGATTGGAATGAACTTAAAGCAGACCTTATAAAGTTTACCAAAACGGTTAAAAAAACAGCAGAAGCCGTCGATGACATGCCTGATGATGTAAAAGAAGCCGCGGTATCGACAAGCAAAACAATTCTTACTGATAAGAGCGTAGAAGAAGAAAAATTCATAGGTCAGACGATCAGTGGTCGTTTGTTAGGCGCATCACATTTAGTTGATGATAAAAAACTCCAACGTTATGTCAATAAAGTAGGTGGTTGGGTTGCAGCTCAATCTGAGCGTACTGAATTAACATGGCATTTTGGCGTGATAGAGTCCGAAGACATCAATGCCTTTGCAGCACCTGGCGGTTATGTGTTTTTAACTAAAGGCCTTTATCAGACTCTAAATAGTGAAGCAGAATTGGCAGCTGTCTTGGCCCATGAAATTAGCCATGTCATACAAAAACATCACTTAAAATTACTCAAACGTAGCTCTTGGATAGAATTAGGGAGAATTGCGGCAGAATACCAGTTGGGTGAATATAGCGATCTTGTCGATAACGCCTTGGGTAGTGGGGCTGAAATCATGGCCCGAGGCTTAGATAAATTTGCCGAACTTGAAGCTGATGAAATGGGCGTAGTGCTCATTGCACGAGCAGGTTATAACGCCTATGCACTTCCAATTGTTTTACAACAAATTGGTCATGCTAGTGAAAATAGTCGATACGACGTACGACTTTTGTTTAAAACACATCCACACCCAAATGTGAGGTTAAATAATCTTGTATCAAGCATGGAAGGTTTTGATGATGATGGGTTGATGTTGGAAAACCGCTTTTATCGGCTTTAATCTTAAATTAAAGGAGACTGCTTGATATTTTTTGCGCTAAGGACTTTGATGGAACTCAATCACGTTTTTATCTTGGTCACGAATAAAGAACATCACTCCGCCATCAGGCAGAGTAATCGGGCCTTCAGTAATGGGTATATTCAAATTTTCGATTGAAGTTTGTATTGATTTAATATTATTCACATCCAAGGCGATATGAGTATAGCCTGGATACTTTTCCGTCACATCCATCAAAATATTGTTACCTATTTCAGTGTTCGCATTGAGTATGAAATTGATATTCACACCCGATGGATGCTCCATCACAGCAACTGGTTCAGGACCAATAGGGCCAACTATAAATACAAAACCAAGTTGTTCATAAAAAGCACGTGCAGCCTCAAGATTTGAAACCCTAATGCCGATATGATTGATTCCGGTAATTTCTTTCATCGATCTTAATCTTCCCTAATAACGAACTGTTTACAAATAAAGTTTTTCAACTTCTTTTTTTAGCGTTGCAGCTAATTCATCATCAGTAATTTCATTGTTTTCAACATCAAAATTGTCATAAAAATTGGGTAATGAAAAACTACCTTTAACTTCACCAGAAAAATGAGGCATAGAGTTAATAGCGGTCGACAAAATAGTAGCTGCACCTCTAGCGCCAGGTGAAGTTGCCAATAGGATCATCGGTTTGTTCTGGTATATCTTGGGGTTAATTCTTGAACACCAATCAAACAAGTTTTTAAATGCTGCGGTATATGAACCATTATGCTCGGCAAAAGAAATCATAATTGCATCACTACTTCCCAGCTTTTCAAGAAATTGTTTGGCTAAATCTGGTTTACCAAGTTCGGCTTCTTTATCTGCACTAAAAAGCGGGAGCTCATAATCATTTAAGTCTAAAATTTCGACCGAAGCATCATTTACTAAATTGGCTGCATAACTTACCAGTTTCTTATTGATTGATTTTGTACTGCTACTTGCAGCAAAAGCGACTATATTCACAAACTTTCTCCTAGAATGATGTTGCTAGATAACGCCAGAATAAAGCTGGGTTAATTAATTTTTCGGTGTAACTCATCATGCGAGTATACACATTCTTTTTCAGAATATTACTATGAAAAAGCTTATTAAACAGGGTGTGGTAAATGCTCATAAAGCTTGAACTGGCGCCAGGATCAATGTCGAAATAGCGTTAAAGAGTGCAACTGTTATACCTAAATATAGCTGCAGCAACCCGAGATTAGAATTCTCCTGATTGCACACGGTTAAAATTAGGATTAAAGTTCTATGAAAGCCTTTTCATATATCTAAGATTAAAGAAGGTGACATGGTGAAAATGCAACAAATAGCAGTCAATTCTTATTCAATCTTAATCTTAGATTGAAAAAATACGTATGAAACAGCTTCCTGTTTATCGACCCAAACATATAGGAAGCTTATATTTATTGCTTATTCCTATTTTTGGTTTTTTATATTGGCTTAATCCGACATTCTGGCCAGAACCACTGACATTTATTCAAAGTATCTATTTCAGTGTGATCACCATTACCACACTAGGTTATGGTGATATTAGTCCGGTTACGGAAACCGCACGTATATTATCGGCAATAGAAGCACTGTCAGGCATCATCTTAATAGGTCTGTTTTTGAATTCGTTGGCACACCGTAGGATGGAATCTGAAGAAGAGAAAAGGCATAAAACTATTCAGATGCATTTGAATGCCAGATATACAGAGTTTAGAGAACGTGTGGCCGAAATCTGTTTAAGAGCCTCTGCGCCGGGCGACATGATAGATAGAGATTTGGCGAATCACCTGAGAGAAATGAATAATTTTCGTAATTATTTTAAAGATAAAGAAAGTTGGTATGCCGTGCTCAATGGTCTGAAAGAAGATGCGACTATGCGTGAAGATTTATTTGTTGAGATTGACCTGTTAATCCAACAAGTAACCTATGCTCTGAATAATCTGTACATCAAGGATCATGAATCACTACGGTTTCTGACACGGTTTACCCAACATACTTACCGACTTAGAAATGCCAATGTTTATTCCCATGATCCCGTGAAGTATTTAGGCGGTTTTTTGTGGGCAGTCATGGCCGGTTGGTGTGACAAACAAGAAGGCTATCGAAGCGAAGACATTATCGAAAAAAGTATTCAGTCTTTATAACAATAGTCTGCAATCCAATTAGAGTGCGTGTGCTTCGCCCCAATCTTTCAAAGTAAACAATAATGGAGAGAGAGTTTTGCCTAATTCTGTTAGTGAATATTCAACTTTAGGAGGCACTTCAGGGTAGATTTCACGATGAACTATTCCATCTGCTTCTAATTCGCGCAATTGGTTAGTTAACATTCGCTGTGTCACATTAGGCATTAATCTTCTTAACTCGTTAAAGCGTTTGGTTCCTTCCATCAACCTGAATAAAATCACCGCTTTCCATTTTCCACCAATAAGGTCTAAAGCTGCTTCAACTGGACAATTAGTATAGTTTTTATGACGTTGTTTAATTGCCATAACTGTCCTATAAAATTAAAAAGTAAGTATACAATAGTACACTACCTACGCTATTTGTGCGTACTTACAATAGTTGCTCCTTAATACTACAATCTGCCTCAATTCGGTGAACAGCGTTCTTTAATCGCGTTTCCGAATAAATAATTTCAATTTTTATCTTAAAAGGTGAGGCATGTATGAGTATTAAACGAACAGCAATTATTGCTTTGGATCCACAGAACGACTTTTTTACACCACAAGGCAAACTTTATAACGCAATGGAACCGGTATTAAGTAAATATCAGATCGTTGCCAATATGAACAAAGTTTTAGAAGCGGGACGCAATGCCGGTGCAACAATTATTCTAGTACCGTTATCTTTTGAGCCAGGTTGTCCAGAAGCGGGGGCGGAACCTTACGGAATTATGAAACCAGTTGCAGAATCAGAATCATTTATTCGGGGAACATGGGGAGCTGAACTTGCAGAGTCTTTATCAACTAGTGCCGACGATATAATCATTGCTAAGAATCATATCTCTGGTTTCGAAAAAACTGATCTTGAAGCCCAACTTCGTTACAGAAATATTGATACCGTCGTGTTATGTGGTGGGCTGACCGATGTCTGTGTTGAAACAACGATGCGCCAAGCTTATGACAAACGTTTCAATGTTTTTACCATTACAGATGCAACGGCAACTGTTGATTTGGATAAACATGAGCAAACGATAGAACAAAGTTATCCACTTTTTTCTAAACCATTATCGGCTCAAGAGTTTATTCAAATGCTTGATACATGGTCGAGTAAAGCTGCCTAGAAGAAGTAAATATTCAGTGTGACGATATATCGTCACACTGACAATCTTGCTAGCGAAAGTCTTACGTCATCGCAGCTGAAACAACAATGCCAATGAATAATAAAATCACTGATTGAAAAATAGCAGCGGCGATATTTCCTTTTTTAATTTCATCAATAAAATTAATGTTCTTAAAAATATACTTATCAATCAAAATCAAAGCTACTACACCAATAAATAAGCTGATAACGGCATAACCAAGATTGATTAGCATAAAAATAATATTTTGCTCGAGTGAGGTGATTTCCATTATTAATCCTGTGTAGGTTCTACATTAAAAGGTGTTTTAGGTAAATTAGCCCAGCCAATAGCCCATGCGGTGATAGGTTCGATGGAAGCATATTTGAGTTCTTGACTGTAATAGTTCATCAAATCGGTGACAGCATAGTCTTTAGCTGCTTTTATATTGTATAAATCCGCAGCACCAAACAAATGTAATATTTCATGCGATTGCACTTGTTGCGTTGCCCACGAATAAGGGTTGTGATTCATTTTTTCAGTCAACATAACATACTCATTTTTGCAGCGGTTATGCCTGATGTTTGCACAGCTCATCGCAAAGGATCGTGCTTGGTTATTGGTGTGAAAGACCAAAGCAACATCATGATAAGGATTATGGTTAGCCAAGGCATCCGTAAAAGCTTTAAAGTCGGTATAACCCAATTGTTGAGCGATGAGACTTTGAGCATGTTTAAAAAAGGCAGCTTCTCGTAACCACTCTTTGCTGAGTCCTTTGGGGCTTTTCACATAAAAATAGCGAACATCAATATTCAAACTATCAACGTCATATTGATCGGCCTGAATTTTATACCAACGTGTTACTTGATCGATATTGAAATGATTTTTCTGACGTAATTTAGCAGACCATTTACTCCATTTATTATCGTCTAAGTAAATATAAGCAATGGTAACGTCATTTTTTAAGCGTTTAGCTAAGCCGCTATTACGCGAGTTCTGATAGCTATTATAAATATCTCGTTCTGTTTGACGCTCATCTATGATCGCTTGAATAGTATTGATTTTTGCATCGTAAGAATGTGGAACATCAGACCAGAGCTTGGCTTGTTTTAAAGAATCGACAGCATAGTGAAAATGTTGCCGAGTGTTATGAATATAAGCCTGTTGCGTAAATAACCAAACACGAAGGTCATTTTGCTTAATATCGAGTTTGGCAAGCAAGGAAGTAATAAGTGGCATGGCTTTATCGTAATCGCCATTATTTATCGATTCTTCGATATGTTGCACGTCAGCTTTATATTCAGTGGCAATGTCTGACAACGTTATTGGTGTGTTTTCAGCCTCAAACATTGCAGTAAAAATGAAGAGGGTAATAAAAAACCAAAAGGTATATTTAATCGTTTTCATTCTAATTTAGTTGGTCGGGAAATTATTTATATCAATATTGTTAATAGATGATATTACTAATTAGCAGGCTCTTTCCTAAGATATTTGCCATTTTCTAACTTAGAAAAAAACTGCCCAATAAGAGGGTGAACGATGGGCTCTAAATTAGCATCAAGTTCCAAGTTTTGTTCGGCTACGTAAGTCGAATGCATGTTTTCATGAACTAATACATGGTACCAAGGTTTGTTTTTGGGTGGGCGAGACTTCGCCACTTGCTCATACCATTCATCGGTTGCTTTACATTTTCGATCAACATCTACAATCACACCTCGATAATTGAAAAGTCGATGGTGGACTAAATCACCAACTGAAAATTTGGCTATGGTTATTTTTGTTACGGTTCCCATGTGTTTATCTCCGCCACTTTTTCTTTCCATAGAGTTATAGGTCTACACTGCATCAGAATACCTAGATTCATTGGCAGGGATATTTACAGTTCCCCAAGCATATAGAGCTTCTAATACGGGAGCCAATGACATACCGTAATGTGTCAAGGAGTACGTTACGTTAAGGATCTTGCCATCAATAACTTGTCTATCAAGGATATGAGCACTTTCTAGCTCTTTAAGTTGTTGAGTTAACACTTTCTGGCTGATCGGCGACATTATTTTTTTTAATTCACCAAAACGCATTGGTTGTTCGATTAAAGCATGAATGACCATAGGTTTCCATTTGCCACTAATCAAGTTAAGGGTGGCAACCACCGGACAGCCCAAAGGATTCTCAGATACTGTTTGTTTTTCCATACTAGTTACTTAAAAGTGCCTAATTGATTGTGTATATTTTGTCAGTATAGTTTAAAAAACGAATTGATATGCAAGGTAAGATAATGGAATACGTAACGTCATCTATAACAAAAATTCATAAAATACCTATCTTTCCATTGGGCATGATTAACGCATTTTTATTGGTCAATGAGCAAGGCTGTATTTTGGTTGATACTGGCTTGCCGGATACAGAGAACAAAGTTGAGAAAATGCTCAGACAGCAACACTTAAACTTCACCGACATTAAATTAATCGTGATTACACATGCTCACATTGACCATGCTGGTAACGCAGCTAAAATTAAAACCTTATCTGGTGCGCCAGTGGTAGCACATAGAGGTGATCTTCCTTATTTCAAGGGAGAGAAGAAAATGCATTTTTGTAGCACGGGCTGGTTCGGTACGTTCTTCAGCAAAATAGGTCTTATTCAAAAACCATACGTAAGCTTTGAGCCTGATATTTTACTGAGTAAAGATGAGCAGCTTGACCTTCGACAATATGGTTTTGATGGCGATGTTATTCCAACACCAGGCCACACAGAAGGTTCAGTTTCAGTCTTGATGGATAATAAAAATGCCATTGTAGGAGACCTCATCTCATCAGGAATTTTATTGGGTGGGATTATCCGAACTAATATACCCAAACGACCACCTTTTGAGGATGATCCCGAGCAAGTCAGTAAAGAACTAGAATCGATGGTAAATAAAGGGATGAATACATTTTTTATGGGCCACGGCGGTCCATTACAACAAAAAGAAGTTGTTCAACATATAGAAAACTTAGAGATGAGCATTTGTAAGAAAAAACCACAAAATCAGGTTTGACTGGTACTAATAAGAAAACGTTTTTATTTAAGCTTGTTAAGTGTCACAGTGATGTTTGAATTTTCATCGTTTAAATAGAGCTCACCATCTTGAATGTTACATTGTAAGGTTATCGAACGCCCTATCATAGATTCGATATTTTCAGCGTTAATGTGATAAACACTGAGGTTATCAAAACGTTGAAATTTTTCTTGTTGTTGCTGCCACCAAACTTTCGACTTACCTTCATGATAGGTATAAACGATGACGTTTTTAGCTCGCCCACAGGCTTTGCGAATTCTTTTTTCATCAACTTGGCCAAGATCTATCCATGACTCGATTTCATCACTGAGTGATTTTTGCCAAAGATCTGCTTCATCATCACTATTCATGCCTTTAGTGAAAACAAGTGATTCACTTGCATTGAACATAAAAGCAACAAGACGAATCATAAAACGAAAATCATTTTCTGAAGGATGTTGGGCCACAGTTAATTCGTGACTTTCATAATAATGCCGGTCCATATCAGCGATATTAAGAGAGATTTTATTGATGGTAGCGCTTTTAGCCATAACAGAGGTCTAATTAAAGGGAGGTGTATTGTAAATGAATTACGATGACTTTTTTGGCTTTACAACCCAAGGACTAAAGATTAATGGATTGAGCTAATATGTCTTCAGTAGACAATACATTGGCATAGGCAAAGTCGAGTGCAGACATAAATGCAGCGTGAACTTGACTTGCTGGAACCGTAACACCATTAAACTCCAAAGCTAGGGTTGCACAAGCATCATGAGCAACAATACAGTTATAACCATAATCATTAGCAGCACGAGTCACAGCATCAATGCACATATGGCTCATCGCACCACAAATTAATACCCGTTCAACAGCTAATGATTCTAGTGTTTCTTTGAGCTTAGTTTCCCTAAAGCTATTGATTTGATGTTTTACTATTACTGGTTCCCCATCAAACTCTTTGACGGAAGGATGTACTTTTACACCTTCAGAATTCGGAGCGAAAAATGGCGCATCTGATGAAGGAAACTCATGTCTAATATGAACGATAGGCCAAGACTGATTTCTAAATTTATTGATTAATAGCACTGCATTATTTGCAGCCGCTTCAGTTCCTTCTAATTGCCATCTTCCACCTTGGAAATAATCATTTTGGAGATCTACGATAATTAGTGCGGTGTTAGCCATATTATTATCCTTTTGTGATTATTATTAAATTTGTTTACCTAGGATCTAGCAGCAGCAGAGTTAGTAAAATATAATTCCTCCGTCATATTTTCATCTCCCATAACTCGGTGAAATGTCTGGGTAGATTTTTGTAGGCTGCTATGGCGGATTGGTGCAATAAAAAAGAAGGTTATCGAAGCGAAGATATTATCAGAAAAAGTATCCAACGCTTACGACTTTACCAAATAAAATTCGTTCTTATATGTTTTTAATCTCTAATGGGAAATCAAAATATCGTGATACTGCTGTATTTTTTTTGCCCAACGACCATTATTAGTATTCTGATTTTTGCCAGCAGCAGACATGGTTATTTTTGCCGTTTTTTTTGAATCACTAAAGCCAAACTGGGACTGCTTTTGTTGATGGTCTTGATTGTTGAACTCTAGATTAAGGTTTGTCATAGCTTGTTTCCTCCATTATCCCTAGTAGGCGAAAATTTGTAGCTCATTCTTTATCTAATATTAATAAAGCAGAGAACATGCCAGATGCTAGATGTTATTTGAGTTCAAAACTAATACGGTGACTAGGTTACCAATCTAGAGATTCAGGAACACCTGTTTGGTTAAACTGATGCCGATATACGGAACTCGCTTGATACACCACTTTTCTAACCCGGTTTAACGCCCCTATTGGACGATGTTCTGGCAGTGCATTCCAAGGTGAAAA
>ENA-ORXI01000826-ORXI01000826.1-sediment-metagenome-genome-assembly--contig:-NODE-826-length-25426-cov-6.099412_pt1 | contig 25426 bp, 26 predicted proteins | sample MGYA00237861_ERZ511468 | MGnify/ENA primary metagenome ERZ511468 (study PRJEB26299, sample SAMN06266213) | sediment metagenome | isolation source: Hudson Canyon methane seep mesocosm | place: USA:Hudson...
CGGCTATACCCTGTTATTTTACAAAATGCAGGATTAACATCAATGATGGTGCCATGAGGATCTGTGATCGTTATTCCCTCATGTGACACATTGAAGACGCGAGACGCTAGGTGAGAATTTTCTTCAGCTTTTCTACGCTCGGTAATGTCGCGAATAAATCCATTAAATTCATAGCCATCATCAACTTTAATTGGAGCAACTGTAAGCTCAATAGGAAACTCATGTCCATTACGGTGCAAAGCAACAATTTCAACCATTTTGTTGATAATGGGTCCTTTTCCTGTTGCTATGAACTGCTTTATTCCGTCTAAATGTTTAGCTTGAAAACGTAGTGGGATGATAAGTTCATGCAATTGTTTTCCAATCACTTCATCCGAAGACCAACTAAAAATCCTTTCCGCTTGGTGGCTCCAGCCTATAATCTCTCCCCTAGAGTTCATTTGAACTAAGGCATCTTGGGCAGATTCTATAATGGCTTGGATTCGGGCTTTGTCTTCTTTTTCATCATGCATTAATGTGGTTAGCTTATCCGCCATCGAATTAAAGCTAGCCCCCAAATATTTGAGTTCACTTTCTGAATCAAGTGTAATTCTCTTGCTAAAGTCACCTTTTGAAAAAGCGAGTGTTGATTGTGAAATGACATTAATATTTCTGCTTGTGATTATATATATTCCTACAGCAAGATAGAGTAGAAATAGAAACATGATGGATGAAATACCGACAGTCCAATAAAGTGTATTTTGAGCATGCACTAATTCTTGAGTGATTAGCTGTTCAATAGTGGGAAATAATATATCGTAAAGGATAAGATAACTGCTATCGATAGATTCAGTCATCAAATTAAAATAATCTTTAGCTGAGGTGCCGTAGGCTTTATCAATAATATCAGTATTAACGAGATTAAAGATTTCCTTGGTGTTTTTTGATATCTCTTGGGAAGCAATGACTAATTTTTCTTGAATATCAGGATTGTATTTGCCCATTTTTTGTAAATCAATATTTAGAGATTCAATAGAATCCTTGGATTGTGAGGCTAGAGTATGTATATCAATGATTTGGTATTCTGTAGACTCTTTTTTAGCTAATATTCCTGTGCCAAATGCACGCGTTTGCCCAAGGTATTCTTGTGCTGGACTTAACTGATGGAGAGCAGTATTAACTAAATAATAAATATCAATTCTAGGATGATTCGTTAATTTATAATTATCAGCAATATCATGAGTCATTAGCTGAACTGATTTTATTAAAGTTATATGTCTATTGAAATTTTGTTCAATAGACCACTGCATTCCATGGGCAAGAATAGCCTCCCACTGAGAATGAATATCCTGATGAACAGCTTCTTGATTAGCTGGAAGCTTATTACTTAGAGTTAAGAGTAAATTAGAAACGTGACCTTGCAATTGAGTTTGTTGTTGTATCAAACCTCGGGTTCCACCCAATATGCCGGCAGAGGCCCCTCGATGCTGTTGTAGATATTGAACTGTCTTAAATAATGGGGGAAGAAGCTTGAGGCCTACGAGCTCTTGTTCAGCAGTCTCGATTTGATCATAGAGGCGTTGATATAGGTTTGTGGCGAGCACGGAGAAAGTAGCGAGGATAGCTATTGCAATGACGATTGTTTTTTTTGTGAAGCTCAAGTGCTTCATCATTGATACAGCTGGTTCAAATAGTTGTATCAAGGTATTTTTATCTGTGGGGTGATCGTGTTCGTTAATCATGTGAAGCGTTTAATCATATCCTGTACATATAGTAAGGGTAATAATACTCTTACAGGGTAGTTTTGGTAAAGAAGTTTAATCCTGATGTAATTGATGAATAAGTGCTGGTATTTCACTTGGGTGTAGCACCGTATGGTTCGGGTTGATACCCATTTCTGCATCCAGTGGTTGTTGGTGCTGAACCCACACGGAGCTTATGCCGCTATTGTGTGCACCTGCTATATCAGATGCTAGGCTGTCACCGACATGGATCACTTCATGGGCTTGGCAATTGGCAAGTTTGAGGGCTTTGTTGAATATCGAGGCTGCCGGCTTTTGTTCAGGCTCTTGACCACCAATAATGATGTGATCGACATGGTCAGCAAGGTTTATCTGCTTTACTTTGGGAAGTTGTGAAAACTCAGGACCATTGGTGATAACCACTAGGGTAAAGAGTTTACGTGCTTCAGCCAAGAAGGCCACAATACCAGGGTAAAAATCAAACGCCTTGAGGCGATCACTATCAAACTTGTCTTGAAATACTTGAGCCGTTTCATCACTAATATTAGTGATGAAACGTTCGCTTAGTAAGTCGCGAATTAATTGTAGACGAAACATCGCTTCGTTTTGCTGCTCAATAATGGGCATATATCGCGCTCGCTGGGCATCGGACCATTCTCGGTAGATACCTGTAACATATGCATCGGCAAAGTCCTGACCATTTATACTTACGCCATACTTTTCCTCTATATTTTGAGCCATCAATCGTTTTGCACGCTCATTAGCTCCCAGTGTGTCGCACAGGGTTTCATCTAAATCGAGGAAGAGGGCTTTCAGCATGCGTAGGTCCAGAATAGGTTAAGGATGCTAATAATAGCAAAAACAGCTGATCAAGAGATAACTATTAGGTTGAACTGGGAAGATAAATCCGCCATCGATTTACGGTTAGGACAGGCAGAGCAAGGTGATGGAGCTTAAGACTCTTCTGCTTGCCATTGTGCCGTTTGACGGACACTGTCAGTAGGCCTACCCACATGATAACCTTGAGCATAATCGACACCATAACTATGTAGAAGATCTAGGATTTCCTGATTTTCAACAAACTCAGCAATTGTTTTATGGCCTAGGCCTTTTGCAACATCGACGAGTGCTTTGACAAATAGCTGATCATCAGCATTTTTGTCTAAGTCTTTAATAAAAATACCATCAATTTTGATGATATCAATGGGTAGCTCACGCATATAATTGAAGGATGAGAAACCTACCCCAAAGTCATCTAATGCAAATCTACATCCTAACTTACGAATAGCAATCATCATTGCTTTTGCTTGTTGCAAGTTTGATACTGCCGCTGTTTCTGTTATCTCAAAAATTAAGTTCTGTGGATCAATTTCATGCTTTTTGATCAGCCGCTTGAGCATAGGCATAAGAAGTGGATCATCAACAACTGAGCCTGATAGGTTGATAGCAAATTTAGTTGAAATACCTTGCTTTTGAAGCATTTGCAACTTCATCATGCCGCGCTGTAATACATAGTGGTCAATGTCATGAATAAGACCCACTTGTTCAGCAATTTCAATAAATTTACCAGGCATTCTAATTTCCCCAGTATTGCTATCTCTCATGCGGATCAAGACTTCATAGTGGGTAATGGTATTAGATTTTATTTCTAAGATCGGCTGATAATTTAATATGAAATTATTATCTGATAAGGCTGTTTCAATTTGATGCTTCCAAAATACTCTGGTTTCTAATTCATCCTTAGTTTTATCATCAACAGAAAAGGTATGAAATGTACCTTTCCCTTCTGATTTAGCTTTGTACATAGCCAAGTCGGCAAAGCCTAATAACTCATGGATATTTGCATCAGATAAAGGGAAGTGAACAATCCCAATACTGGTGGATACTTTGTGTTTCACTTTACCGTAACTTAAGTCAATAAGTGATAGCTCATGAATAATCTTCTTCGCTAAAATATTCGCTCCTTCAGGATCACTTTCAGGCATTAGAATCGCAAACTCATCTCCGCCTAAACGTGCAACTAAATCAGTAAAACGAGTTACCTTAACCAAGGTTTTAGCCACTAACTTTAATAACTCATCTCCAGCACGATGTCCGCTTGTATCATTAATATCTTTGAATTCATCTAAATCAAGAAATAGAAGCGTATTGTCATGTTTGTAGCGAATGGCTGTTTGTAAGGATTTTTCAAATTCAGACGTAAATTTTCTACGATTACATAGGTCAGTTAAAGGATCATGTTCAGCAAGCCAGACAATACGCTTTTCTGCCGCTTTCTTTTCTGTCATATCAAGACCGACAGAAAGAATAACGGCTTCATTAGTATCTCCCTCGATACGGGAGTGTAACCATGAAATTTCTTTAATTTTTCCATCCGAGTCAATTAACTCAGACTCTTGTTGTGCAATATGAATATTGTTTTCGAGAAGCTCACTAAATAGAGTGCTTGCTTCATTCCAATTTCCTGCAGGGAACAATATTGCTGCACCAGAAAATAGCATATCTTTTTCAGTTATGCCGGTGATTTTTTCAGCGTATTCATTGAATAATGTGATTTCAAGTTTCTTATTGATGGTAACGATAATAAGTTGGGCGGTATTAACAAGATTTTTTATAAAATCTCGTTCATGTTGTAGCTCATTATTTTTAGCATGAATCATTTGTGAACGTTGCAGTACATTATTATCAAGCTTTTGTAAGACGCTGGACAATTGTAAAGATGCATACTGTAATTGATTTATTTCATGATGTTTAGAGAGCGTTTCGACTAATTGGAATATTTCTTTTGCGTCGTCATATTTCTTTGATGATAATAATGGTAATGCATGTGTTATTTGTTCTAAATTATCTAGGGGCCGAGATAAAACTATATAAGTACGAATTGCAAAAAGAAGAGCAAGAATGACAAGAGCAGATATTGCTGCAGCATGATATAAGATAAAGTCTGTGCTGAACGGATCTGAATTATTGGACTGATAAAATGAGAAACTAGCTGAAACTGCAATAGCCGTAAGCCCTGCAAATATAATACTGGTAAAACTATTTGTTGCTGACTGCCACTGCAAACTGTCACGGGAAATATTAAGCATCTAAGCCCTCACTATTAATTAATCGTGACATAAATATCCTTAATAAGAAACGCAAAAATAAACCACAAAATAATCATATTTAAAGCAAGTATATATCGTAAGCTAGCGATAGTGCCACTTGTAAATATAGTAAGCAAGAGTAATAAAATAATGAAGAGTAAACTACAAAATTTATCAGAGATTGTTGCTAGGGCAGATGATATGTTCCACAGTACATTTGATACTGTAGATACATTAATGGGGGTTATGGATAAAACCCTGCGCAATCAGGGCGTTAAGGCGGATGCTGTTACAATTGATTGTATTGCTCTAGATAAAAAAATTGTTATCTTACTCCATGATGATAAGCCTGATAGTGCAAGCATCGCATTGGGTAATAAAGAAGGTGATATTTATTCATCTTCAGAATACGAGCTTGCCAAGCTATCAGAAGCCGTTATCGTTGAAATAATGGAAACGAACTTTATTTTATAAGCGATTTAGTGAAGTTTGAAATTCTTTTTACACGGTTAAAAGCACATTTAACGAAGTTGCCACCGTCATGTTTAAAGCGCTTTTTAAGTGCTTTTTTAACTTCCCAAGACCCTTTAAAGCCTAATGGGAATACGACTAAATCACCCGCTTTGAAAGTCACTGATGGGCTGCCATCAGCAGGTGTCATTTCACATTCACCTTCTAAAATAAGTGCTGTTTCTGTCGTAACGAATTCCCATGGGAATACAGATACTTCTTTTTCCCATGTTGGCCAGTGAGCAGCACCCATTTCTTTTAAAAGCGCTTCACTTGGGTTGCTATCAACTGTAATTTCTTTCATGTTAATTCCTAACGTTTATATTTACTCCCAAGATCAGAATGATTTGGGATAGGTCATAGTATGTTGTTCATCCACTTTTGCCACTATTTTACAGGTAAATATAGCCACGTAGGGCATATTTCTGAAATGGATACAGGGGGGAAAGGGATATGGAGAGAGTTCATTATTTTCCTCAGATAATGACTTATCTATTAAGTATAGAACAAGCAGGTGTACGCTATCTTATTGAAGTTGTTGAATAAAATATTGACAAAATGGCCGGTTTGTAGTAAAGTACGCACATCTTTTGGCCTCGGTGGCCGCTATTTTGGTAATGATATGAAACACATGATAAATACAATTTGGAGTATATGTAGCTAGTTTAGATCATCAACCAATACTCGATGATCAGCTTGCTAGATCATTGGGTCGAAACGTTTTTTAAACCTCGACTTAAACCTTAAGTCGGGGTTTTTTTATGCCTTGAATTTATGTTCATTGAGTGAACAGAATTACAAACCAAGCTATGGCAAAGAATACTTGGCATGCAGTGAATACAAAAAATACATGTGGAGAGCAATATGAATACGGTACTTACAACAATGAAAAGGACACAACTATGTGTACCCAATATTTAATACGAGGCCAGTTGTACTGGTTGAATAAATTGAATTAGCTGCATTCGGCCAAAACCGAAGGGCAGCTCGTCCTCTCGGTATAGGAAAGATCTTTCTAAACCCCGTCAGGACAAGTGCCTGTCGGGGTTTTTTATTGCCTCAAGATGCAGGTGCAATCAACTAATGGAAGGGAAATACTTATCATGATTGATAAAAAACTTGCACAGCAACCGATAGATATACAAATGCAGGCAGGACATAACATTATTAACTTGAAACTACGTAGAGGAGAGAAGAGAGAAAAACGTAACTTAGTGTATGTAAATCCTAATGTGATAGGTGAGAAAACTAAGGTGGATACTGATAGATCACAAAATAACGCTGCAATGGTTACGCTCTATTCAAAAGAAAATCTGGCGAGATCATTGAGAAGAATACAAAAAGAGGAACAAGTAAAAGAGCTGAGGATGTTAGCTAAAGAGGGAAATGAGAAACGCTTGGCACTAATGCAGCATGACATGCTTGATAAATTGAAAGCATTGGGAGAGATGTTCCCTAATTTTGTAGAGGCCGTGGATTATTACCGTCAGTCTTTATTACTACTGTCTTTGGCTAGTGAATCGTTACCGATTTGGTTTCCACCTATGTTGCTTGTGGGTCCACCTGGTGTTGGCAAAACACGTTTTTTGTCGGAGTTGGCCAAGCGTGTGAATACGGGGGTTTATTCTGTCGATATGTCGACGATTACGACAGGTGCCGTTTTGAGTGGGGGAAGTAGCCAGTGGGCGGATAGTAAACCGGGGTTCGTTACTAATAGTTTACGAGATAGTGAGGTTGCAAACCCTATTATCTTAATAGATGAAGTTGATAAAGCCTCTACAGATGCACGCTACAACCCTATTTCTAGCTTATATAGCTTGTTAGAAAAGCATACTGCTACACGGTTTGTGGATGAGTATTTAGAGGTTTCAATGGATTGTAGTCATATCAATTGGGTTGCTTCGGCAAATGATGAGTTTCAGATCCCAGAACCGATTAGGTCACGGATGGAGGTGTTTCATATTAAACCACCTTCGGCGAGTAATTCTGAAGTGATTACCGTGAACATTTTTAGGGAGTTGTTAGCAGATGAAAGTATGTGGGGAAATTATTTTAACAGTACGTTGAGCGATGACGTATTGGCTAGCTTGCAAGGTGTTGTTCCTCGTGAAATACGCAAAACATTACGAAAAGCGTGTGGTCATGCAGTTGAACGTCTGGGAAGAGAGTCAATGCCATTCACACTCTCTGTAGATGACATCCATTTTCCACAACAGGTGATGCGTCGCTCTGTGGGGTTTATTTAAGCTTAGATAAGGTTAACGATACTTCAATCCTGGATAGGATTATTAAGATAAGGAGAAGGCATTCATGAAAATTGAAGCGATTGATTATGAACCGTTCCATATGGTTCACCATAAAACATCGGGATTCAATCCTAAGGGAAATGGACCTCGTACTAGAGACTTACCTTTTTATAAGGTCTATGTCGATGAGCTACCAGAAGGTATCGAGGCGATAGTGGCGACGTCTGATTTACAAGGGCGAGAAACAGGAGGGCAAAATAGATTATTAGGAGAACGAATTTCAGAGGAACTAGAGACGTTGGTGAGCCAGGGTGATATTCCGTCTATTGGGGCAGTGCTGTTAGCTGGTGATCTATATGATTATCCAGACTGTCATAAATTAGGTGGATCAGGTGATGTAGCTCCTGTGTGGAATGCATTTTCTGATGCGTTTCCCTGTGTGTTAGGTGTGCATGGAAATCATGATGTGATTACTGATGAAAATGCACTACAAGGTGATAAAGGTCATGCAACAGTTGCATTAGACGGTAGTCGCCATGATGTGAATGGGTTGATGGTAGCGGGTGTGTCAGGAATTATTGGCAAACCCACTAAGAACCAACGTAAAACGCCAGAAGCATTCTATACGCTTTTGGATAAGGTCTTAGATGATAGTCCTGATGTTCTGTTACTGCACCATGGCCCAGACAACATATCACCTCGTCAGCGTGGTGATAGTAATGTGCGTGAACGATTTGAGAAAAGTAATCGAGAAGGTTTGGTAATCTTTGGACATTGTCATTGGGACGCTGAGCAGATGTGGGTAAAGCAAGGACTGTTAGATGTACTTAATGTCGACGGACGAGTAATGGTATTAATGAAAAAGAAGTGACGTAAAGTATGGGGGACGATTGTTATTCGTCGTCTAATAATGCCCCCATACTTAACACAAACCGAGAAAAGTATAAGGAGAAGAATGATGAGTTATGTCGTAGTGGATGTAGAAGCGGATGGGCCTGTTCCAGGATTGTATTCAATGATTAGCTTTGGTGCTGTGATTGTAAGAGAGGGATTAAAAGAGACTTTTTACGCCGAATTAAAACCGGTTTCAGAGGAATGGATCCCTGAAGCGCTAGCTATTAGTGGCTTTAGTCGTGAAAAAACGCTTACTTTTAATGAGCCAGAGAAAGCAATGGTCGCGTTTAAGGAGTGGCTACAGCTGAATAACCGTAATGGTCGACCTGTTTTTGTAGCAGATAACAATGGTTTTGATTGGCAATTTATTAACTGGTACTTCTGGGCATTTTTAGGGGAAAATCCCTTTGGTTATAGTTCGATGAATTTGAACTCATTCTATAAGGGCTTAACAGGAAATATGCGAAGTCACTATAGCGAGCTTGCCACAACAATGCACACACATAACCCAGTGGATGATGCCATGGGTTGTGCTGAAGCATTAATGGTTATGCAGGATAAATTTGAAGTGAATATGACATTTAAATGAAGACAATATCATATAGCGAATAGAGGTCGAGTGAAGTCAGTTTAAGGAGTGTTATTAATGTACGAAATTGAAAGTAAACATTTGATGGAAGAAGAGTGGAATCACCTTGAATCAATTGCCAAGCTTGATGATGATAAAGACTATGCAAAAGTAATATTTGATGATGCAAATTTTTCTGATGAGCCTTCTTTGTATCTTGAGTTGAGAATACGACTGGGTGGCAAAATCGAGTACTTGTATGAGTTAAACATGATGCCTAGTTATTCAGACTTTACTCAATATACTGGAACAGAGTCTTATATATAACTATCGTTATTATGAGCCTAACTTGCTGCTAATTGAGTCGATATTGCAGGAATATGAGTGAGTGTCTTAGATGAGACTAAGCGTGAAAGTGACAGGGAATATGGGTAGCTTGAACTTAGCTTGATATCACTAAAGCAAGTAGATTGATTGAATCTCAAGGTATTAAGGAAGAAAATTATCGACCTAGCTAATGCTGGGAGGAGAAAGGGTTTAATCGTTCCATTTCCGCTGGATAACTATTTTGTTTGATGGGTTAACTAAGTTTAATGAATAAAATACAACTCGTATATATAATAAGGAATACAAATATACAAAAAACCTTAACCTCATGATATAAAAGAAATATGTCTTGACCTTATTGAATTCTTTGATATACTAAGTGACATTAAATACATTTGAGTTTGTGAAGAGCAAACATGGTTCTATTATGAAAAACATTATGCGAATACAAAATATAAATAATTAAAAGAGATTACCGAAAGGCTTAGTGATCTCTTTTGAAGATCATTAAGTCGGCGTTATTAGAACCCCGATTTATGAAGTATTAAATCGGGGTTTTTTTATGTCCCGAACTTACCATCAGAGATGGTTTTGAGGTTAAGAAGTGAAAGTAAAACAGTTAGTAAAATTATTGTTGGTAGGGGACCCACATGGGCACTACAGGAATGTAATTCAAATCATTAAGGAAACAAAACCAGAAGCGGTTATTTTCTTGGGAGATCTAGAGCCTGATGGACCTCTAGAAAAGGTATTGGCTCCTATTTTGGATATGACAGATGTTCGGTTTATTCATGGTAATCATGATACGGACACCGATGAAGATTATGACAATACTTTGGGCTGTGAATTAGCCGATAGGAATCTACACGGAAAAGTAGAAGTGGTTGCAGGCTTTAGAGTTGCAGGACTAGGTGGTGTGTTTAGAAGTAAGGTTTGGCATGAAGGAGCTAATGATGGCAAACCAAAATGGGATAAACGTGAAACATATATGCACTATCAACCTGCTACTGTTAAACGTGCTGCACAACGGTATGGAGGTTTGCCTCGGCAGCATAACAGCAGTATTTGGTATGAGGATGTTGAGTTTTTGAGCCAGCAACAGGCTGATATTTTAGTCACTCATGAAGCACCATCATGTCACCGACATGGCTTCAGTGTGTTAGATGAGTTGGCTTTTGATATGGGTGTTAGCCGTGTATTTCATGGACACCACCATGAACATTATCAGGATACGATTGATAATGAAGACCGCTCGATTATTGTCGACGGTGTGGGCTTGGCACTTTGTAAAAATGAAATTGGGGATACCGTACGATGATTGATATGAGTGAAAGACTAATGATAACGATAAGGCCACATTTATGTGCTGTTCAAATATAACAATAAGCCAGATGTTCTGGCCTAACACAATGCAATAGCTGTTCACTCTTGATTTCGAGAGGCAGCATATCCTCTCGGAACAGGTAAGTTTTATCTAAACCCCGACAGGACAAGTCCCTGCCGGGGTTTTTTATTACTCTAAATAGTGAGCCATCGGTAGGTAAAACGAGATAACGAGGAGATAAACATGACGAAAGAAATGGTGAATGAACTATCAGAATTTTTTGATCAACAGCAGTCTCAAACCGATACGAGTGTTGAAGATGAGCTAGAGATCAGAGCTCTGCGTAAAGCTAAAGGCAAGAAGCTTAAACCTAGGAGACTCACACTTGAAACATTTGATCTGAAACTGGTCAAAACTGAATATGAGAATGAGGTGGGGGGGAGCCGAAGAGAGAGTTTTTTATCAGCGATGATTGAGGAAGAACCGCGTAAATTATTGGTTGAAGTGAACCGTGAAACCTTTAGGTTGCTGAAAGCGTTACGGAAGAAGTTCCCTAACTTTAGCCATGTTATCTCCCGTTATGAAGATTCACTACGGTTGAGAACCTTAGGTAAAGTAGCAACAGTATGGCTGCCTCCTATTGTGTTGGTGGGGCCTCCAGGTATTGGTAAAACTCGATTTCTTAGAGAACTTGCCACTGCATTGATGACAGAGTTTTTCTCTGTCGATATGTCGACAACATCAGCAGGCTTTGTTCTTAATGGGGGGAATTCATCATGGAGCAATGGTCGTCCTGGCTTTGTCTCAAACAGTCTTAGAAAAAGTAAGGTGGCCAACCCGATCTTTTTAGCTGATGAGATTGATAAGGCGGGGGGGGATGAGCGTTATGATTCTATTGCTTGTTTTTACACGTTATTAGAAAAACATACAGCAAAAGAGTTTAAAGATGAATGTCTGGAAATTCCAATGGATTGTAGTGCCATTAACTGGGTTGCCTCAGCGAACTATATTGAGCGAATTCCGGCGCCACTTCTGTCACGGATGGAGGTGATTGAAGTTAAAGCACCATCATTGGAGCAAATGCCAGTAATTGTGCAATCTTTGTTTACTGAGATGTTGCAAAGCAATAATTGGGGCGAACGTTTTACACAACGTCTAAGTCACGATGTGTTGAGTGCGATGACTGTGTGCACGCCTAGAGAAATGGGCAAGGTATTAGAAAAGTCCTGTGCTAATGCAGCTAAACGAAAAGGCAGTTCAAAAGGAAAAATCAGATTAATTACTAGGGATATTGAGCTGCCCAAAGATACCAGTTCACCCAGAATTGGTTTTTAATGTGCAGCGATCAGAGTTCAAGTTGTTTAGCTTTATAGGGTTATCAACATAACAAGGATGTTATGTGATATCTCGACATGAGAAGAGGATGTGGGTATGAAGAAAGAATTACAACAGAATCTCTTTGCTGCATGTCCACTGTTTTATCGATATCAGGACAAAGGTGAAAGAAAGACAAAATTACATAATTTAATGGAATTAGGCATGTGTTGTGGTGATGGTTGGTATCAATTGTTATTAGATGTATCGATGAAAATTGAAACAGTTGCTGAACAGATGAAGTTGCAAGGGGTTCAAGAAAATTGCTTACCCGTTGCTGTATGGGTAAGAGAGAAGTACGGCGAACTATGTATCCATGTTGATAATGAAACTAGTGATATTAATGAGCTGTTAGAAAAAGCAGAAGCACTGTCTGCAACAACATGTGAAGTATGTGGAAGCGAAGGGAAAATGAGGCAGAGAGGATGGTTTTCATGTTTATGTGATCGTTGTGTTAACGCTCACCCACAGGGTTTAGGTATTGATGATTAAGGAGAGGAAAGTATGAAAGTTCAATTGTTTTCAGACTTACATTTAGAAATGCAGGGTTTTTACTTTATCCCAGAAAGTGATGCTGATGTGATTATTCTTGCTGGAGATATTGGTGTTGGCTTGGAAGGATTAGAGTGGGCAATTGAGCAGGCCAATAAACTAGATAAGCCTATTATCTATGTGGCAGGAAACCATGAGTTTTATCGTCATCACTACCAAACCTTGTTAGCTGAACTAAGAGCCTTAGCGGAGACCTGTGAAAACATCTATTTTCTTGAAAATGATGAAGTACAAATCAAAGGTGCTCGCTTTTTGGGAACAACATTATGGACAGATTATGTTGTGGATGGAAAGACAAAACAGGATTTTAATATGCAGGTGATTGGCCATATGTTGAATGATCACAGGATGATCGGCTTTGGTGATGATCGTTATGATTTTACACCTAAAGACGCCTTAGGCTTGCATAAGTCTAGCACTACTTGGCTAGAGGAAAAACTAAGCGAGCCCTTTTCAGGTAAAACAGTTGTGGTCACACATCATGGTCCTAGCTTGAAATGTGCCCACCTCGATTATGGTCTTGATCATTTGAGTGCAGGGTTTCTTTCTGACTGTGAGTCATTAGTTGAGCAAGCTGATTTATGGTGTTTTGGTCATACTCATTCGAGTTTAGATGTGTCTATTGGCAAGTGCCGATTGGTCAGTAACCAAAAAGGCTATCCGAGAGAAACTCTGCCAGTCGCATTCAATGAAAACTTAATTATCGGAGTGTAGAGCAATGGAAAAGAAGTTAAAACAACCACTGTTTATTGACTTTGAAGCATCAAGTTTAAATATGGATAGTTACCCAATTGAAGTTGCATGGTCATTGGAAGATGGCAGTATTGAAAGTCATTTGATCAATCCTGATGAAGTAAAAAGTTGGACGGACTGGGAGGAAGAGTCTCAAGCTATTCATGGGATATCGAAAGACACTTTATCGTCAATTGGAAAACACCCTAAATGGGTGGCAAAGCGGATGAATGAGGTGTTGGTTGGCAAGGTGTTGCTAAGCAATGCCTATGAGTTTGATTTGGACTGGTGTGAGACCTTATTTAAAGCTGCTGATGAAGTGATGGAATTTACATTTGGTGATGCGTGGCATGTATTTGGTTTGCAACTACACGCTAATGTGAACATTGATGAAAATGGTGAATTAGACAGATCAATTAGACCACAAGAAATTTATATGGCACTTACCGCTATCAGTAATACAGCATGGGAGAGAGTGGAAGGTAAGCAACACCGAGCCAGTGTGGATGTTGAGCAATTAATTGAAATGTGGAAAATAACAAAGAGTAGTAAGAAATGAGATTGTCTATATATAATATATTATGAATATGTATTTGTAATAATATAGATATTCAGCGTACGTTCATGTTTGTTTGTTATAATGACTTAATGTTTATAAAGAATAATAATAAAAGACGAGAAATATGTTGCAAATAACATACATAAATTAGGCATCACTGCTTATTGCTTAGTGATGCCTGAATAGAGATTACTAAGCCAGAAAACCTGGCTGTCACATAATGAAGCTGGGTTTTTTTGTGCCTAAAAATCCCCAGCTTTTTAATAAAGGAGATACATCACATGAATACTATTCATGCCACTGAACCGACGAGCCATTTAGTGCCTACGGTTGTTGAGAAAACACCTAAAGGTGAACGGTCTTATGATATTTTTTCTCGGTTATTAAAGGATAACGTTATTTTTTTAACGGGAACCATTGATGATCAGCTCGCCAACCTTGTCTGTGCTCAGATGTTGTTTCTAGAATCTGAGAATCCTGATAAGGATATTAGTTTATACATTAACTCACCAGGTGGTGTTGTGACCGCTGGAATGGCTATTTTTGACACGATGAACTTCATCAAACCAGATGTCAGCACAATGTGCATTGGGCAAGCATCAAGTATGGGGGCTTTTCTATTGGCTGCCGGTGCGAAAGGCAAGCGGTTTTCAACACCTAATTCACGGGTGATGATTCATCAGCCGTTAGGGGGCTTTCAAGGTCAGGCTTCTGATATTGAGATTCATGCAAAAGAGATTCTGTCATTGAGACATAGGCTTAATAGCATGCTTGCTGAACAGACTGGAAAAACGGTGGAAGAGGTTGCTGAAGATACAGATCGAGATAACTTCATGACGGCTCAAGATGCCTGTGACTATGGCTTGATCGACAAAGTTATTAGTAAACGAGAATAGAGGAAAAGGTAATGAGTACACTCACTAAAACCACAATCAAAACATTGGCCTTGGATTTAGAAGGAACATTGATTTCAAATGCCATGAGTCAGTTTGCGAGACATGGTTTGTGTGAGTTTCTCAATGCCTGCGATAGGATTTTTGGCCAAGATAATATTGTCATATTTACAACAGTCAATGAGCAGTTGTTTAGACGTGTTGCTGCTCAACTATATCAAGATGGACAGGTTCCAGAATGGTTTGTGACTATGCAGTATATCAAGTGGCAGGGTGAGTGTAAGGATTTACATTTTGTTGATCAGTATTCCCCCGAAAGTGTACTGCTTGTTGATGATTATGAGGGGGTTATCCATCCAGACCAAAAGGAACAGTGGATTGCTATTAAACAGTTTGCACACCCGTATGAAGACGATATGGAATTGATGGGTGTTTATAGTAAGATAAGAAATATATAATAATTACAGATTGGTTATTTATAAGAATGCATTTAATATGTTAATATAAATTTATAAGTAATGCGTTAAGGAGTGGTGATATGACAATTATACAAGCGGTTTCAGATACGCATATAGAATTTGATGGTGGGGTAGGTGTGAACAAACAAGACTTTGTTTTAGCTAAAACAAAGTCTGACGTTATTGTTGCGGCAGGTGATATTTTTCATCAACACCTTGGCATCGACTGGGCAGCAGACATTGCAAAGGAACATCAAAAGCCAGTTGTCGTGGTGTTTGGTAATCATGATTATTACCCAATTGACAATGTAGCTACAAAAGGAATTAACACTATTGTTGATGAGGCGAGACTGCAAGCCGAAGACTATAGAAAACAAGGTGTGCCTGTTTATTTTCTAGAAAATGAAACAGTCATCATTGAGGGGGTGAGGTTTATTGGTTGCACATTATGGACTGGCTTTAACTACGGTAATCAAGATGTGATAGACCGTGCGGGGTCAAATTTGAATGATTGTTCTTCTATTGGCGTCAGACCTGATGAACTATTTAACCGTCATCTAGATAGTGTGGTGTATTTATCCAAGACCTTATCTACCGCTTACAAAGGGGAAACTGTTGTGGTAACGCATCATGCTCCTAGTTATCAGTCTTTTAGTAATGTGGAAGATAATTATGAAAACGGCGAGTTAAGTCATTATTACTGTAGTGATTTAGAAGGGCTTCTTGAACAATATAAACCTGCTTTATGGGTGCACGGGCATATCCATGAAGTAGTCGATTATAAGCATGATCAAACACGAGTGGTGTGCAACCCACGGGGATATAACACATTATTTAATTTAGTCGATGAGTTTGAATCAGATAGGACCGTAACGATATAAAGATGTAAGTAAAAAGTGTAGTTCGAAGGCAAAGTGAGTATTTACATTAATAAGTAATTAGAGGTGATCAGCAATGACAGATGAAGAAATTAATTTACTTCGTGAAGCAATGGAGGGTGAGGAATACCCATTGAGGAAGCTGATGCAAATCTCTGATGAACTAACCGCCAACGAACGAAAGAAAAAGGAGAAAGATATGGTCGCTATTTATGATGAAGAGGCACTCAAAGAGCGGTTGAGAGGGATGGATGAAGGCACACTTCACTACGAAACCCTGCAACCATTAACGTTAACGCCTGCAAAGAAGCCATATGCACAAGTGACGAAAGATATCTTAGGTGACTTAGATGAATTAGAAGTTAAATTCCCTAATTTTTCTGAGTTGATTCAAGAGATTAAATTATTACTTCGACTTGAATTTGCTAGTGAGCAACGTGCAATTAGATTACCTCACTTTTTATTGTGTGGCCCGCCTGGTGTCGGTAAAACACGGTTGTTGAACGAGTTGACCAAGGTCTTGCAACTAGGTGATCTGAGACTGGTTGATATGGCTACAGCATCAGCATCATTTATTTTGGCTGGCGGGAGTACCTCATGGAAAAATGGTAAGCAAGGTGTTGTTACTCGACATTTGCAAGAAAGCGATGTTGCGAACCCTATGATCTTATTAGATGAAATTGATAAGCCTCTATCTAATGATCATAATCCAATTGGTGCTTTGTTTAATTTGTTGGAGAATTTTACATCAACAAATTTTATTGATGAGGCATTGGACTTTCCCATGAACTGTTCACAAATTATTTACTTTGCAACGGCTAATAGCCTTGATTCTGTTGACGACGCGATTAAATCTCGTTTTGAGATTGTTCATATTGAATCGCCCACACAGCAGCAAATGGCGGCTATTACAGATTCCGTTTACCAGGAAATGCGTGCTGAATCTAGCTGGGGGTGTAGATTTTCAGAACATCTAGCAGATGAAGTCGTTGTGAAGTTGCAAGCATGCTCCCCTAGAGCCGTTCGTCGCCTGCTCAAAAAAGCGTGTGCCAATGCCTTAGATCGTGTTGTAGAGCAGGGTATTTCTGACGATGTTATTACGTTGGCGGCGGAAGATATTGTTCACACAGAGAACAATAATAGCCGTACTGGCAATATTGGTTTTTATTAAATCATGAGTGACATAGAACGACTCAATGATAAGGAGATATGCAATGTCTAATACTGAAATGGCACAGGCCGTTTGGGATTATATGAACCAGCGGGCAGAATCAGAAGGAGTGCCCCATGACTTAGGTTTGGACTTTTACAGTGTATGCCTAGAAGGAGGGATGCGAGATTTCTTTGGCATTATTGTTAGTGATGATGGTTGCCGACTGCTAAAGGATGAGCAAAACCCTGAGTTTTTTAAGACATATAGTCATCATTAGGGAGAATAGGATGAAAATGTTATTGATGCTCTGTACGTTAATCATATTGCCTACGGTGACTTATGCGAAACACGCTATTACATATGAGTATTACGAGATAAGCCCTAACAGTATTAAAGATGTTGAAAAGCAGGCGGTTAAACACACACCGGTATTTATCGATGGACATAAGTATTTAGCAAAAACAAAATGGTCGATCCAAACAGGCTTTACTGGCTATAAAACGGTGGAGGGTTACGGCGTTGGAAGTATCAATCTCGATATTAAAATAAGCTATGTCATGCCACGTTTAGCTGATAATTGTTGTGATGAGGACATTGTAAGCTTCTTTAACGCTGCTTATGACAAGTTGCATTTGCATGAGAAAGGTCATGGTCAGATTGCTATTGATTCAGAACAGATGATTAAAACGTTTTTGATGGAGACACCAATACAAGAAGACTTTGAGACACTTAAAACAGTGTTTTATCAGCGTAACGGGGAAATAATCAATCAAATACAAGATATATCTGTGCAATATGATAAAGAAACGGAGCATGGATTTACACAAGGTGCTCATTTTATGGTTACAAAATAAAACGCATTAAATTCAGCAGTCAATACATTACTAATTCAAGCTAAGGAGCCGTTATGCAAAACGAACAAGCTATCGCTTTACCATCAGATGATTACCAATGGCATAGTAGTGATGAGTCGTGGGTAGATGCATCTGACGGACAAATTGACTCAAGAACATTACTTCGTCTTAAGACATTGGTGTTTCCGGTATTTGATGGGGAAGATATGTGGATTGATTTTCTGAAATCAGCTGATCGATTATCACGCTTGTTGGAGGCTGCACAGATCCCTGAAGAATATATTAATTATGAGTGTTATCAATACCAGTGGTCAGATATCTTCTGTGAAAACTGGGGCATTGGATCGGCATATTGGTCAGACGCTACGCCCTTTGAGTTGATGATTCGTGAGACGGTAAAAACGCTTGATTCAAACTGCTGGTTGATTGAGGAGCGGTGCTGGCAAGAAAAAGAAGCCATCTATAAACGTTTTGAGGCACTAGAAGGCTATGCAAAAAGCAATGAACAAACACAGTTTCGAGTAAGGCCGTATTATCCTAGCGACTATCACCTGTTCTCAACAGATGATGAGTGGGTATCAGCATCACCAGGGTGCCTTCGCGAGCACTATCTTGATGTGCTCAAAAAATCAGTTGGCGAGTCAAGTTGGATTGGTTTTTTGAAACGCCCTGATCGCCTGCAGCATATTATTCGACATGGCGAGCCCAAAGCAGAACAACGTTCTATTCTTGAAGGGGGCGTTTATCAGTGGGAGGATTTAGCATCACCCATCTGGGGGCTGGGAAGTAAAGTTTGGCCCGATCCAACAGCCAGTGAAATTGAACAGGTAAAAGAACTGTTTAAAACATTTAAGGCTTGGAAGTCTACAGAAGAAAAGCTGACATCATTGCTGGGTGAAAGTAGGTATTTGACAATGGGCGAAGAAGCATAAAGGAGTTGAGTAGAGTGAGTAATAGTGCAACTGCTAACAGTCATCATGTTTTAGACATTAGCTTTACTGAAACCTTATCTGCAAGTATTAGCTATTGGAATGAGGGGATCACATGGCAGCTAAAGTCTAAAACACGAGAGCAAGTGCTTGGGTTGTTTGCACCACCATTAGCCCCATTGGAGTTACTGTCTCAGCGCGAAGATTGCCAAGACTGGTATCTCAATATTCCTGAAGCCATAAGGACTCGCATTCACGACTATCGACATATTGACTTCGCTTTATTGTATATAACAAGTCACTATCAATATGCTTACGAACTCTTTATCAGTCATCCTCATTTACTGTGGCTTTTATTGTGTGAGGCGAAAGAAAATGAGTGGACAGAGGAAAAACTGATCAGCATTATTGGGCTGCCACGAAAAGCTATTTTAGCTGAATGTGGACTACCTGCAACACAAGCGAGCGTGAGGCTATTAGCCAAATTTAACTTTGAACGATATGACATGACAGCACGTTCTGTTATTAAAAGTGTATTTGCATTGTCGTCATATGAGAATCTTAACCATCACCGTCAAACAATCAATCTCAGGCTAACAAAGCTGATGGTTCGTCATCCTGTTTTAACCAGACAAACGTTTATGCACAATCTGGCAGAAGACGAGTGGAATACTCATATCAGCACAACATTAAATGATGTATTTAGATTGGCAGATGAATTAGACCAAGCCAACATTATAAATGATATTTGTACCTGCAAATCCAATAGCGATTTGATTGAACTGCATGACCGTTTAACCAGGCGGCTGAATCGACGGATGTATGCCCAAAATTATAGAAATAAGTTCGATGTTGATTATCCTGCACCCCCTTTAGAAGGCACCGAGACGATCATCCCGATTAGAAATGGCTTGAGCCTTATCAAAGAAGGGGATGACCAAAGACATTGTGCTGCGAGTTACCATAACGATATTGTGAGAGGTGAATATTATATCTATAAAGTACTGGCACCAGAGCGAGCCACATTGGGCCTTATTCTAGCCTACGGTCAAAAGCCGAAACTGGAACAGGTCTATTTGAAACAAAACAAAGAAGTCTCAGCAGAAACGATGAAAGTTGTTTTGGGCTGGCTAACAAAAGCCCCTATTAAAGGGGGGGCTAGATAGGAATTAATCTAATGTGTATTATCCGTACACATTGTATGTAATAACAAGCTAAGGAATTGAAATGTTTTTTGAAGATGTATGCAAAGAAATTAAAAATAAAATCTCTGACCAAGAAGATTTTAGAATAGATGTGGAGAAAGACGATTCCTTAGAGATTTATTATGACGGAGGCAAGCAGTTAATTAGCTTCATTCCTAAAGATGAAGAGTCCATTATTGTCGTCTTTAAAAATGTAGCAACATCCATGGCCGATGGGAAAAAAATACTTGAGCATAGGGATAATGAAGAGCTTCAGACTGATTTGGGAGAGTTTACCTTTATTGTTAATGAACAGTTGGGACTTCTTTTTACACTCGATGTAAACCAAGACAATAAAGCACATTTTACTGAAGACTTTATTTCAATTGCTAAAGAGGCTTTTGATGGATTGGAGAAAGCATCAAAAGCGGCAGATGCTGTAGAAGACAAAATGGATAGCCAACAAGACAATGCACAGCACGAAAAGACAGAAGGAAATGTTCGTCGGGGGATATTAGATGTCGTGAAGTCATATTTAGATCGTAATCAATATAATTATAAACAGGTAAAGTCTGATGTAATTGTGTCAGGGTTTAACTTAGGTGACTATTCTAGTCCTAGCGAGGGTAACTCAATACGTGTGTATTACGAAAGTCTAAACGAAGGTGGCTTGTTTCGTGCTGAGGTACCGCAATTATATGAAATCTATAAGGATAGCGATAATAGTGTTGAGGAAAAATACGTGCGATATAAATTGGCATGTATGAGATGTTCAATGATCGAAGCTGAATATCATGGAATTCGCTTCTGGATAGACCCTAGCGATGGGCAAGTGTGGATGAGGGCTGATATTCCATTGAGACAAAAAGGGGGAGCTGTTGCAGAGCTAAGTGCTGAGCAGGTAGGTTGGGTTACTGAACTATTTACCGAGGTGGCTAATGACACATATAAGGATTTTATGCGATATGTTATGGATGATAAATCTGAAAAAAATACTTGGCAACAATTTATGAAAGAACAAAAAATGCTCGTAACTAAAGAGCTGATGAAGGAGCTGAGTGCTGAGCAACTTGTTGAGAAAAGTAGTGCTGAACTTGATGAATGGTTTGAAAAACTTAAAGCTAGTGTTGTCGCTGAAAAAGGTGAGGGCTAGGATAATGGTGAGGTTAATGCGTCGATGGGGTGAAACCTTGCAGGTTGCAAAGCAAAACATGGATAAACGTATACAGGCAAGAAGGATAAAACGGAAGAATGATTTACACACTGTAAACCGTAAATGGGATAAAAGCTTCGAGTCTGTAGGTTCTATTATGAAAAAGCTACTTCAAGTTATAAGTCGTGACTGGGAAAATAGTTCACATACGGCCCAGTTATTTGTGACAGCTGTTTTTGTTGGTGTTATATCGGTAGGAGTTTTATACGGGATCATATTACTGAGTACTCCACCAAAAGATGGAATTGATATATTGGGTTTAGGTAAAGTTAATGGTGATATAGCCGAACTGTTTGCAGGCCTTGCTGGTTGGGTCGCTGGCTTTGCCGGCGCCTATGTTGCGATTAAAATAGCCAGCGTCGCTACTAATATCCAGAAACATGACTCCATCACTGACTTTGAAGAGTTGATGGAACATGATATGGGGTTGATTTCTGATTTAAATGCAAAGCTAGTGAAATCATCTCTTACGGTGAGAAGAGCTATTACTGCCAACTTAATGTGGTATGAGAAATCTTTAAAAAGTATGCAAGGTGATATATTCAACGACTTTGGTAAGGCGGAGAAGATAGATGTATTGCAACAGGAGGTGGCAGAATTACAAAATAAGCGTGGTGAGCTTAATACTGAGGCGGAAATAAATAAGCACTTATTAGATAGCCTTTCATGTTTTTCATCAGAACTGGAGTCTGCGATAAGAAACCCCGTCTATTGGAAACTTCTTGCCGGAGGACTTACTGCAACTGAATCAGATGTAGATGATGAGCCGAGCATTGAAGAAGTCATTAAAATTGTAGAAAAAGATGAGGAATTTTATGATTTTGTTTCACGTTATGAGGATAATACGGACAATATGATGTCCGGTCTTAATGACCTTCGAGTATCCTCTTTGCAGGAAACGTTTGGAAGTTATATTAGGTATTTACTAAGAAAGCACTGGAGTGAAGATTCTGGGAATGACAAATTAACCATTTCACAATTATCATGGATTATATTGGGTGCACTCGTTCATAGAACACGTGCTGAGAATAATAGCCAGACTAAAAATGAGGGGGTTAAGTTCTTGGCGCTAATGTTTGGATCATTACCCAATGATGAGTGTTTGAAAATATATTTTGATGGCAAAATAAATGAGACTAAATTTGACAAGAAACTAAAAAAAATATTACGGAAAAAAATGGATGATTTACGAAGTCGAGTTTTCTTTCCACATGGTCCGGGCTCTAAAAAGAATGAAAATAGATTTTCGAGTGGTTTTTTAAATGAAATTATCAAGTGTCTCGACTATTTAAAAAATAATGAAAGAATTTTACTGATGAGCGTTGCTAGTTCAGGAATAAGTGGAAATGAATCAGATGCTCCTGTTTCTATAGCTCTTATTAGATCTCACATGGGATCTAATCCTACTTCTATAAATGATCTAATAAAAGACGAACTTAATGACAAAAAATAACACGGAGCCACGAAAATGCCTATAAGCGCAGGACTAATCGACCATATTCTTAAAAATGGTTTAGAAGTAAAATTTACAAGCAAGGCCAATGATGAACGAGCCATGTTCATTATCAACTATGGAATTGAAAATGATGACATTGGTAAGTTTGACTTAAAAGTCGTTATTTCATTATTAGACCCCTCCGACAAGGGTGGCTATAAGTTCATGGAAATAAGAGTCATGGGATTTGCTGGTGGGGACAACAGTGTTATTAAAAATTCTGCTTATCTTCCTCAGCTTCAAAGCTATATGTTGGCATCAAATTATCAATATAAAATCGGTTCCTGGTCTTTAGATGTGACGGACGGTGATGCGTATTTGTCTACAGCTCATGTTATTGAAGATGATGAGTCGATGACAACAACGCAATTTATTCGTATGTATACTGCTGTTTTACGCGTGGCTAATGATGCGTATCCTATTGTTCAAGGTATTTTGAAAAATGGTGAGACGGGCAAGCCAGCAGAGCCTGAGCCAAGTGTTGATGTGGAACATGAACACCTTGCTTCTGGTTTAGTCGAGCAGCAACGTGAGCAGTTAAATAGAGTATTGGATCAGATATATCCCCATGCTGAGAATATTGCCTCGGGAGAGGATAGTATTGATTTACATCATCTTGTATTAGGTTCTTTTATTGCTGGGAAACAAGGTCAAGCGGTGGGAGGCCTTAGGTTACACCATCACTTAGATGAGCATAAGGGATACCTTGAGCGCTTTGCTGAAATGAAAGGTATTAACTTGTTTTCAGTGTCTGCACCGAGTGTTGATTCTTCAATGGAACAATCCGAATCGTTGTTATCAACGATTGATGAAGCCGTGAAAGAAGATGAGCCTCTTATGTTTTTATTCAATTCTGCACTGACCGATATGGTGAAGTATGTGCAGAGGGAGAATACGGCTTATCATGAAGCTGGCCATGCAGTAATATCACTTGTGCTAAGACCGGAATGGCGTTTAACTGAAATTAGCATCATCGCCAAAGATAATAGTAATGGACGCGTGGCTATGGATGCTACAAGTCCTATTGCACATACTCCAACAACACTTGAATACGTTATGGAAGATATTTGTGTACGGCTTGCTGGTCAATTATCTCAAGTTCGAAAATTTGGCTCTAATGAGGCTGATGCAGGGGCAACACATGATTATTACGTGGCTACCACACAGGCTTACCGAGCGGTTGCCATTTTTGGATTAGATGATGAGTATGGTCCGGTACATTTGCCTGCAATTCAAAAAGTGATAGATGATGCGATGTCAGGAACTGTGGCGAGTGGTTATTTATTTGATCAAGCCCAAATTCGGACTCAGGCAATATTAAAACAAGCGAAGCAGCATACGGATGACTTGATTGAAGACAACTGGGAAGCCATTGAACGTGTTGCTCAATTACTCGTTATTCAGGATACGGTCAGTGAAGATGAGATACAGAGTATTTTAAAATCACTGAATACACATTGATAGCCTAGCGATTAAAGAGTCAATCTCGATTTAAAAATGAAGGTAGCTTGTTTTGAGCTACCTTTATTTTTTTACCCAAGTAAAAATGGAATGTTATTCGCATTTCTAGCCCTAACTATTGATGTATGTATTTTGAATGGTATGATTCCATCTTATGGCTGATAAATCCCCCCCTTCAAACCTTTCTCGTGCTGCCTTCCTTCAAGGAGGCTGGCGAAAAGACAAGGCACTTATTCGTCCGCCTTGGTCGAAAGATGAAAGTGAGTTTGTCGCAACGTGTAATAGTAGCTGCCAAGCCTGTGCTGATGCCTGTCCTGAAAAGATAATTATCATCGGGCGAGGTAAGTATCCCCACATTGATTTTAGCCAAGGTGAATGTACCTTTTGTGAGCAGTGCCTTGATGCGTGTGACTATAGTGCATTAGACAAACATGGTGCGCGAGAACCATGGACACATAAAGCAGTTATCAAGCTAGATCAATGTATTACACAGCAATCGGTGGTTTGTCGTAGTTGCAGTGAGAACTGTGATGTGGCGGCAATTAAATTTCACCCTACTGTTGGAGGTGTTTCTGCACCTGAATTGACGAGTGACTTATGTAATGGTTGTGGTGCGTGCATGAGTGTTTGTCCTTCCAATGCGATATTTATTAATGCTTTAGATGACGTAGATCAAGGCAAAAAAGATAAGAAAGGTCTATAGTTACGCAGTTAAGAGCAAGCAAAGTGTAATGAGGGGCAAAACGTGAGCGAGATGATAGAAATTTGTGGTGTGTTAATTCATGCTAAACCTGGGTTCTCAGAAGGTGTTCAAACACAGTTACTGACAATGCCGGGTGTCGAAATCCATCAAGCCACACAGGACAATCGTTTAATCGTCACCGTTGAACGTGTGGGCGAAGCATCATTATCAGACTCACTCTCAGCATTTAACGCTATTCCAAATGTACTTTCTGCAACCCTAATTTATGAGCATGCTGAAGAAATTTAGCGTCTAGGAGATGTAACAATG
>ENA-ORXI01000829-ORXI01000829.1-sediment-metagenome-genome-assembly--contig:-NODE-829-length-25367-cov-26.825939_pt1 | contig 25367 bp, 27 predicted proteins | sample MGYA00237861_ERZ511468 | MGnify/ENA primary metagenome ERZ511468 (study PRJEB26299, sample SAMN06266213) | sediment metagenome | isolation source: Hudson Canyon methane seep mesocosm | place...
GGATTGTAATTTGATATTTTACACTTTATTCGGGAAGCGAAATAACCCCTCGGCTTTGCAACAACGAAATAACCTGAACAACACAGCTGTCTAAAGAATCCTTACCCGTATTAATTTTTATTTCAGGGTTTTTAGGCGCCTCATAAGGTGAAGAAATACCCGTGAAGTGCTTAATATCACCTGCACGTGCTTTTTTATAAAGGCCTTTGACATCTCTTTGTTCACAAATATCTAGATCACAGTGACAATATATTTCCAAAAAATCACCATGAGGAACCAGTTTACGAGCCAACTGACGTTCCTTCTCAAAAGGAGAAATAAAAGCCGTTAAACTAATAACCCCCGCCTCAAGCATTAACTTAGCCAATTCACCAATACGACGAATATTCTCCTGTCTATCCTGATCAGAAAAACCTAAATCACCACACAGACCATGTCGGACATTATCACCATCTAACACATAAGTTCGACAATTTAATTGATGAAGCTTTTCTTCAATCGCATGGGCTAACGTTGATTTACCCGCACCAGATAAGCCCGTAAACCATAGAATCACTGATTTATGCTGATTAATATTTTCTCTTCTTGCACGGGTAACTGTAGCATTATGCCAAACAGTATTGCTGCTTTTTTTAGTCATAATATAAAAAATATTTGTTAAGGAAGGTAATGAATTGCATGAGGTTTGTCATGTTCGGTAAGTGATGATGGCAAAAGTATGCATTTGCATTTTATTTTCCAAAATATGCTCATGGTCATCTTTGGGTTTTGTGGTGGTGCTTAGCCAATCGGTCCAGATTTTCATTCCCTTTTTTTCTCTACCAAGTAGTGGTATCTGTCGTAATGTTTTGAGCCAAGGTCTGAAAAATCATGGATGTTCTAAAATTTTTACTTGTTGTTATTGTAGGCAATTTAAAATATAAGTCACGAAGATAGGCTAAGATTTTTTGACCTAAATGGATGTATAAAATGCAGTTTTGCAGGAGCAAAAGCTTAACAGTCAAAATCACGGATAGAAGAATGGCTTGATTGCTACTCTCTTTTACATACTTAATAAGCGGTATCCAGCATAGAAAATATACTTGCGAATGCTATACTTTAGATACTAAGCTAGCAAATAACAAGAGTGTAAGACAAAGACACCATGAATGAATCAACTAAAGTCTGGGAAAAGCCTGACAGCCAACAGGCAGTAGTCTCAAAAAAACAAGCTTCATTGACCGTTATTAAAGGTAGCCCTCTTGGTGAAGTTTTTCTTTTGGATGGCGAAGATGTACTGGGTCGCTGCAATGGTTCCACCATTACCCTGTCTGATATTGGCGCTAGTCGCAGTCATCTTTTAATCAAAAAAGAAGACGAATATTATTTAGCTACTGATTTAAACAGTACAAACGGCACAGAAATCAATGATAAAAAAATCACTGATACCTATCAATTGATGGATGGTGATAAAATCCGTATCGCTGATACTCTTTTAAAATTTTCATTTCATGATGTTGAGGAAGCTCTCTATCATCAGCAAGTTAGAGCATTAATCGTTATAGATGATTTGACTCAAATTTATAATAAGCGATATTTTTCAGAAACCATTGAAAAGGAATTTAATTTTGCTAAACGCAATAAAAGTGCTTTGAGTTTGATTTTGTTTGATATTGATCATTTTAAATTATTTAATGATCAATACGGGCATCAAGCTGGTGATTTTGTGCTTACTGAAATAGCGGCGGTGATTAAGCCATTAGCACGTAATTATGATACCTTTGCCCGTTTTGGAGGTGAAGAGTTTGCTGTTTTACTGCGCGAAACAGAATTATCTGCTGCCATATTATTGGCAAACCGGATGAGGGAATTGGTTGCCAACAGTAAATTTAATTATAAAGGACAGGATCTTAAATCATCAATTAGTCTAGGCGTTGCCACTTATAACACTTTTAATGATTTTAAAGACCAGTATCAATTAATTAGTGCTGCCGATCATTATTTATACGAAGCCAAGCATGCGGGTAGAAATAGGGTATGTTATGAGGGCAGTTAGGTCCGAGGTTTCAATAAACCCTGAGCTTTGAGTTGTGCCAAAACATATTAATGCTAACCATCGATAAATTGAATAATATGTAAGTGTTCAGTTTCTCTCTTTGGAAAAGGCGGGGGGATAACTCCGTATTCCACTTTGTTTCATACGGGCTTGATTGATCTAATCAACTTGTTTGCAACTACCTATTTTACAACCACAGGTTTTTCCACAGCCTAAGCCTTCTTCTTTAACAGGGCCTAGTTCAGGATTTTTGGCAGCAAATTTTCTAGCGGCTTGTTGTACGAGAACCCATGCCAATAGCAGTGAAAAAATAATAACAATAGTAATTAATAAGTTGAACATTTTCTTTTATATATTAATTTAAACGGTCGTTCCCAAGCCGGCAAAGCCCATGAAGGTTAGTGATAAAATACCTGCAAGCATCATACTTAATGCAGCGGCTTGAGTGATGTTTGGTAAATTGGATAGTTCCAGTTTTTCTCTGAGTCCCGCCATTAAAACAATGGCTAAACCAAACCCTGCCCCAGCGCCTAAGCTAAAAGAGACGGATTGTAGGAAATCATAGTTTCTTGAGGTTTGAAATAGAGCAACACCTAGAATGGCGCAATTAGTTGTGATTAAGGGTAAGAAAATACCTAATGCTCTAAAAAGAGTAGGGCTAAATTTCTTTAAAATCATTTCAACTAGTTGGACGGATGATGCAATTAAAGCGATGTAACTAATCAGGCGTAAGAACTCTAGTTCAAAAATGGTTAAAATCTGATTGATGCCATAGGCACAGGTTGAGCTGACAAACATAACGAATGCGGTGGCAAGGCTCATGTTAAAAGCGGTGTCTCGTTTTGCTGATACACCCACAAAAGGACATAGACCTAAGAATAATGCCAATACAAAGTTGTTAATTAAAAAAGCACTAAGGAAAATAAAACTGAGTGATTCCGGGTTCATTAATATGACCTAAAAATTAGATTGTTTCTCGTTCCTACGCTGTGCGTGGGAATGCATGGGTAGACGCTCCAGCGTCTCGAAACGCTGGAGCGTTTCTGTATGAGTTACCACGCACAGCGTGGTAACTAGCACAATATTGTAGCCCGTATGAAACGAAGTGGAATACGGGGGGCATTATCGCTTGTCCGAATGTTTAATTTTGACTAACATTACAGTGCGAAGCCATATCATTAGCAAGCAATTTTCCTGTTTTACGCTGCTCTATATAGTTAATAAGTAATAACCAGGAACCTAAAACAATAAATCCACCGGGGGGAAGGATCATGACTACCCACGGTTCAAAATCAAGACTGAAAACTTGGTAGCCTAATAGTTGACCTGCACCTAATAGTTCTCTTACGCCACCCAGCATGACTAAGGCTAAGGTAAATCCTAAGCCCATTCCCAAGGCACTAATTACCGATTTGCCAAACGAGTTTTTCGAGGCATAGGCTTCGGCTCGGCCTAAAATTAAACAGTTCACCACAATCAACTGAATAAATGCACCGAGTTTGTTGTATAAATCTAAACTGATCGCCTGAATAATATAATCGACCAGGGTGACAAAGGTGGCAATAATAATAATGTAAGTGGTGATGCGCACTTGTTTGGGAATAAAGTTTCGCAATGCTGAAACCAGTGCATTGGAACAGACTAAAACAAAGATACTCGCCGCTCCCATCGCTAAAGAGTTTTCCACACTATTGGTGACGGCTAATACGGGGCATAAGCCAAGCATCATCACAAAAACGGGGTTTTCTTTCCAGATGCCGGCAGTAAACACATCCATGGTTAGCGGGGCTTCTTTTTTTATCGCTTTACTCATGCTTGTCTCCTGAGGTTTGTTTTGCTAGCTTTAGCGTTGGTAAGTGCTTTGCAATAAGGGGGTGTAGTTTCTGTCCACTTTTGTTGAACATGCGACCCACTGCGTTGGACGTGATGGTCGAGCCTGAAATGGCATCAATTTCCCATGGATTTTGTTTTGTGCCATGGCGTACTGTTTTAATGACATTATTTAAAGCGGTTTGTTCCAGATTAACTTTTGCATCCAGGCAGTTAAAGTTGGCTAGAAATTCTTTGTCTGTGGTAATTTTAGTTCCAAACCCCGGGGTTTCCGTACTTTTTAAAACATCGTAGCCAGTAATACAACCCGTATCAGGGCTGTATCCATAGAGTAATTTGACTATATCCTGATAGCCTTGTTCGGCTGCATTAAGTGCGATGCCAACAAAATTGTTATCTTTATCATAACCTGCGTAGATTAACTCACCTTTTGATTTATCATCGGCAGGCTGAATATCGTCCCCTTTGATAACAAAGGTTAAGCGGCTGTTGGCTTTGGGTAGTACTTTAAAAATAGCGCGTTCAGTGGCAAGTCGCTGATTTTCGGCAATGATCGGTTTAGTGTACTCATAGACCAGTACCACTAAAAAACCCGATAACATGGCAACAACGCCTAATGTTGATATCAATGAAAAACTTGAAGGTAAGGGCGGTACCTCGTTTTCTTTATTGTCTGTTGGCTCTGTCATGTTATTTTCCGCCATAGATTCGAGGTTGTGTGTAGGATTCAATTAATGGTGTTGCAGCGTTACCAAATAAAATAGCATACATAACGGCTTCGGTTAGGCCACCAAACAGACGAATAATTACTGTTAAAAAGCCGACTAATAAGCCAAAAACTAAAATACCTAGGGGCGTGACGGGGGAAGCCACCATATCACTTGCCATAAAAACAGCAGCAAACATTAAACCACCGGAAAATACCATAAAAGCAGGGCTGGGATATTGTGTACTATCCATCAGATAAAAGCATTCAGCCGTTAGAACAGTACCTAAAATAACCGCTGCTGGAATACGCCAATCTAACATTTTTTTTGCGACTAAATACAGGCCGCAAATTAGAATTAACAGTGATGATGTTTCGCCTGTTGATCCTGCTGTTAAGCCTAAGAATAAATCCATGCTATCAGTCATAATGCCCTGGAATTTCATTAGAGCCAAGGGCGTTGCACCTGTAAAGCCATCCAGATTGAGCTGTGCTGTCCATTCCGCTGTCGCTGCGGGTTTCATAAAAGGTATAGCCAGTGTTGAAGGGATAAACTCTATAAAACGGTCTGTTGCTAATGCAGGTGTCCAGGTGGTAATGGATACGGGAAAAGCAGCTTGTATAAAAGCCCTGCCCACTAAAGCAGGGTTGAAAACATTAAAGCCGATACCCCCAAATAAAGTTTTACCCATAGCAATAGCAACAAAGCCTGCAACAGCCCCCATCCACAGAGGAAAGCCTGGTGGTAAAGTCATCGCAAGTAATAAGCCTGTGATAATAGCGCTGGCATCACCTATTGTGGTTTTTTTATCAGATAGTTTACAGAATAAATGTTCTGTAGCCATGCAAGACATAACAATTGTAAGCATCAATGCCAGCGCACTTATGCCAAATTGATAAACGGCATACGCTGCTAAGGGTAATAATGCGTAGACAACATTACGCATAATTTCTGCGACAGTGGGTGCTTTGCGTATATACGGTGAGGTGCGTATATCTATTTTGGGTTGGATGGCCATGTATATTATTAAATTATTGAACCTAAATGATTAAATCGAGGTTAGGGATAAATTGAAAATCCTTTCTATTGTAAGTAAAAAATTGAGCGTGGTTTACTAATGCGGTAGCTGCAATTAGGCTATCTGGTATATCAAGCGTATGACTTTTGGCATAGTTTGTAACTAGTTGCATTGCTAGAGTAGAAATAGTGGCATCTATATGAATTATTTCAAATAATTCTATGAACTCATTAAGAATAGAAACCTCTTGTTTATTACGTGCCCCAATTATTAACTCCATTACAGTGATGGATGAAATGCTCAGAGGCTTAGATAATGTTTGGACTCTAGAAATAGTCTCTTCTTTGCCTTTAAGAATTTCAATTAAAATATTACTATCTAGAACAATTATTTCCATGCTTCTTTACGAATGGATTCGATGGAAATATCGTAGTCTTTCCATAGCCCAGAAAATTTTGATAGGTCAATGGACGGTTGTGATGGGGTTTTACTTTCCAGGTCCTTTTTAACGGTTTCTTGAATATACATGGCGACTGATATATTTTTGCTTTTTGCTTTTTGCTTTACATATTCAAAAAGCTGGTCTTCAAAATAAATTTGTGTGCTATGCATAGTGTGCTCCAAAAAAAGCTAAGTATCTGGTGGTTTTTACTCCTCTACTCATATTATAAATTATACGTTTAATAATAGAAGGTCCTGTGATTTTAAACACTTGGGGGAGTGATGGAGATAGTTAAGTTGCTTCGCTAGGATTCCATTCTATGCCGTTCACGATTCAAAGTCTTGGCAATTCTAAAATATTGCACTAAAGGAATATTTGACGGACAAACATAACTACAGCAACCACATTCAAAGCAATCATTTAGATGATACGACTCTTCCATCACATCATACTGCCGTTTTGCTGCCAGCATACCGAGTTCAGAAGGATTTAGATTAATAGGGCAAGCTTGTAGGCATTGTGAACATTTGATACAGGGTAATATATCGTCACGTTTAGTGGCTCTTTTATCTAAGACTAATACCGCACCAGTGCCTTTTTTAACTGGAGTGTTGGTGAATCCAGCCGGCATGCCCATCATCGGACCACCTAATATGAATTCAGCTTCAGTTCCTGTAAATTCCGCATGGTGCAAGATATGGCTAAGCGGTGTGCCAAGTGGAACGAGATAGTTACCCGGTTTGTTAAGTTCATCGCCGGTTATGGTGACTATCCGTTCAATGAGTCCTTGCTGATAAGGTAATAATTCCCCAATAGCCGCGAGGGTAGCCACATTAAAAATAGCAACACCAATGGAAGAAGGTAGTTTTCCTGAAGGAATTTCTTTACCAAGCAAGGCATAAGTCAGCATTTTTTCAGCGCCTTGTGGGTACTTGGTGACTACGGCTTCAATTGTAATGCTGCCATCATCTGGTAAATGAGGCTTAATAGCTTCCACTACATTAATCTTATTGTCTTCTACGCCGATAATGGCTTTGGGTGCATCAACTGATTTCATGGCAATGCGAATGCCACGAATTAAATACTCGATTTGTTCGAGCATAATACGATGATCGGTGGTTAAAAATGGCTCACATTCACAACCATTAATGAGAATGGTATGAATATGACAATCATCAGGTATAGACATTTTGACATGGGTGGGGAAAGACGCGCCACCAAGCCCAACCATGCCGGTGTTTTGTACCGCCTGAATAAGTTCTTTGCGAGGCATGTCTTCAAATTCCACATGCTCGTGAGAGGGTATTGTTTGAGTGGAGCTTAATGCGGTATCAATAAAAATAGCTTGTTCTTTGCCGCCTCTGGCATTAGGGACTAAGTCTATTTTTTTTATCGTTCCGGTCACTGATGCATGTAAGGGAACGGACATAAAGCCATCTGCTTTGGCAATTAATTCTCCTCGCTGGACTTTTTGGCCGATATGAACAATGGAAGCAGCGGGTTTACCTATGTTTTGAGACAGGGGCAGAATGACTTGTGCAGGAAAAGGTAAACGACGGGCTTGATGGTCGTGAGTTTCTTCTTTAAATCCTTCGGGGTGTATCCCTTTAGGAAATGTTTTTCTGCCAAAAAAATTAAATAGGCTCATTCTGCAAAGACATCTTGTAAATCAATTTTTAAATCTGGAAATACATGGGATGTGGCAATGTCTTCCTCAGATAGCATAGAAATAAGTTGGTATTTGTGTGTTTCTTTATCTAAAACAAACTGGTGTACGGCTTGTTCGTAGGGGTAGACTAACCAGTATTCAGTAACGCCATTTTCCTGGTAAAGATCATATTTAATTTGCATTTCTTTTTTGGAATTACCTTTGGAGAGAATTTCGATAATCCAATCGGGTGCACCAAGACAACCCTGTTCAGTAAGCTTTTCAGGGTCGCATATCACACATAAATCAGGTTGAACGACAGTATGGATTTCCTTATCTGCCTTATGTGTTTTTTGTTGATCTAATAAGCGAACATCAAAAGGGGCATAAAATAACTTGCAAGGTTTTTTATTGAAAAATTGATACAAGGGGCCGCCTAAATTGGTGACAATGTTTTGATGCTTAACATTAGGCGCAGGGGACATTAGCATGACCTTGCCCTTAATCAGTTCAACTGCCTTATCTAGCTGCCAGGTTAAATAATCAGCATAGCTATAGCTTGCATCAAGGTCTAACTGAGATAGTTGTGTTATTTTTGCCATTATTTTACCAATAAGGTTAAAGACTCACGTTCATTACTGAAATTTCTCAGCTCGTTTGATGAGTTTTTCCAAATTTGGTTCATCTGGGTTCCAAGGTGTGCCTGGATGGATAATGACGGCTGTGCATTTTTCAGCAGAACGGACAATATCTTCAAAAGTCCCTGCAGTAGGGTCTATGACAATGGCCTTTTTATCGGCATTGTATTTAAAGATGGCGGGTGCAATATCAACACATTCGTCACAAGTCGTGCAATCCGGTGTTTCGATCCATACAGATTCGTGTACAGCTGCTTCTGCCTTAGCTGGCACTGATTTCTCTGCGCTGGCTGATGGCGTTTTTTTAACAGGCTCAGGCTTCGGTTCAGGTTTGTTTTGAACAGCAGGGGCTGCGGGTTTAGTTGCTGTAACTGCAGGCACTTCAGCAAGAATGCGTGTTAAGGCGCCGGCATCACCACCGACCATGCTCATTAAACCTTCAGTAATGGTTTGTGCCATTTCATGTTTGGCCTGATCTGCAATGGCTTGTGTGTCTACTTCAATACGGTTATTACCACTTAATCCTTTTAAGGTGCCCCATAAATCTTTGCGGTGTTGTGTGGCTGTTACCATGTCGTTTGAAACGACTACTTTGAGCAAATGATTACTCTGTGGATGAACGGCCCATATAAAAGGGATACTATCCGCTTGACCTGAGTTGTTCATTTCAAGGTATTCAGTCAATAACACCAAATCATCAGACTCGGCGGTGACTGTTTTAAAATGATGGCTAAGTTGATCTTCGGTTAATGCCCAATCGGCATAAGTTAACGGTACGTCCATGGCAAATTTATTACCATATTCATCCGTATAGTCCAAGGAGTAGGTAATCCAGTTCTGATCTAAATCAGGATTGCCAGCAAGTGATAAACATTCTTCCCATGTTTTTCCTGCTCTGGGATCAAAGGTGCAAAGTGGGTAAGCACGTGACTCGACCGCAAGTTTGCTTTGGTAACTTAGTGAATTATTGGCTAAACCATTTTCTGGCTGGCTGGCTGTATATATGGACCATAAAGCAGGGCCTCGATAATTCAGTCCGTCAATATAGCCAGATAGCAAGTGAGATCTGTTAGATAGTGAGCCTTGGTGTACATAGGTAGATTGATGTGCCATTGCAATCATTCCTAGTTCTTTGCGTTTTTTAGTCACGTCACTGTTGACTTGATTATCCAAGACCAGGATTTTTATGGGTACGCCGGAAAGCAAGCTGTTTGATAGGTTTTGAAAGCCGGAGTCAACGCTTGTTCCATCCATGCCTAAAGAGACTAGGGGAGGGCAGAGCAGGTATTCATCTTCGTTAAACTGACGCCAGTCAAAATAAGCAAAAAACTGATCATGTTCCGTTTTGTCGTATTTGCCTTTTATTTCCAGTTCTGCTGTGCGAATTGCTTTAAAGCCTTCAGCCATTTTAACCATGTGACCTTCAAAAAGTCCCATCGCTAAAGACGGTGCGTCTTGTGATAAATGACTCGCCCAAGGGAACGGGTACGGGTTGAATGGAAATGTGGCTCTATGAGCGGAGCTGCTATGACTACTTTCGGTCATGCCTAAGCTTGCACGGCCTGCTTCCGATGAATCCAGGCTATAACTGCTTTTAAGGTGTTTTAATTTTGCAATTAATTGTAATGCCCATCTTAGCCATTGAGGGTCTATGGGTTGGGTTGCTCTGTCTTTGTCTAAGGCGCCGCTAAGACGAGACAGGGTTAAATCAACGGACTGGTTTTCATCAATCGCAGTTTCCAAAGCATCAATATCACTAATATCCAGTGTTTGAACCAGTTGCAGGCGGATATGTTTTTCTAAGTCAATAATCAGCTGGTTAATGCGTTTAATATGCTGTTCAACACGAGGCTGCATCAATGCGGTGACTGTGCTGGTAAACAAATGTATGGCTGTTTTTTCACTAGACCCGGCAGCAGTGTTGTCACTATTAAACAGTGAGTCGTGGTTTTTCTTGTCTAGTAACAAGCTATCCAGAACACCTTCTTTGGCTTGTAAGTCATCAATGCGACTAAATTTCTTATTGGATGTTGGAAGGTCTAGCCAGTATTCCCAATTGTTACGTAAATTAAGTATGGATTCCTCATTTTGTTCAACCACTGACAGGGCATTGGTTTCACAAACGGTGACACATTCCATACAGCCCTTACAGCTATTTGGATTGACAGTGATAGAGAATAGGCCGCCATTTCTAGGCATACGACTATTCATATCATCATGATAGGGTTCGGTCAGTGCAAACTTGAATGATCCCGAAACTTCTTTAAACCATGCAAATTCTTGTGCGACGTCTTCTCTTTCGTATTCAGGGTATTCCTTGATGGTATCGCCAATGGCTTTGGCAAAAATAGGATCTAAATTCGTACCAACTGACTTGTCGGTTGTTAAGGCGTGGTATTTTTTTTCTACGGTTCGAATGGCGCGGCGTAGATGCTTAACTGTGTGACCTGATTTTTCAATGCGTTTGATATTGGTTTCAAAGACTTCATTAACGCTGTTAATCAAGCCTGGAATCGCACTATCAGGACAGGCGCTGTAACAGTTACCACAGGCCGTACAGTTTTCTGCAACCCATACAGGATGTTGTGATCTGTTGGCAGTCATGTCACCAAAAATACCGCTAGACGCAGGAACAACACCTAGTGCAACAAAAGGGTCTGCTAATGCTTCCTTGTTTTCAGCGTGTAAGCTACCCGTTTGATTCCAGAAGCGGTGTATATCCGCGATAGCATTATTATTTGCCGGTTTTTGCTGTAATAACAAAGGCGCTAAAACTTCGTTTGTTGCTGTCTTGTTCGAGTCGCTTATTGTCATTTCAGAAACAATAATTTCCTTAACCGCAAGATAGCTTTGTTTTACCAGTGATAGCTTGTCGTCTATAAGGGACTGAGTTTCTTCTTCTGCTTGTTCGTTGAGATATGCGAGTTCTGTTGTTTTAAAGAAGACAGATTTGAGTATGATGTTATGTAAGTCATGATGTTTGCTTAAGTCATCAGTGTTATCGAATGCAATTTTTTGTGCATCAATAAAAAATACATTGATGTGTTTATCAACAAGCGTTTGTTGTGCCTTTTTGGGGAAGCTGTTCCAAGCATCGGTGCTATTAGTCAGTGATGTTTGAATAATAAAAGTGCCGCCATCTGTTATGTTTGCTAATGGATTGCAATAGGAGAAGATGTGTTGATCTGTTGCAATAACGGTATTAATAAGCGTGTGATCAGAATTCAGGCGTATTGCTTCATTGGCTATTGATAAGCAAAAGCTACTTGGCTGACCTTTTCTTGCTGTCACAGCATCGGGGCTTGCTTTTACATGCAAGTTAAACTGTTCAAATAATGTCTTGGCAAGGCTTTCACCAGTGTTGCTTCCGTGTTGTCCTGTAATTGAATGAATCTTAATGGTATTAATATTATCAGATACTAAATCAATAGATTCGGAGCCGTTAATGGCTAGTTCAGCAATATTTGGATAAGCTTCAATGATGCTTTGTTGTTGAATTTCTTGTTGTGGAGAAAGTGCGGGCGTATGAACAAACTCAATACCTAAATAAGCAAATTTTTGTTGTTTACCTTCGGGGAGCATGTTTTTGACAGCGGCAATGATATCTTTGCTTTGTAAATTATGGCCTCCTAAACCAAAGCAAGCTGAGTACAGTGGTGATGCGTCACTGATCTTGTTGTAGCTCGCATAGTCAGAAAAACAACGGCCTTTGCTACTGCCATTTTCTATCGCTTTACTCATGCAACTACGAATTTCAGCAATAATAGGCAAGTCTTCTGACAGCGGCTGGTCAGACCTTTCTAAAACCAGTACGCCTTTGCGGCCTTTGACCAAGTGACTGATTAAGTCGCCAGGGAAAGGGCGAAATAGTGTCATATCAATAACGCCTATTTTAAGCTTACTTTTTGCGCGCAAATAATCAGCTGTTATTTCGGCTGTGTTTAAAACACTGCCTTGAGCAATAATTAAATAGTCGGCATCATCGCAGAGGTATTCGTTAATACGGTGATAACGGCGGCCTGTTAATTCATACCATTCATCCATGCATTGATCGGTAATGCTGGCAACGTGATCAAAGAAGAAAGGACGTTGTCCTGCAACTGTTTGCATATAACTATCAGAAGACTGTATACCCCCAGATTGTACTGGCTGGTCTACTGTCCATGTTTCAGGTATGCGACGGCGAGTTTTGCCGTATAAAATGGTTTGTGCAGGTGTTGGTGTGTCGATGATGTCGTCGGCTAAACCAAGGTATTCATCAATTAGCGCTCGCTCGGGTAGGTTTAAGGCCTCTAGTGCATGGGAGGTTAAAAAACCATCTTGGGCAACAGCGGCAGGGTTTAGGCTTAGTTCAGCGACTTTACGGCTAATAATATTAAGGTCGGCAGCTGATTGGTTGTTACGGGCAAAGCATTGAATAAAGCCAGTGTTGTCAAGGCTATGGTAGTCATCATGACTACAGTGGTTATTAGATGTTGCCTTGGTGACTGCTTTGCACGCAATGTTCAAAATATAGGGAAGTCTCTTTCCTACGGTAGCGTACAGTGATTCATGTAGTGAAGCGACGCTTTGTGCAGATGAGTTAAAATGTGTCGCCCTTAAACCAGATAAAGAAAGTCCGCTGGTGGCTGTTGATGCAGCCTGGTTATCTTCCGGGTTAACAGAAATTAATGGTCTGTTTGATATATTTAGATGTCCCTTGTTCTTTTCTAAATTCCAAAGTGTACTCATTTCAGAATCTGGATTTGAAAGATAGGCACCTGCAGCATCGCTAGATTCTCTTTCGCACATAACTACAGCGGTGTTGCCGTTCATTAAGTGACGGATGCCAGGGTATTTAAATTCTTTGTTTTGTTTTTTCTTACCAAAAAGGGCCATTGTTAACCTAAGGAACTAATTTTTATGTAAAAGTATAATTGTTTTTTCATTCCCAGCTGGTGTATGGGAGTGGTGTTTGTGAATTATGCTTGTGGTAAAGACTCTGTCCGATTTGATTGCTTAGCTGCTTTGCCAACGCTGGAACGCGTGGTGCCCAGTTTGCTATCTATCCAGACAATTGCCCCGGTTGGGCAGCGCTCAATCGGTGTGCGGTCAACTAAAATCTCGTCATATTTTTTAAAATCAATCACAGCAAGATTGTTTTTAATTTCGATTAAGCCTTCAGGCGCATCGACTACGCATTTTTCACAAGCAGTACAGGCAACTTCACATTCTTCTTCCGCTTTATCGCCTTCATCTAAACTCTTGCAAGCGACAAATAATTGATGGCTGACGGGTTGTAATGAAAATAAGTCTTTTGGACAAACCACAATACAATCATTACAAGCGGTGCATTTGTCTTCAATAACAATAGGAAGACCATGCTCATCCATAAAGATAGCATCAAAATCACATACATCGGCACAATCAGCAAGCCCCAGGCAACCCCAGCTACAGCCTTTGCCGCCGCCAGAAACAGCAGCTGCTGCCTGACAGGTTTGTAAGCCTTCGTATTTGGCTCGAGTGTAGGCAACGTGTGTTCCACCAGCACAAGCCAATCTGGCAACTACTTTCTCTGTCTCACCCATATCTACGCCCATGTAGGCAGCTATTTCAGCATTGCCTTCGGGGGTGTTGACAGTACAGGCGGATGGGCTCTTTTCGCCACTAACTACTGCTTCAGCAAAGGGTCTGCAGCCCGGAACACCGCAAGCACCGCATTGAGCTTGAGGCAGCATATCATCTACCCCGTCAATCCGAGGGTCTTCATAAACAAACAGTTTTTTGTTTGCAATGGCTAATATAATGGCTAAAACAACACCAAGAATCACCATGAATACTGCAGCAGTTATTATGCTAGAAATCATTTTGTTTCAAAATAGGTAGAACGAAACGATAGGTGATGGCTATACGATTTATATAGCGTATTTTGTTACCACTAATCGATAAGTTAATCGCCAATTATACACAATCTATAGAGATGGTGCTTATCCGGCAGATTGTGAAGGCCTATGCTCTGTTTAGTATGAGCTCTAGTGCGAGTTTGCTGCCAAAGTAAGCGAGAAGCAATAGGCTAAAACCAGCCAAAGTCCATTTTACGGCTGTTTGTCCTCGCCAGCCATAGCGTATTTTTCCAACAAGTAAGCTGGAAAAGGTGATCCAAGCGACAATGGCTAAAATAGTTTTGTGTGCTAAGTGCTGAGCGAATAAGTCTTCAATAAAAATAAAACCGGTCACTAATGATAGGGTTAAAAAGACCAAGCCTGTTGCAATCATTTGGAATAGTAGTGATTCCATGGTTTGTAATGGCGGTAATGTCTGGATAAATTTTTTGGGTGGGTGGTTCCTGAGTTGTTGTTCTTGTATGGCAAGTAAAATAGCTTGTAAGGCGGCAATGTTTAATAAGCTAAATGCGATGATGGAGCTCAATATGTGAGCGCTCATCTGCCAGTTGTCAATTTGAATGGTGAGAGACTTCTCTGGAAATAAGAGTGTCAGCATTTGTAATAATGCGGCGAGAGGAAAAATGGCTAAGCCAAGTTTTTCTACAGGTTTATTGATTGTGGCAAGGAGTAATAGGAGGGCTACAAGTGATGAAATGAGTGAGGCTGTGTTGAAAATGTTGAAATTAAAGCTGTCTTGTTGATGTGATGTGCCAAAGGTAAAGGCGAAATGAAGAAAAACAGCAAACCAGGCGGGGAATGTTGATAGTCGGTTTGGTGAGTTTTTAAATGTATCTTTGGCAAGTAATAGTGTACTCACTAAATAGCTGAAGATACTGATGATGCCTAGTATGTAGAGAGTCATTTGATTGCTTGTGTGCCTCGGAAGTGATTTTCTTGGTTAATGTGTTTGGTTTTATGTATGAGTAATAATAGCCACTGTTTGAATTATCCACAATGAATATTGTTAATTCCTATGTTAGTATATTGGGCTGATTACGCATAGGACAATAGTCTTATGTTGGGTAAATAAACAATAGATATTAATTATGTTTGATAATTTAACCGACCGATTGAGTAGTACCCTTAAGAATTTAAAGGGTCAGGGGAAGCTCACTGAAAGCAATATTCAAGATACGATGCGCGAAGTGCGTATGGCATTGCTTGAAGCGGATGTGGCCTTACCTGTTGTAACTGATTTTATTGAAAAAGTAAAAGAAGGGGCTTTAGGTAAGAAAGTTCAGAGTAGTCTGAATCCGGGGCAAGCCTTAATTAAACTAGTTCAGGCTGAGCTGGTTGAGGTGATGGGTGCTTCAAATGAAGAGCTAAGCCTTAAGGCTAATCCACCTGCAATTGTGTTAATGGCTGGTTTGCAAGGGGCGGGTAAGACAACAACTGTCGCCAAGCTCGGGCGCTGGTTGAAGCAGACAAAAAAGAAAAAAGTAGGTGTGGTCAGTGCGGATATTTACCGTCCTGCAGCGATTAAGCAGCTGGAAACGCTGGCGAATGATCTTGATCTGGTTTTCTTTGAAAGTGATGTTTCACAGGATCCTGTTGATATAGCAAACAATGCAATTGACGCTGCGAAAAAGCAGTTCTTAGATGTAGTGATTGTTGATACCGCTGGTCGACTACATGTTGATGAAGAAATGATGGGCGAGATTAAGGCGTTGCATGCAGCGATTAATCCGGTAGAAACATTATTTGTTGTCGATAGTATGACAGGCCAAGATGCTGCGAATACCGCAAAAGCATTCGATGAAGCCTTGCCTTTGACCGGGGTAATCCTGACCAAAGCGGATGGTGATGCGCGTGGTGGTGCGGCCTTATCTATTAGGCATATTACCGGTAAGCCTATTAAGTTTATAGGTACGGGCGAAACTACCGATGCATTAGAACCATTTCATCCAGACCGTGTGGCCTCCCGTATTTTGGGTATGGGCGACATGTTGTCCCTTATTGAAGATATTGAGCAAAAATCTGACAAAGCGAAGGCAGACAAGCTTGCTAGAAAAATCAGCAAAGGGAAAAGTTTTGATTTGGCTGATTTTAAAGACCAGTTGTTGCAAATGCAGAATATGGGTGGTGTTGGCGCAATGATGGATAAGTTGCCGGGGATGGGTGATGTGCCTTCGGGAATGAAGGATAAGGTCGATGATAAAATGCTCGCTAGGCAAATAGCGGTGATTAACTCTATGACGCCTAAAGAAAGGCGATATCCTGATTTGATTAAAGGTAATCGTAAAAAACGTATTGCGGCGGGTTCAGGGCAAGAATTGCAGGATGTGAACCGTATCTTGAAGCAGCATAAAATGATGCAGAAAATGATGAAAAAGTTTTCTAAAGGTAATATGGCAAATATGGTGCGCGGCCTGAAAAGTAATATGGGTATGGGTGGGGGAATGAGAAGGTAATCGATTGTTTTGCGGATAAAGTGTGTTCTCAAAAACAATTTTAACTTTACGCTTCACATATTTACAAATTCGCGTAGAATAGGCGGATTAAATTTTGAATGAATGTTTTTTTAAGGTATTTACATGGTAACTATTCGTCTTGCTAGAGGTGGTTCAAAGAATCGCCCGTTTTATCACGTGGTTGTAACGGACAGCAGAAACAGTCGTGATGGCCGTTATATTGAGCGTCTGGGTTTTTTCAATCCTTTCGCACGTGGTAATGAAGAAAGACTACGTTTAGAAGATGAACGTATTGCTTACTGGAAGTCTGTGGGAGCACAACCTTCAGAGCGCGTTGCTAAATTGATTAAAGATGCAACTAAAGCTGCTGCATAAGTCACTTGCTAGAAAATGAGCTCATAAACGTTGGTGAAATATCTGGCGTATTTGGAGTAAAAGGCTGGATTAAAATTCACTCTTTTACTGAACCAAGAGAGAATATCTTAAGATATTCACCTTGGCGGCTTAAAAAAGGTAATGAATTAAAAGAAGTGGCAATCGTTGAAGGAAAGCGACAAGGTAAAACGATTGTTGCTTTTCTTGATGGATTTACTGACAGAAATATTGCTGAGACCTACATCGGATGGGAAATCCTAATTGATAAAAGCCAGTTACCTAAATCAGGTAATGGTGATTATTATTGGGCTGATCTTGTTGGTTTGCAGGTTGAAACAGCACAAGGGATTGATATAGGTAAGGTAGATTCTCTTATCGAGACTGGTGCAAATGATGTTCTGGTTATTAAAGATGATGAGCAAGAACGCTTAATTCCTTTTTTGTTAGAGGATGTTGTTAAAAAAATTGATCTTGTTAACAAGCGTATGGTTGTTGATTGGGATCCTGACTTTTAGCAACTGTTATGCGATTTGATGTGGTGACTTTGTTTCCAGAGATGGTCTTGGAAACGGCAGGTTATGGCGTGACAGGCAAGGCAATTACACAAAATGTTGTAGGTTTGTCGGCTTGGAATCCTAGAGATTATACGCATGACAAACATCGTACTGTCGATGATCGTCCTTATGGCGGTGGTCCTGGTATGGTTATGAAATGCCAGCCATTAGCTGATGCGGTAAATGCAGCGAGGCAAGTTGATAAAGATAAGCAATGTAAAGTTGTTTATTTAAGTCCGCAAGGAAAGCAGATAACACAAGATTTGTTAACAGATGCGAGTCAACTCTCTCAGCTAATTTTAGTGGCTGGGCGTTATGAGGGTATTGATGAGCGCTTTATTGAATCAGTTTGTGATGAAGAGTGGTCCTTGGGCGACTATGTTATCAGTGGTGGTGAGTTAGCTGCGCTGGTAGTGATAGATGCCGTAACACGTTTGATTCCAGGTGTTTTGGGTGATGAAGAATCGGCAACACAGGATTCATTCATGAATAAAGCAGATGGACTAAATGGATTACATCGTTTATTAGATACGCCGCATTATACTCGGCCCGAAAAGAATGAGTTTGGTGCAGTTCCTGATGTATTGTTAGCTGGAAATCATAAGGCAATACAAAACTGGAGAAATAAGCAGGCTATAGGAAGAACTGAGTTAAGACGGCCTGACTTAATGAAAGAAATAGAATTAAATGCAGAGCAGGAGGCTTTGCTAAAAGAATTTAGGAATGAAGTGGAAGAGAAGGGTTGAACTTGTCTACATTGTGTTCCTTGTGATTAAAGTTGATGTTTATAGGGTGTGGTAATGACAAATATTATTGATGTATTGGATGCTGAACAGCTGAAAAGTGATGTTCCTGACTTTGGTCCGGGTGACACTGTTGTTGTACAAGTAAAAGTAAAAGAGGGTGATCGTGAAAGATTACAGGCCTATGAAGGTGTTGTAATTGCAAAACGTAACCGTGGTTTAAATTCTGCTTTCACTGTGAGAAAAATTTCTCATGGTGTAGGTGTTGAACGTGTATTTCAAACACACAGTAAAATGGTGGGTGGAATTGAAATTAAACGTCGTGGTGCGGTACGTAGAGCTAAGTTGTACTACTTGCGTGACTTGACGGGTAAAGCAGCACGTATTAAAGAAAAATTAGGTTAATTCTATTTCTCTTTAGAAAAAAAGCAGCTTTTTAGCTGCTTTTTTTTTGCCTGTGGTTTTTTATAGAGCTATAAGATGTTTGGAGAGGGTATGATAAGCAGTTATAAAAGCTTACATGGCGTCTATTAACATACCACAGGTTTGCTTCCACTTAGCCTCTCAAGACACGGCGTAAATACATCCTTGGTGCTTGGCGACAGCATCCCTGCTGTCAACAGTCTTGAGAAACAAAGTGGAAACAACTTGTAAGCTGTGGTTTATTAATAGGCATGAAAGGTTAAATCCTAAGTATGACCATTAAAATAAGTTGGATTGATCAATCATTAGAAATGGGTGAGCCAATAAAGATAGCTACAGATATTGCCGTGCTTGAGATTTATCAAGTAGATGAGGTTATAACTCAAACTAAATGGCTGCTAGGCACAGTAGATGCTCAAGTTTTAGGTAATAAGCATTGGAATGAAATTAAACAATACTTAAATAATCCCACTAATGATTTAACAGTTAAATTACATAAGCAAGGATCTGATTTTAGAAATAAAGTGTGGGCTGAAATTTGTAAAATCCCCATAGGAGAGGTAATGAGCTACTCTCAATTAGCTGAAAAAGTAGATTCAGGTGCCAGAGCGGTGGCTAATGCCTGCCGAGATAACCTATATCCAGGGATTATTCCATGCCATCGTGTTGTCGCTGCTTCAGGCCTAGGAGGGTTTATGGGAAAAACTCACGGACCATTACTTGATTTAAAGAAAGAATTGTTGGCGCTTGAGCGGCGTTGCAGTCAGATATAAGTATGAAAGAATCTACCCGCTTAATAGAGTTATTTCTTGATTCCATTTGGTCGGAATCAGGGCTAACAGAAAATACCTTGGCAGCCTATGGAAGTGATTTAAATATATTTGCAAAATGGCTGAAAAATAAAAATCTACAAGATATAGTTGAAGCCGATGTGGCTTTGTTTCTAGAAAGCCGATATAAAGCAGGTGTCAGTAGCCGGTCTTCTGCCAGAATATTATCGAGTTTACGTCGTTTTTATGGCTTTCTACAAAGAGAAACGTTGATTGAAAATGACCCTACCGCTTTAATTGAAGCCCCTCGTATAGGTCGAACATTACCCGATACATTATCTGAGACCGATGTCGATTTGTTGCTTGATGCACCTGAAATAACAGATGTATTGGGTTTTAGAGACAAAGTCATGCTGGAATTGCTTTATGCAACAGGTTTAAGAGTTTCGGAATTGATTGCTTTAAAATTTGAGCAAGTCAGCTTTAGACAAGGGTTTGTACGAGTCATGGGGAAGGGTAATAAAGAACGTCTAGTACCCGTAGGTGAGCAAGCGATGGAATGGCTGGAAGATTATATGATGGGAGCTAGAGTCGATATTTTGGCTGAAAGACAGTGTGATTTTTTATTTGTTACCAAACGTGGTTCAGGGATGACGCGACAGGCATTTTGGTATGTGATTAAACGTTATGCAAAAAAAGCAGAAATCACCAAGCACCTATCCCCCCATACTTTACGCCACGCATTTGCCACACATTTATTGAATCATGGCGCTGATTTGCGTGTAGTGCAATTGTTATTAGGCCATTCGGATTTATCAACCACGCAGATTTATACCCATGTTGCTCAGGAAAGGCTAAAGAAATTACACGAGGAATTTCACCCTCGAGGGTGATAATTAGTAGATGATTGATTTATGAACAAAATTAGGTTATGACTTATTGATCCTGTGATGTTGGTGTGACTATCAAATACAGAGGGAAAGAATGTTGGCTAAATTTTGGTTAAAACCAGTTGCTTTGGCTAGTTCAACAAGGTTTTCGCCAAAAGAATTGAGAAAACTTGAAGCTTTGGTTGTTGAAAATAGAGAAACTTTTTTGGAGGCGTGGAATGAGTACTTTAGCAGTTGAGCTACATCCGCAGGCTCACAGTATAAAATGTACAGATATTGCTATTATAGTTGAGTTAATTGATGGTCGAACTATTTCAGCACCTTTAGTTTGGTTCCCTAGGCTGTTAGAAGCAAGTAAAGAGCAACGGGGAAACTGGGAGTTATTGGGAGATGGTGAAGGAATTCATTGGCCAGATGTGGATGAAGACCTCAGTGTTGCTGGATTACTGATAGGAACGCATTAAAACTGACGAACCAAAAAAGTACCATTCCTATTGTCGATCTGCTTTTTATGGCATCAGAGCTTAGCCATTTTCTCTATCAAAGATAATATTGACTGGCTGTGCAAAGGGTTGGTAGCTGTTGGTTGTTCTCAACAAGAGATTATTTACGCCAGATCATGAACTTTATTAATGGCATGAAGTGGCGTACTAATTCCCACTAAAAAACAACACACTTCCAGAGGAGCTTACGAAAAAACTGTGTCGTTTTGTGATTAAGTGATGTAGGCGTTTTTGAGCAGTGTTTATTGAAACAATACCGCAAAACTAACTATAACAGCACTGGCTAAAATAGCCCAGATCGTATTGTCGTGATTCTTATCGATTTGTTGACGTAACTGGCTGATCTCTTTAGTTTGATTTTCTACCTGGCGCTTAGTCTGACTAGCACTATCCAATGCTTTAAATATAAGGCTTGGCATTTCAGGAAACTTTTCAGCAATTTCAGGAAACTGTTTAACGACTTGTTTTATTTTAGCTTTGGGGCCCATGCGTTCATGAAACCAATCTTCTAGAAAAGGTTTAGCTGTTGACCATAAGTCTAGTTCTGGATATAGCTGGCGACCTAAACCTTCAATGTTTAATAAGGTTTTTTGCAATAGAATGAGTTGGGGTTGTACGACCATATCAAAGCGTCTTGCGGTTTGAAAGAGACGTAACAGTAATAAACCAAAGGAAATGTCTTTTAATGGTTTATCAAAAATCGGGTCACAAACACTGCGGATGGCTGATTCAAATTCTTCAACACTGGTGTCGAAAGGAACCCAGCCGGATTCTATGTGCATATCAGCGACACGGCGATAATCACGATTAAAAAAAGCCAGTAAGTTTTCTGCCAGATAACGCTGGTCAGATAAGGTGAGTGTGCCGACGATACCAAAATCAACAGCAATATATTTATCAGGTAAGTCTACAAATATATTACCGGGGTGCATATCAGCATGGAAAAAGTTATCTCTGAATACTTGGGTGAAAAATATTTCTACGCCTCGTTCAGCGAGTAATTTAAAATTAGCATTCTTTTCTTTTAATTCTTCAATTTCGCCGACAGGTACGCCATAAATTCGTTCCATAACCAATACTTTTTGGCGGGTAAATTGCCAATGTATTTCGGGCACATAGAGTGCGTCAGAATCTTTAAAGTTATCTCGTAACTTGGTGGCATTGGTGCCTTCTCTAACCAAGTCTAATTCATCGAATAGTGTCTTTTCAAACTCAGCTACCACTTCTAATGCGCGTAAGCGTTTGGCATCGTTCCAAAATCGCTCTGCTAAACGTGCAAGTTCATATAGCAGGCCGATATCTGAATGGATACGTTTTTCCATATTGGGCCTGAGCACTTTAACAACGACATCTTCGCCGCTATGCAGTGTTGCAGTGTGGACTTGTGCAACAGAAGCTGATGCTAGTGGGGTCGAGTCGAATTTGGCGAAGGCTTCTGAAACAGGTTGTCCTAATTGCTCTTCGATTACTTGAACGGCCAGTTCATTGGAGAAGGGGGGGACTTTGTCTTGTAGCTTGACTAGTTCATCGGCAATGTCATCAGGAAGAATGTCTTTACGTGTCGATAAAGCCTGGCCAAATTTGATGTAAATGGGGCCTAGGTCTTCTAATGTTTTACGAATCCTAACGCCGCGAGGTTCGGATGGTTTTCTAAGCCAGTAATTGGGTGAGAATACGGCAAGGTAACGGATGGGACGAAATAGATGTGTTTTTAAAACAATTTCATCTAAACCATGGTACATCATGACCCAGTTAATATGGATTAAACGGAGTATTATTTTTGGATGAATCACGAGTTGTCCTATGTTTTTAACTGGGCGATACGAGCGGATAAGCGGTCAAAATCAGCACGAATGTCATCAATTTTTTGGTAAAGAATATCTGCTTCAGGGCCGGCAGGGAGGTCGCGGGTTTCTTCTTGTAAAAATTCTTTAGTATTGAGTTTGAAAGTGTTGATGCTTTCTTCTGTCCAGCTTTGGCTGCTGCGAAATAGCTTGCCTATTTTGTGGGCTACGATATCGCCAGTGAATTTGGATAGTTGTTCTTCCATATCAATATCGAGCTTCTCAAATAATTGCTGAAATTGATGTGCAAGCTGGGTATCTCCTTCAATGGTGACTTCACCACTAAAAATTGAGCGCATGGGGGTGGAACTTAGTCCCATTAAGCCTAAAGCTGAAAGGTTTCCACTTATTGTGCTATCTGCTGGATTAGTATAGCTTTCCAGACATTGGATTTTATCTGTGGTGGGGCAAAGGTAGATTGTTTCATTAAAGGGTTGAACATTAATAGCAATGACTTTGCCTGACATGGGGGTTAAAAACAGACTAATATCTTCATCCAAACAAATAGTGTGGTTGATTGCTGTTTCTATTGCGCTGGTTAATAGTGGTTTAATTAGCATTGGGTGTATTTACCTGTTCCTTGTTCCATTACTATGTGTCATTACCATTAAGTTAAGGCACTAGTCTTTATTGGGGCGCAATGCTTTAGCCTGCTTTTATGGTTTGAAATTGTAGGCTAAAGCATTGTGCCCCGTGTTGTATTGCCCATTCCTTAATGGTGTGCGGAATTAAATCTTATACCCTCGATGCACAGCAACAATTCCTTGGCTCATGTTGAAATATTCACAGCGTTCAAGGCCGGCATCTTCCATCATTTTTTTAAGTTCGTCCTGTTTGGGGTGCATGCGAATAGATTCAGCAAGATAACGGTAGCTCTCTTCATCTTTGGCGACAAATTTACCAATTTTAGGTAATAGGCTGAAAGAATAAAAGTCGTATACTTTTTCTGTGATTTTGTCGATTGGGTGAGAAAACTCAAGAACAATAACGCGACCACCAGGCTTTAGAACTCTATGCATAGAGCGAAGCGCGGCATCTTTATCGGTAACATTTCGTAGGCCAAAGGCAATACAAACACAGTCAAAGCTATTGTCTTCAAATGGCAGACATTCAGCATTTACTTGCGCATAATTGATGTTACCTACTAAACCACGATTGATTAGACGGTCACGACCTGTGCGTAACATTTCTGAGTTGATGTCGGCTAAAACAATGGAACCTTCTTTGCCTACACGTTTTTCAAATAGTGTAGTTAAATCCCCTGTGCCACCGGCTAAATCCAGAATTTTGTCACCATTTCTTACATTGGCTAACTGGATTGCAACGCGTTTCCATATGCGATGAATACCAAGAGACATTAAGTCATTCATGATGTCATAGTTACTGGCTACCGAGTCAAATACACCGCGAACCATGCTGACTTTGTCTTCAGTTGCTACTTCTTTATAACCAAAATGGGTTGTGTTGTCTGTCGTCATAATATTACTTTGTTCTTTGCATAATGTAGAGCGGACTGTGGTCCGCTATGAAGCTGGTTTTATGGCGCATTAACGCGTTAGTCTTTGCGTTCATAACCTGCTTTGTTCAGTTCCTGAAGATACTTATTCCAAAGGCTTTGATATTCAGAGCCTAATTTGTAAAGCATATCCCAGGAATAAATACCCGTCGAATGGCCATCACTGTAGGTAGGTTCTATTCCATAGTTTCCAATTGGTTTAATAGAAGAAATAGTGACTTTTTCCTTACCTGTTTGAAGAACCTCCTGACCGGGTGCGTGGCCTAATGCTTCTGCAGAAGGTGTGTAAACACGCAAGTATTCGCAGGGAAGATTAAATGTTTCACCATTATCAAAACTGATTTCAAGTAAGGCAGATAGTTGGTGCAACTTAATCTCAGTAGGTATTGTGTTTGCCGATTCTACGGTTAATCTCATGTTATAGAATGTAGCGGCTTAGGTCTTCATCTTCAGCAAATTCAGTTAAGTGTTCATCAACATAGCTTGCATCGACAGTAATCGTTTTTTCTGTCATATCGGGAGCACTAAAAGAAATTTCTTCTAGCAGACGCTCTAGAATAGTGTGCAATCTTCTAGCACCAATATTCTCAGTGGTTTCATTAACTTGCCAGCCTAATTCAGCAATGCGTTGAATACCGTCTTCAGTAAAAACCAGGTCAATCCCTTCGGTTTTTAATAAAGCTTGGTATTGTTCAGTTAGTGAAGCGTCGGGTTCAGTTAAAATGCGTACAAAGTCATCTGCTGACAGCGCATTAAGTTCTACGCGAATAGGGAAGCGACCCTGTAACTCAGGAATAAGATCAGACGGTTTGGTTAAATGAAAAGCACCTGATGCAATAAACAGAATATGGTCTGTTTTAATCATGCCATATTTGGTGCTAACAGTGCTGCCTTCAACTAACGGTAGTAGATCTCGCTGCACACCTTCGCGTGAAACTTCTCCGCCACCACCGCCTAGATCAGAACGTTTACAAACCTTATCTATTTCATCCAGAAAAACAATACCATTTTGTTCAACGGATTCAACAGCAGTTAATTTGATTTCTTCTTCATTAACCAGCTTAGAGGCTTCATCTTCTTGCAATGCTTTTAAGGC
>ENA-ORXI01000831-ORXI01000831.1-sediment-metagenome-genome-assembly--contig:-NODE-831-length-25336-cov-10.806406_pt1 | contig 25336 bp, 18 predicted proteins | sample MGYA00237861_ERZ511468 | MGnify/ENA primary metagenome ERZ511468 (study PRJEB26299, sample SAMN06266213) | sediment metagenome | isolation source: Hudson Canyon methane seep mesocosm | place...
AGTTACCTATTAAAGCTTTTGCAAAAACGTCAACTTGCTATGCAAAATCGTCAAAGATAAACGCCATGAACAAAGCTAGCTCACTAATAAACATTAATAGCCAAGAGTTTTCCGGCCTGTTGTCATCAATGGGTTATGCCAATAGGCTATTAACAAATAATAAAGCGGGTCATGTGATGAGTGGCCATTTTTTCCACAATGAGTTACCTTCAGGGCTTAGTATTCATGGTGCTGATGTAATCGAGTCAGACAACGCGCTAAGTTCAACGCAAATTCCTGCAAGTTTAAGCTTTAATATCCTATTAACTGGTAACTTGCACTTCTGCCTAGGGAGCAAGGCTTATCAACTTACTTGTGATAGCGAAAGTTCTGTTAAAGCTAAACAAATTCAATCAGAAGAAATTAATGCTACTTGTGCAGTAAGTGTATTAACAAAAAATGAGCTTTTCAGTAGAAAAATAACTAAGGGACAAGCGGTAAGAAAAGTAAATTTATTCATTAAACGAGTATGGCTAGAAAAGCGTTGTAATGATCCTCGCAGCAAAGCGCTATTGAAAAAACTATTTAGTCATCATGGTTCACTATATCAATGGCAAGACAACCGTGTTTTTAGTCAGTTAGCGCAACAGTTGCTTGCATTACCAAGTGATCACACCCTACAAAACAACCTTATCAAAGAGCAAATAGCCTATACCCTGCTTAATAATTTATTACAGGTATTACCAAATAAAATTGATAAACCAAGCCAGCCGTTAAAGCATGCTGACAATAACTTGGCGACCATAGAGAAAAAACAGTTGCGAAAAAAGAAAAATATTGAACGTTTTATCACAAAAGAGCTGGGGAATACCCTTACCTTACCCGGAATTGCTAAACACTTCGGTTTGAGTGTCTCTAGTTTACAGCGGTATTTTAAACAAACATATCAACAAACTATTAATGAATACATTAGGCTGCAACGGTTAGAAAAAGCAAAAATAGCAATTACTGTTAAAGGCTTAAGCATCAGTGAGGCGGGTTATCAAGCCGGCTATAATCATGTCTCTAATTTTACTTCAGCCTTTAAAAAACAATTTGGTATCACACCAGCATGTTTATTAAAATTACACCAACTTGATTTAGATAAATCTCAAATGGCTGATATGCGCAGTAATAATTAGCCGATACTCATCATTGAGCCATACCTCATTATCCTACTCTACTGCTAACTAAGTCTGTTAGTTAACTTACAGTTTCTGACATTTCTGCCACAGTAAATACACAATAAAGCCCATTATCCATTAACAATACCACGTATAATCATCACAAGTTTTATCAATAAAATACATTCTAAGTAGGTAAATAAATATGCTAATAAAAATGAAAAGTATGTTTGGGCTTAGTTTATTGCTCATTGGCGGGTGCAGCCAGCTTCATCATGTGCAGGTTAGCAACATTGATCAGTCACGAGGCAAACTTACGCCGTTCACAGTACAGGTTAATGAGCTCGGTTTTGATGCCGCGCAAACCGTTCAAATAGGTGCTGATGTGGCAAAGTCGGCTTCAACCAGCGAAGATCTGGAGTTTATCGCTTTTATATTAGCCATCAGTAACTTCGGCCCTAAAACGGGCAATCCTGTTTACAACGATAATTATGCGGAACAAATATTAGTGGAAGTAGTCAAGGCATGCCCAAGTCGAAAGATAACAGGATTAACCTCAATACGCGAAGCAACTAATATAGGCCCGGTAAGTGGCGAGGTAGTGCGCATTAATGGTTACTGTATTAATTAAATTTTAGGAATTCTCTATGTTAAACAAAACAATATTATTTTCATTACTTGCCCTTTCTCTTTCTGGCTGTGTTGGGTTAAATACCGTATCAATGACGCAAGTTCCTGCTGAACGAGAAAATAAAATAACTACCAGTTCATCAAGTTGGAATTTTATCGGTATTAATTTTAGCAACCAATTTGTTGATGTCGCCATTGATAAGTTGAAAGAGCAATGCCCAAGTGGAAAAATTGAAGGGGTATATACCAAACACCAAACTACCGGTTATTTACTAGTATTTAAAAGGGAAGTCATTGTCTCCGCCTACTGTAACGAGGTGTAGAGATGAAAAAATTATTTCTATTATTTTCGCTAGTAATGCTTAGTGCCTGTACAAGTAGTATTCATATGTCACAAGTGGCAATTGAAGAAAAGCGCATTAATGAGTTTGAAAATGGCCAGCTTATTAATATTGAAAAGTCTCAAAAAAACATCCTAGGGTTTGTTTACGATACTAATTATGTCGATAAAGCCTATGAGAGTCTTTTAAAACAATGTCCCCAAGGCACTTCAATGATAAACGTTGAATACCTGACAAATCATGGTTTTATGAGCTGGACTGATAAAATTCGCATTAAAGCATTATGTAAATAATGACCTCGACTTTGCTCAACTCGCAATAGCAATAAAAAAACCATAAACTAAGTTATGGTTTTTATGTTTTATTAACGGATTAATATAGCAAAACTATATCATAAGCAGGAAACTAGTCTTTAAAGTTAGTAAACTGAAACGATTGCTCTAACTCTGCTGATTTAACTAAACGCATCACCGCTTGTAAATCATCACGTTTTTTACCGGTAACTCGTACTTGCTCTCCTTGAATGGCAGCTTGAACTTTTAATTTTTCTTCTTTAATTAACTTAACAACTTTTTTAGCTACATCTTGTTCAATACCTTCTTTAAAAGTAACTTTTGTTGTAAAGGTTTTACCACTTTGAACAAAGTCACCAAAAGTCATCGCTTTAGCATCAACTTTACGTTTTGCCAAATTACTACGAAGAATATCTAACAATTGATTAAGCTGAAAATCATGTTCACCACTAACAGTTACTACTGGTGACTTCCATTCAAAGCTAGCAGTAACACCTCGAAAATCAAAACGAGTAGCAAGTTCTTTAGTCGCATTTTCTGTAGCGTTACGGACTTCTTCTAAATTAATTTCTGAAACAATATCTAACGATGGCATAGTTTTCTCTACTTTTACAATTGAATAAAGGGAAATGAATCTTTTGTTGTTGATATATTAACAAAGCTGATAATGAAGTCCAACGGAATAGCGATATCTGAGTAACGCATGTTATGATTGATATACCCAATTCGAATTATACCTGTTAGTTACTATTGTGAAAAACCGCCATCACTTTCTATTCCTTCTAATCGTTTTGTTATGTTTGTTTGGACTCGTCTTTTCTAACGATATCAGGACAGTACTTTTTGAACATACAAAAACAGATACCATAGGCCACTTTGTTGGTTTTTTCTGCTTATCTTTATTGTTAAATAGTATTTTCAAATTCCCCTTAATAACCACTGTTATTTGTTTGACTTTTTATGCTGCATTGAGCGAAATAGGTCAGTATTATTTAGGCTTTAGAAATGGTGAATTTAGAGATTTTGTCGCCGATGTTGTTGGTATTTTATTTTTTGCCTTACTCAAATGGGTTTATACCGTTTATTGGCGTAAAAGCTCGCTATGAATGTTGTAATTGTTGGTCAAGGAGCAATTGGTTTATTATTTTATAACTTCATCAATAAAAACAAACAAAGTAAAGACTCACTGACCCTCAGGCCATCATATTCATTACCAATAAAGAATAATAAAACGTTTTATCAATTCACTGATATTAATGGTGTAACGTCAACACAGTCGTTAGCTTATGCCGATAACAACGCAGTTAAGAATGCAGATATTATTATATTCACGGTAAAGTCATATCAAGTAAAACAAGCAATAGCCGATATTGAACACCTGATACCAAGTCAATCGACAGTTATTCTGTGTCACAATGGTATGGGAACAGTTGATGAGCTTCCTAGCACTTTTACCCTTTCCCAGCCAATGTTAGCGATGTTAACCACCCATGGATGTTTAAAGCCCTCACCACTAAATATTATTCATACCGGTCTTGGCCAAGTTGATTTTGGCGTAATCGGTAATAAGTCATTCTTGGATAACATCACAGATAAAAACACGCTTAAGTTGACTCAACGATCAATACAGCAGTTAACACCGCTATTAACACCAGCAATATTTCATAAAAATATAAGTGAAAAACAATGGTTAAAATTAGCGATAAATTGCGTGATAAATCCTTTAACCGCTTTATACGATATGAATAACAGTGGTGTTCTTGAGCAAAGCTTCAGCCAGAAATGTCAGGACATCTTACAAGAAGTGGTATTAGTTGCTGAGACTCAGAATGTTATGCTTGAGCTTGAAATACTTATAGATACCGTTAAAGGTGTGGCGCAAGCTACCAGCAAAAATAGCTCTTCAATGCGCTGTGATATCACTTCAAATAAACCAACAGAAATTGATTATATTAATGGCTTCATTCATCGGTTAGGGCAAAAATATAATATACCTACCCCTGAAAATAGTCTGTTATGGAAAAAAATTACACATTTATCTAATAGTAGCCAATAACAATTGATAACAAGACTTAAATTAAAAAACCGATAAAGACAACTTTATCGGTTTAAAATTGGTTTTACTAAAATTGAGCGTTATTTTTTATGTGTTGGTCGATAAACTTTAACGTTTTTAAAACCGTTATCAATTAAAAACAGGGCTTGAAGTTTACTCATTACACCATGGTCACAATACAACAAGTATTCTTTTGATTGATCAAGGTCACCAAACTGAGTGCCTAGCTTATAAAATGGTAAATGCTTAACCTCAACACCGTCAATAACTAACGGGTTATTGTCTTCTTCCTCAGGGCTACGAATATCAACAATGATAGTACCTTCAGTGATCTGTTCGACCATATCAACCGCTTTAATTTCAGCTTCAGTTTCTTGGCCAATATCACGTATGTCATAAACTTTCGTTTCACTGATCACTTTATCTAAAATATCAAAATTGAAGTTTTCTTCTTCCGCTTCAATTTTTGACATAACCGCCTTAACGGTTGGGCTTTTTGAAATAACGCCGCAATATTCTGGAATTGTTTTAGCAAAATCTTCTGTACCAATTTCTCGCGCAATATCAATAATGTCTTGTTTGTCATAGGCGACAAGCGGTCTTAAAATAAGGGTGTCTGTTACTCTGTCGATCACATTTAGGTTGGTTAAGGTTTGGCTAGAAACTTGCCCTAACGCTTCACCGGTAATTAATGATTGAATTTTACCTTTCTCGGCAATTTTTGCTGCTGCTCGCATCATCATACGTTTAAGTACAACGCCCATTTGACCGTTTTCAACATTTTCTAAAATTTCACCAATAACAGGTTCAAAGTCAACGGCAAAAAACTTCACTTTATGAGAGGCACCAAACTTGTTCCATAAATAATAACAAACTTGTTTAACACCAACTTCATGCGCAGAGCCGCCCAAGTTAAAGAAGCAATAATGGGTACGAGAGCCCTTTTTGATCATTTGATAGCTAGCAACACCTGAGTCGAAACCACCAGAGACAAGTGACAACACATCTTCTTGAGTGGCAATTGGGAAACCGCTTAAACCTTTATGTGTTTGGGTAACAATAAATAAATCTTTGTTTTTAATTTCTAAACGAACGGTTACATCAGGCTTAGATAATTTTACTTTTGCACTCTCAACTGATTGGTTTAAACCACCACCAACATACTGCTCCACTTTTATTGAATTAAAATCGTGAGAGCCGGTACGCTTTACTCGCACGCAGAAAGTTTTGTTTTCAATAGTTTTGGCATGAACTGCTAGGGTTTTCTCAAATATGTCGTGAACATCAGTAAAATCTGAGCGTTGTACTTCAATAAATTGAGGAATACCTGGAATACATTTTAAGGTATCGATCAACGCTAAACGATTTTCAGGATTATCGTTAGGGGTATTAACTTCAATGTTGTCCCAATTACCGCGAGTAGTGACTTGCTCGTCAACACGGCGCAATACATTTTTAACATTAGATTCTAATATTTTAATAAAACGTTTGCGCACAGGGCGACTTTTAATAGTGATTTCAGATTGTAATTTAACGATGAATTTCATCAGCTATAGCTCGCAAGTTAACTAGTTAAATACTAGCAAAAAATAATGGCGCGAATTATACATGAAAGTTGAGCGTGGCGACAAGTAAGATAAAGGCAGGTAAAGCGTTAAAAACAAATTTGAAAAATAAAGAAGCAATAAATACATCATATTCGATGAGAAACTATTTTTTATTACACCTTTATTTTTTATCAATAAAAGGTCCGAACTTATTCTTTAATAACAGTTACAGGCTCTGTTTCTTTAACTTTACCTTGGTTAATCGATATTTCAACACGGCGGTTTCTTCGTCGATTAAGTGCATTAGTATTGGGCACTAAAGGTCGGGTATCTGCATGACCAACCACTAACATTCTTGCATTATCGAAATCCGGAACACTGACAAGTTCATGCGCAATAGCCACTGCACGTTGACTAGATAAATCCCAATTCGATTTGAACAACTCAGAATTAATACCACGATTATCTGTGTGTGCTGACACCATAATCTCTCCTGGTACCGTTTTTAAGAGTTCACCAATGGCTTGAATGATTGGCTTGAACTTAGGTTGTAAGAAGGCAGATCCTGATGGAAATGAGCCATTCTCTCTTATTCTTATCGTCACTTGTTGGCCGAGAGATTCAAGCTCAATCGCACCATCTTGAATTTCTTGTTCTAGTTGTTCAGCAATCTTTTTAACGAGTTCATTGACCTGCTCCTGCTGAGCCTGTTCCATTTGATCTTGGGCTTGTTGCATAGTTGCTGCTGATAACTCATCAGCTGTACTTTGCGACTGACCACCACGTGCATCTCCACGTTGTTCTTGGCGACCACCTGCGGAGGTTTCATCACCCGCTTGAAATTCCAGCATCTGTTGGGTCATTTCCATCGTTTGTTGCTGAATTACTTCAATAGGTGTTGGTTCAGGTTTTCCGGGACGAAACTCTTGAGCAATGATACTTGTCCCTTTAGGAATATCTTTTACTTCAATTTTATTTTGCACACCAAAAGCAAACTTCATCGATCCGGCAATTTGTTTGAATTTTAAAACATCCATTTCAGAAAATGATAAAAGCAAGACAAAAAAGCACATCAACAGCGACATCAAGTCAGCAAAAGTCCCCATCCATGCAGGAAGTCCGGGAGGTGGACACTTACACTCTTGTTCAGCCATAAGTTACTCTACTCTTCTTCAGTGGTATTTATGGTGCGTTTACCTTCTGCTAAATAGTTTTTCAGCAAACCTTCAATAACCCTTGGGTTTTGGCCATCTTGAATGCCTAATACGGCATCAAGGACTAGCTCTTGATTCATTTTCTCTTCAGCAAGACGTAATTTTAATTTATTAGCAATGGGGATGGCGATAACATTAGCTAGGAAAGCTCCATATAATGTCGTTAACAAGGCGATAGCCATTGCAGGACCAATGGATTTTGGATCGTCCATATTCGATAACATCGCCACCAAGCCAATCAGTGTGCCGATCATTCCCATGGCAGGTGCTACATCAGCAAGGGCCATCATCATGCCAGCTCCTTTCTCATGACGCTCGGCTGTTAAGCTGATATCTTTTTGTAATGTGCCTCTAACGACATCGGCGTCATGTCCATCTACCAGCATATCAACCCCTTTTTGCATAAATTGGTTGGTTATCTCCGCCTCTTCTAAAGCTAAAAATCCTCCTTTACGTGCCGCATCTGCCATATCAACTGCTTTTTCGATTAACTCTTCTGGCTTTTCTATTTTGAACAAAAAAGCTTTCCCGATAATTTTACCAATACCAAAAAACTCTCCCATATTATAATTAGCTAATACAACAAAAATAGAACCACCAAAAACAATAATTACCGACTGGGTATCAGCAAACATACTAATATCACCAGAAAGTACCATTGCCATAATAAGTAAACCAATCGCGCCGACAATTCCTAGTATTGTTGCTAAATCCACTGACATCTCCTAAAACAGCTATTGTTCAAAGCTGCATTTATTAATTCTAATAGTGATAAGTATATGATTATTATCGCCCATAACACCAATTTCTTAATGGTTATTGATATTTTTTTTTCAAACCAACGAATAAAACAGCAAATATGTCATGCTTGATTGACCTGAGAGCTAAGCTAGGGTAACTTTGCGCGATAAGTTTAACCTCTCATTTTAAAATAAAGTTTGTAAAATTATGGCGAAGAAAAAATTAGAAAATTTGAGTTTTGAAGAATCGTTAAATGAACTCGACTCCATAGTACAAAATCTTGAGCAAGGAGAGCTGAGTTTAGAAGAGTCCATGGCATTATTCGAACGAGGTTTAAACCTTAGTCAAGTCAGCCAGACTAAACTGCAAGACGCTGAACAAAAAATTAAAATATTACTCGAAAAAAATGGCCAATCTCAGTTATCTGACTTTACTCTATCTAACGAAACACCTTCGGAATAATAGTAGTGGCAAATTTAGTCAATATTGAACAATACCAGTTAAGAATAAATCAATTTCTTGAAAACAAGTTGAAACAACTACCCGTTAATGATGCAAAGCTTTTAGAGGCGATGCGTTATGGTTTACTAATAGGTGGTAAGCGAATGCGTCCTTATTTAGCTTATATTAGTGGGGAAATGTTAGGGGCTAATCAAGAAGACATTGATGGTATTGCTGCAGCACTAGAATGTATACATGCTTATTCATTATTGCATGACGATTTACCGGCAATGGATGATGATGATTTACGCAGAGGCAAGCCAACTTGTCATAAAGCTTTTGATGAAGCCACCGCTATTCTTGCTGGTGATAGCCTGCAAACATTAGCCTTTGATATTTTAGCTAATCACCCATTTTCTCCTGACATAGCGAATAAACGCATTACATTAATACAACAGCTGGTTAATGCCTCAGGTTATCAGGGCATGTGTGGTGGCCAAGCATTAGATTTATCTGCAACAGGAAAAAGCATTAAACTCTCAGCACTTGAAAAATTGCACTCCTTAAAAACGGGCGCACTTTTGCAAGCATCTGTACTTATGGCTGCAGAATGTGCTGTTGATGTATCAAAAGATGATAAAACATCTTTAGCTCAATTTGCCCAGTATATTGGTTTAGCCTATCAAGTAAGAGATGATATTATCGATATCACTTCATCCGAAGAAGAATTAGGAAAACCTAAAGGTTCAGACATTGCTGCCAATAAAAGTACCTACCCTGCACTACTAGGTTTACAGGGCGCTCAAGAAAAAGCTCAAGACTTATATCAACAAGCACTTCAAGCTTTAGCGACTTTACCTTACAATAGCCAAGCTTTATCAACTTTTGCGACATTTATCATTAAACGAACACATTAACTTTTTTCATTCAGTTTTTTGTTAGATAATGATAAAGCGATAAAAATAAATAGAATTAAATAAATAGAATTGATCACAAACTATGACTACAAACCTGACTAACTTCCCATTATTATCAAAGATTGATTCACCCGCCGATCTACGTGCGTTAAGTCAAGATAATCTCATAAATGTTAGTAATGAATTACGTAGCTATTTACTCAATTCTGTCAGTAAAAGCAGTGGTCACTTTGCATCAGGCTTAGGCACAATAGAGTTAACTGTTGCCCTACATTACATTTACAATACCCCTTTTGATCATTTAATTTGGGATGTGGGTCATCAAGCTTATCCTCATAAAATATTAACTGGCCGCCGTGATAAGCTTCATACCATTCGTCAAAAAGGTGGGTTACATCCTTTCCCTTGGCGAGAAGAGAGTGAATACGACACCTTGAGTGTAGGTCATTCAAGTACTTCAATTTCTGCCGCATTAGGTTTAGCTGTTGCTGCAGAAAAAGAAGGAAAAAACAGAAAAACCGTCGCAGTTATTGGTGATGGTGCAATGACTGCTGGAATGGCCTTTGAAGCACTAAACCACGCGGGGGATATTAAGAAGGATATGTTGGTTATCCTTAATGATAACGACATGTCTATTTCTGAAAATGTCGGTGCATTAAATAATCATTTTGCTAAAGTACTTTCCAGTAGCGTTTTTGCTAGCTTACGAGAAGGCAGTAAGCGTATTCTCAGCAACATTCCACCGATTAAAGAATTAGCGAGTCGCGCTGAAGAACATTTAAAAGGCATGGTTGTCCCTAGTACCTTTTTTGAAGAGCTTGGTTTTAATTATATTGGCCCCATTGATGGGCATGATGTTAATGGTTTAGTTAATACCATTAAGAATATGAGTCATTTAAAAGGCCCTCAGCTACTTCATGTGATTACCACTAAAGGCAAAGGTTACCAAGCCGCCGAACAAGATCCGATCAAATACCATGCAGTGCCAAAGTTCAATCCTTTGGATACCAACTTACCTAAGAAAGTAGCGAGTCTGCCAAGTTATTCACAAATATTTGGCGATTGGTTATGTAAAACAGCTGAAGCTGATAATAAGCTTGTTGCTGTTACCCCCGCCATGGCAGAGGGCTCTGGCATGGTAGAGTTTAGTAAACGATTCCCAGACCAATATTTTGATGTTGCCATTGCAGAACAACACGCAGTTACTTATGCTGCAGGCCTCGCGATTGGCGGCCTTAAGCCAGTAGTTGCTATTTATTCAAGTTTTTTACAACGTGGCTATGATCAATTAATTCACGATGTAGCCATTCAAAATCTTCCAGTAATGTTTGCCGTAGACCGAGCCGGTGTAGTTGGCGCTGACGGCGCAACTCATCAAGGCGCATTTGATTTAAGTTACTTAAGGTGTATTCCAAACCTAACTATTATGGCACCTTCTGATGAAAGAGAATGTCAACTGATGTTAAGTACGGGGTATTCTCTAAATACTCCGAGTGTTGTTCGCTACCCACGTGGTAATGGTACAGGTCAAGATCTGCCCAAAATAAGCGACACCATTGAAATTGGCAAAGCCATGACCAAATCCCAAGGTAAGAATATTGCCCTACTTAGTTTTGGCCCGATATTAGCAGAAGTTGAAAAAGCAGGTAAAGCTCTTGGTGCTACCGTTGTTGATATGCGCTTTATCAAGCCTTTGGATATTAACTTATTGAAAGATATTGCACAGTCTCACCAAGTACTAATTACCATAGAAGATAATGCCATCGCTGGTGGTGCAGGTTCAGGAATTAATGAATATATTCTTAGCCAAGGACTCAGTGTAAAAGTCCTTAATATTGGACTGCCAGATCAGTTTATTAAACATGGTAGCCAAGAAGAAATACACCATGAACTTGGCCTAGATTACCAAAGTATTGTCAATAAAGTGAATGCTTTTATTGTATAACTCTTCTAACAGACCATCAGTATTCCTTAAAGACAAACTCCTTAGCAGTAACCTTTTCAAGTGGCCTTTAGCAAAGGCTACCTAACACCATCACAATAAACACTCATACTATCAAATAGTTGCTTTGACACCTTCAATATTCAAGCCTTCAAAACCCAAACTGATGCAAACTTATCATTACTAACGATTAACTAACCCCTCTGTTTCTTTCCTTCAATATTAGGTAATAATTCATATCGTGCGCAATTAAATATATTGCATACATTATCCACGGCACAAGTTGGAATATTATTTAATTATAGGTGCTGCTTTGCAGTAAATAGAAATAACAATAAACGAAGAAATAAAAACTAAGAGTGAAGGTCTGCGCTTATCACTCACTAATCGGGGAAGTTTATAATGAAGTATCCAAGTATTAAAAGGTTGCTGACTGCGGTAACTGTGCTGTCAGCACTGACAACCTCATTGCAAGCCAATGCAAACGAAGAACAACTTTGTGGTAGTACAACAACCACAGGAAATGCACTCACTTTAGATCAACAAGAGTGCACCTCTGGTAATGGTCTGTACTTTTATGTTGATATTGACAACAACGATACAGCTTTACAAATAACTACCACTGGCGGTACTGGCCAAACTGATATTTTAACCAGTACAGAAGGTTGGGCAACGGGTAGTCGTAACGATATATATACCAACAACCCAGGTACTGAAGAACAAGTTGATTTAGTAGCAAACGCTGGCCGGCTTTACATTACACTTTATGGTTTACATGAGCAGGTAAGCTTTAAAGTAAAAGATACTACTCCTGTTGAAGGTATGTGTGGCGATGATACCCTTTCAGGATATCCACTTACTCTTGATCAACAAGAATGTATATCTGGAAATGGACTTTACTATTATTTAGAGGTTGAAGAAGACAACACCGATGTCACCATTGAAACTTTTGATGGCACAGGTGATGCTGATATTTTTGTTAACCCGGGTAAATGGGCAACAAGAGCAAGGAACACTGCATCATCAGAAAATGATGGCACTGATAACAGCCTAACAGTAAATTCTGATGCAGGTCGCCTCTACATTAGTATATTTGGTATTAACGAACAGGTGAGTTTAAAAGTTACCGCAGCCGCTGGTGATGAGGGCTTAGGCGACTACATTACTATTGATAAAAATGTTGATGTTACAATTCCAGCATCAACATTAACATCAGCTGACGAGTTTTCAGCGGTAGTTAATGAAATTATTGCCAGCACTTGGAGTGACTGGACAGCCATTGCTGCTAGCACGCCTGATCCTATTAGTGATGTCGCTGATGCTATCCATTTTCTTGCTCAAGAAGATGATATTAACAGTGTGGCGCTTGATCAACTGGTTTACTTTTTAAGAAACTATAACTTTAACGGCCCTGTTAATGACTTTAGTCAAGACGAAGCCTTACGTTTAAGTAATGCACTGCACGCAGTAGCTCAAATGACAGACTTTCATACCACGGCAGCACCTATAGGGTTAATTCAAGAAGGATACGCTACCGCTATTGCTAACTTAACAAATTCACCTGCGAGTGATTATTTTGTTGAACATTTACCTCACCTTTTAGCACTTGTTCAGTATTACTCTGAATTAACAAGTCCTTACGATAACGCTAATTTTGGTTATAGCTCGAATCAGTTATTAAAAGTTATCTATGACGCTGCTTTTAAAGCACAAAGCAATAATGCGTTAAATTCCGCCTTCAACGATAACATGTTGAGTATTATATCTGCACTACGCACTTATGGTTTAGGTGAAACTGGTTTAGATTTACGTTGGAGCGAAGATGAAGACAGAAAATGGATTTTAGGCCATTTATTTATCGCCCTTGGTAACGTTAGCAAAATTGTAGATGACAGCACCAAAGCTCGTATCGATAGCATTATTATCGAAATATTTGATAACGTCACCAGTGACATTTCAATAGAAACAGCAAAAGAAGAAATTACAGCGACTTACCTTGAGACAATTGACAGAACCTGTGACGCTAACGATGCTTTAAGTGAGTACTGTACAGCAAGACCAACTGTCGATGATATTTTATCAACCACTTATCAATGTAGTGCCAATATAACGATTCGCTCTCAAGGCATGAGTGAAGAGCAACTTATTGATTCTTGTGCAAAAATGGCAGCTGTTGAAGATAAGTTCCACAACTTCTTTGTTACTAATAACATTCCTGTAAATGATGACTTAAATACCAAATTAGAAGTTATTGTTTATGCGACACCTGAAGATTATGAAACTTATGGCTATGAGTTCTTTGGTCATAGCACTAACAACGGTGGTATCTACTTAGAAGGCGACCCTTCAGTTGCAGGAAATATAGCACGCTTTCATGCGATGCAATGTCCTGATAACTGGGCACCCTACTCTTGTGTTGCCGGTGGTGACGTATATAACTTAGAACATGAATTTGTTCACTACCTTGACGGTCGCTACAACTTATACGGTTCATTTTCTTATCATGACAATACTGTATCGTGGGCAGAAGGTTGGGCAGAATTTATTTCTAAAGATGCTGGTAACCCAAGAAACTTAAACTCAGTGGTTGGTGAGAACATTCCTGCTTTATACAACATCTTATTCATGAACTATGGTTTTGATAACCTCTACCCATGGAGTTATTTAGCAATGCAATATCTGTCAGAGCAACGCCCTGATGATGTGTTAGTTCTTGCTAGTGCACTACGTGATTCTGATACAGCACTCTACCAAGCACAATTAACAAACATTACTGAGACAGACGGTGACGGCTTCCTTAATTGGGCAGCAGCAAATACTGATGCAGTAGCACCACCACCACAGATTATTCCTGCGGCTAATACTTTTGGTAGTTGTGATTTAGTCTATCAATATGCTCGTTACTGGGAAACTTCAGCAAGTGTTAGTGTAACCAATACCACAGATACTCCTGTTACTTTGTATTGGGTAAATAACAGCACGGGTGAGGTTAACTTTGATAGCCCTTATCAAACCCTCGAACAAGGTGAGACATACAGTGCCACATACTGGGCGAAAAACGATCGTTTAATGGTTGCTGATCAACTTAAAAACTGTTTAGGTGTTGCCGTATTAACTGAAACAGGAACTGAAGTAGAAAATACTTATACCATCGATGCTGCAATGGTAGAAAATGCGATTACCGAAGAAATAATTCCTGCTGCCGATATTTTAGGTAGCTGTGATTTACTTAATCGTTATGACCGTCTAGCTGATGGTGCAGCCATCACGATCACTAACACCACCGACAACGAAGTAAACCTTTTTTGGGTAAATTACTCAACAGGTGAGCCAAACTTAAGTAACAACTACAAAACACTTAATAATGGTGACAGTTATACCGCTGATTTTTGGGCTCAAGGCGATCGAATGATGATCGCAGACAGTAACGATACTTGTATAGCTGTTGCGGTATTAACACAAGCTGTAAATACCTACACTATTGATGACAGTTTATTTGAATCAACTGATGGCTCTGGCGATGGTTCAAGTACAGGAGAAGCGACAGGAACTGATGCAGACTTATACATAGGTCATGATGGACAATCTCTCGTTAATCAAATTGTGACTAACAGTATGGATAACATCAGTGATTTATTTCAAATAACCGGTGTTAACGCCTCACAAGTATTTTCCAATGAAAATATTTCAGCCGTACTTGCCGCCATTGAAACTCGTGCTACCTCTTATGATGGTATTGATGGACAAGCAATTCCAGAACTGATCTACTTCTTACGTGCTGCTTATTATGTTGAATTTTATTCGGATGATGTTGCAGCTTTTAGCGCTGACATTGAAAGTCAAATAATATCGGCATTAACGATCTTATTTAATAATGAAAGCACTTGGACGGTCAGTAATGAAAATGCCGCTGTTTTGCAAGGTGGTTTAATTTTAGTTGACTCAACAAATTTAGGTGCACACTTTAATGACGTGACCATTCGAGTATTAACTGACTATAACGACCAGTGGCAAGCAAGTCGTGCAATGAACAATGCAGCAAATTCAGTATTCACTACACTTTATCGAGGCCAATGGGACGATAAAATGAAAGCTTTATTTACTGCTGACGACTCTATTTTGGACGCATTAAATAACTTTCAACTTAATCACAGAGATGCCTTAGGCACTGATGCTGAATATGTGTTGGTAAATTCAGTAAGAGAGTTATCACGTCTATACCATGTTGAAGCAATAGTTCCTCGTGTTAAAGCTATGGTTAAAGGTGTTATCGACAGCACCAACAAAGACGATGAAACTAAAGTATTATGGTTAGCAGCAGCGAGTATGGCGGATTTCTATGATCGCGCCGACTGTGGTTATTATGAAATTTGTGGTTTTGCCTATCAGCTTGAAAAAGATACCTTATCTTTTAACTATAAGTGCTCTGATACTTTAAAAATTCGCGCTCAAGACTTGTATAACGATCAAGCCGATTGGATTTGTGGGGTACTTGGCGAGCAAGAAATAAACTTCCATCAAACACTTGAAACATTGAATATTCCTGTAGCGGATGATAACAACTCAGCTTTAGAGTTGGTAATATTTGATTCTTCTGATGAATATCAAACCTATGCAGGTCAATTCTTTGGTATTAATACCAATAATGGCGGAATGTACCTTGAAGGTGCACCGATTGATGAGAAAAACCAAGCACGGTTTATCGCTTATGAAGCCGAATGGAAAAAACCTGAATTTCACGTTTGGAACCTTCAACATGAGTATGTTCATTACTTAGATGCTCGTTATAATTTATTTGGCGACTTCTCTCACGGTATGAGCGTTGATACTGTTTGGTGGACTGAAGGTTTAGCTGAATATATTTCACAACGCAACGGTAATGACCGTGCAGTTAGCGTAGGAGAAAGCCAAGAGTTTGCTTTATCTGAGATATTCAAAAATGACTATAATTCTGGCCAAGACAGAATATACCGTTGGGGTTATTTAGCGGTAAGATTTATGTTTGAAAACCATCGTGATGATATTGACCAAATGCTGAGCTACCTTAGAAATGATCAACTTAACGATTACCAAACTTTAGTTGATAGTATTTCTACTAACTATGACTCACAGTGGTTCGAATGGTTAGTGAGTGATTTACCTACTGATGACAGCGGTATTGTTGAGTTTGGTCCTAATGATGTTGATTCAGCAAGCTCTGGACAAGCAGGGAATTGGGCAGGTGAGCCAGTAACTATCAGTACTGACTTCTCTCCTTGTGTAGTAACAGTTGAAGAAAATAAACATAATACTGAAAATAATCGTGTTGAATTTAACGATATTATCGAATGTGTTAATTCAAGTGGTAATGGCGCTTCATTTGTTATAGCTAATTCAGATGCTTTATCATCAAACTTAACCATTACTACCTCGGGCGGCTGGGGTAATGCTGACATTCAGTATAAAGCCGATGGCTGGCCAAGTGCTCAAGACAATGATGGCATAGCTAATGGTGACGGTAATGATGACAGTTTAACCATACCGTTAGACAACAGCATTTACTGGCACTATATTACGCTTAAAGGCGAGTTTGGCGGAATTAAATTGGAGTTAACTACTTCAGAATAAATTTTCTATTATAACTACAGAAAATTATATAAAGGTTAGCCATTGGCTAACCTTTTTTTGTAACTAAAATCATATCACTTTGTGCAGGATAAATAATTCAACCAGACTTGATTCACAGATGCGAAAATGAATATAAATAGACAAAAAAAATCCCTAACCAAAGTTAGGGATTTTTAATAACCGGTAAATTATTGGTTCGCACCTGTTGGTGGAGGCGGTGCACTTCTTTGTTGACCATCAGAGACTTCTTCATGACCATGAGCCTGAGGGCTACTATGAGCCACTTTTCTTGATTTAGTTGAACTAATAGGCGGTGGTGGCGCTTTTCTTACGTATGCTTGTTCTTCAGCGGCAGAGGTTGTTAGTTCGTCTTTACTTTCACTAACTATTTTCACTGCCTTAGTTTCAATACTTGAAGGCACTGCTTGCTCTTTTACTTTAATGCTCTCAGCTTTTACAGGTTGTTGATGTTTCGTTAACTCAACATCATCACCTAGAAAGTTATAACTAAGCACGGCAACGATTCCGGTTAACAAACCGACAGTTAATATTGTTGTTTTATTCATATTTAAACTCGCTTAACGTATATTGAATACAATAAATGTAACATACCATAAAAGACAATAACATGGTTCATTGATTAAAAATAAATCAACATTCTTCAATTTAATACTAATTAGGAATTTTTTTATAGGGATGATCAAGTTAACCAAAAAGTATCAACAAGACCTTTTTCTCATTTTATTTCAAATAATTCCAGTCTAATTATTAACAAAATAAACTTAATATTTACAAGTCATTAACTTAAATAACAGTATTTAAAATCAAAATAGTACGTGCAATTAACGTACAAATTACGGCTGAATTAAGGTCGCCTTGTGTACAAATAATACTTTTTATAATATATTGCATACAATAGTATTTCAGTTTTGTTACATAATCCGTTAATAACTGATTACCTGAATTAACTAAATATAAGCAATAAATGAGTTTGAGGGTATTATGAAGTTACCACCAGAACATATTCCCAGTAAATCCCAACTCAACAGTCCACGCTCATCAGTTGCTAAATATTACAAATGCATGCTAGCGCTTTTCTAGCCAGTAAAATCAACATAAGTTTTACTAAAGAGTTAACTCAAAAAGCATAATAAAAAATAAAATAGGAGAGGGTTGCATAGCCTTACTCCATAATAAATGGGAAGACATATGACAAATTCTGTCAGTAAATCATTACTAGCTTTAGCTATTTTTGGTGCGTTCGCATCAAATAATGCTAACGCTAACGACTGTGGTAGTACTACTGCATCAAATGGCGCATTAACGGTAAACCAAACTGAATGTATTTCAGGTAATGGTTTATATTATTATGTTGATGTTGAAAATAATAACACTGCACTTGAAATTAAAACTTCTGGTGGCACAGGTGAAGCAGATATTTTCGTTAATACATCTTCATGGGCTACTCATTCAAGTTACACGCAAAGCGCTAATAACGCTGGTACTGAAGAGACTCTTGCAGTTACAGCTGACGCTGGCCGTTTGTACGTTAGTATTTTTGGTATTCATCAAGGCGTTACCCTAGATGTGACTGGTAACACCGGTGGTGGTACTGATACAGATGGCGGCACTGATACCGGCGGTGGTACAACTCCGAGTATGTGTGGTGCAAACACACTATCAGGCTATGCATTAACCTTAGCATCTCAAGAGTGTATTTCAGGTAACGGTCAATATTTCTATATCGATATTGAAGCTGATAACACACCTCTGATCATTGAAACTAAAAATGGCTCAGGCCAAGCTGACATTTTTGTAAACACAGGAAATTGGGCTACTCGTAGTGACAATATTGCTTCTTCTGAAAGTGATGGTACTGATGAAACTCTAAAAGTAACCGCTAATGCCGGTCGTTTATATATCAGTGTCTTTGGTTTAAACAATGAAGTTAGCTTTAAAGTTAGCCTTGATGACGGTACTGGAACAACTAATCCAGATACTGGTACTGGTGAAAATATTCCAACTCTACCAGCAAACCCTGGCATGTGTGGTGCTGAAACACCTGAAGAACAAAGGCTGACATTCAACCAAGTTGAATGTGTTAATGGCTCTGATTATGCTATGTTTGTTCATGCTGACGGTATTGAAGTAACGGTATCAACAGCTGGTGGTACTGGTGAGTTTGATTTGTTAACCAGCCAGCAAGGCTGGGCTACTCCTACAAGTTATGATCACAAATCAAATAACGCTGGTACTTCAGAGTCAATTACTTTTACAGCTGCAGAAGGCTGGTTGTATGTATCACTTGACGGCAACCCATCAGAAGTCAGTATGTTAGTAGCAATTGACCCTGCTGATATGCCTAGTACTGGTGGTGGTAATTCAACTATACCTGTTGATGAGTACCCTACTGATGCATCGCGTTTTATTGGTTTAAATGGTACTGATTTAGTTAACCGTATTGCACTTACACACCCACAAAATGTTAGTCCTATCTACAATATTAGTGGTGCTGATGCGACACAAATATACTCTGAAGCCAACATGATTGCTATAGCCAATGCAATTAACGCTCGTGCACCAAGTTACACCGGTGATGATACGTTAAATGGCGAGTTTGATGCTGCTACAACCTCAGGGTTAGAATCATTATTTTACTTCTTACGTGGTTCATTCTATGTCTCATTTTCGCACCCTGACGACGTACCTGTCTATACTGATGCAGTTAAAGCAACCATTAAAACAGCATTACGTACTTTCTTTAACAACAACAACGCTTGGATTGCAAATGAGCCTAACGGTGGTGTTTTAAAAGAAGCGTTAATCAATGTTGATTCAGCTGGTTTAGGTGCTGATTTTAACGATATTACCATCAAAGTATTAACTGATTACAATGCAGATTGGAAAACAAGTTTCAATATGAATGCTGCTGCAAACTCAGTATTCACCACGTTGTGGCGCTCACAATGGAGTGATGAAATGAAAGCGTTATTTACTGCAGATGACAGTATTTTAGATGCTTTATTTAACTTCCAAAATACTCATCGTGACTTAATTGGTACTGGTGCAGACTACGTAATAACTAATGCGGTTAACGAAATGGCGCGTTTGTATCATGTTGATGCGTTATTCCCACGTGTTAAGACTTTAGTTAAAGCGGTATTAGATACCACAAGCAAAAACGATGAAACTAAAGCGTTATGGATTAAAGCAGCAAGTATGGCCGATTATTACGATCGTGCAGATTGTGGTTATTACGATATTTGTGGTTTTGCATTCACGCTAGAACAAGAGACATTATCCTTTAACTACAAATGTTCTGACAGCTTAAAAATACGTGCTCAACACATGTACAATGACCAAGCAGCATGGATTTGTGAAGTATTAGGTGCTCAAGAAAGTAGATTCCATACAATTTTAGGAAGTGGCTACCAGCCAGTTGCGGATGATAATAACTCAGCATTAGAATTAGTTATTTTTAACTCTTCTGACGATTATGGTACTTATGCTGGTCAGTTCTTCGGTATTGATACCAACAATGGTGGTATGTATTTAGAAGGCGCACCTATTAATGAGAAAAACCAAGCGCGTTTTATTGCTTATGAAGCAGAGTGGATGCAACCTGATTTCCATGTTTGGAACTTACAACATGAATACGTACATTATTTAGATGGTCGTTTTGACTTGTATGGTGATTTCTCTCTAGGTATGACAGCTAGTACAGTTTGGTGGTCTGAAGGTTTAGGTGAGTACATTTCTTATGGAGATGGTTATGCAAGTGCTATTTCTTTAGGTCAATCTCAAGCAGTTGCCTTGTCTGAAATTTTCAAGAATGATTACAACTCAGGTCAAGACCGTGTTTATCGTTGGGGTTATCTAGCAGTGCGTTTCATGTTTGAAAACCACAGAAACAAAGTTAGTGAAATATTAAACTTAACACGTACTGGTCAATACCCTGAATACCAAGCCTATATGGATAGTTTAGGTACATCATTAGATGCAGAATTTAATGATTGGTTAATTAACGGCGTAGTATTAAGTGATAGTAACATCGTTGAATTTGGACCTAACGACGAAAGTTCTACAGCTTCAGGAACTGCGGGTAACTGGGCTGGCGAACCAGTAACGATTAGTACTGACTTCTCACCTTGCGTGGTAAATGTTGCAGCAAACGCACATGATAAAGATAATAATACTGTTATAACTAACCAAGTGGTTGAATGTATTAATTCTTCAAGCGGCGGTGCATCATTCTTTATTCGTAACGAAGGCAACTTAGCCACTCGTTTTGAATTAAGAACTTCTGGCGGTTGGGGAAATGCAGACATCATGTTTAAAGCTGATGGCTGGCCTTCTGCTCAAGATAATAATGGCTATGCCAATGGTGACGGTAACTTCGACAGCTTAGTTGTTGAACTAGACCCAACAGTTTACTGGCATTATATTAGCCTTGATGGCGAATTTGGCGGTGTTGAACTGACGATTACTGAACAGTAAGTTTAGTGGCTATTGTTTTTGACTGAAGCACGTCATTCCCGCAGTCAATGGCCGGGAATCCATTACTTCTAGTGGTTATGGATCTTCGATTAAGCACTTCGAAGATGACGATTTCAAAGACTAATTAGTCGTCTAAGTTAATACCCAAGTAAAAATCTAAAGAAAAAGCCCTAAGAATTTAAAATCTTAGGGCTTTTTTATCGGCTGTAAACATCATCATTTAGTTAAAAACAGCAACGTCTCAATAAACTAAAAATTAATCAGCAATATACTCAACAACTTCCAAACCAAAACCAGACAATGAATGATATTTAGTTTGTGAGCTTAATAAGCGCATTTTACTAACGCCTAAGTTAGATAAGATTTGTGAGCCAACACCTACATTTCGAGAGCCTACATGTCGGCTAACTTCATTAACCACTTCGCCAGCATCAATTTTGGCGTATTTCTCAACTTGTGCAATTAGCTCTTGAGGTGATTCATGTTTACCTAATAATACTAATACCCCCCCTTCCTGACCTATTTTTTCTAAGGCATCAGCAATTGGCCACTTAGCCACACTTTCGCGGTGGCTACATAGTAGATCTCTGAAGGTATTTTCTAAATGAACACGTACTAACACAGGCTCATCGGCTTTGATTTCACCTTTAGTTAAGGCAAAGTGCGCTTGACCGTCTATGGTGTCTTTAAAAATAGTTAAATCAAACTCACCAAAAGCTGTAGGTAATTTACACTGAGATATACGTTCAATGGTTGTTTCGTTGGCATTGCGGTACTCAATTAGATCGGCAATGGTGCCCATTTTAACGTTGTGTTTTTCAGCGATAATTTCTAAATCAGGGCGACGGGCCATGGTGCCGTCTTCATTTAAAATTTCAACAATCACTGAAGCGGGTTCAAGACCGGCTAAACGCGCTAAATCCACACCGGCTTCCGTGTGCCCGGCTCGGTTTAAAACACCGCCATCTTTAGCAATTAAAGGAAAAATATGCCCTGGTTGGACAATACTTAAGTGGGTTGCATCTTTATCGACAGCAGCTAATACTGTAGTTGCTCTATCACCTGCTGAAATACCAGTAGTAACACCGTGAGCTGCTTCAATTGACACAGTAAAGTTGGTACTAAACTGCGCGTCGTTTTTTTCAACCATCAACGGCAGTTTTAACTGCTGACACTTTTCAACTGTCATTGGCATGCAAATCAGACCACGACCATGAGTGGCCATAAAGTTAATGGCCTCTGGAGTAACTTTTTCTGCCGCCATAATGAAGTCACCTTCATTTTCACGATCTTCATCGTCCATCAAGATAACCATTTTACCTAATGCGATATCTTCGATGATTTCTTGGGGAGTATTTAATTTCATGACAACCTTATAATACGTTTATTTGATACTTTAAATGTGAATACGTACTTGCTAGAACTTAGTTGCTAGCAAGTTTTAAAACTTGTTACTCATTATTAGGTATTGGTTATTTAATAAAACCACTTTTCACTAATAGTGCTTCAGTAATTGACGAGCTTTGATCTTCAGTGTCAGGCGACTTCTTCATTAATAACCGCTCAAGATAACGGGCTATAACATCAACTTCTAAATTGACTTTAGTGCCTACTTGATAATTTTTAATGATGGTTTGTTCTGTGGTATGCGGGACAATAGTTAAGCGAAATTTTCCACCGTCACTACTATCAACAACGCTGTTCACCGTTAAACTTATACCATCGATGGTCACAGAGCCTTTTTCACTGATGTAAGGCGCTAATTCAACAGGCATAGCAACCCAGTATTCAATACTGTTACCATTATGGGTAATCGACTCAATTTGAGCGACACCATCAACATGACCAGAAACTATGTGGCCACCAAACCTTGTGGTTGGTAACATCGCCTTTTCTAAATTGACTTCAAAGCCTACTTGGTAATTGGCAAACCCGGTACGCTCTAGTGTTTCTTTTGAAACATCAACGCTATAACTAACGCCATCAAAAGCCACTACAGTTAAACAAATACCATTGGTAGCAATAGAGTCGCCAAGGTTAACATCACTCATATCGAGCTTGCCACAACCAACGACTAATCGAGCACCTTGCTCATTAATGTTAATTGCCTTGATAGTGCCGACGGCTTCAATTATTCCAGTAAACATATTATTCCAGTAAGTATAAGTTATTCGTTTGGGGTTGATTTAAAAGTGGCGGTGATCCTAATATCTGGCCCCACCATGGTGACATCATTTATAGTTAAATTTTTTGCTGAATTCAATGCCGTAATATTTGGTAATTGCACTAAGCTTTTACCCTGCCCACCCATTATTTTTGGCGCTTGGAATAAAATGAGCTCATTAACTAAATCTTGTTCGATGAACGCACCAGCTAATCTTGCACCCGACTCAATTAATACATCATTAATGCCTCGTTTAGCTAATAGTGATAATAGCTCAGTTAAATTAACTTTATCTTCTCCAGCACTATTTTTGATACTTGAACAATGTACTTGTTCTACAAAATGAGGCCATGAGATCGATTTTTCAATGTTTGTTCGAATTAAAATTATCTCAGATTCTTGCTCAAATAACGCTAAGTCAGGTGTTAAACGGTTTTGTGAGTCAATAACTACTCGTACAGGTTGTCTTAATTCATCTTCACAAATAGCATTTTTAAGTTCGCCTAATTCTTGATAACGAACATTCATCTTAGCATTATCGGCTAAAATTGAATCGGTACCCGAGATAACGGCACAGCTTTGTGCTCGTAATTTCTGCACATTCTGTCTTGCCTGTGGTGAGGTAATCCATTTACTTTCACCACTTTCCATTGCCGTTTTTCCGTCAAGACTAGCGGCCAGCTTACACCGAACATAAGGAAAACCAGTGGTCATCAAGGTGTTAAAACCAATATTTAGCGATTTGGCATCGGTTTCTAATAAACCTGTTGCAGTGCTAATTCCGGCAGCTTCTAGCATATTGATGCCTCGGCCTGATACCTGAGGATTGGGATCCACCATGGCGATTACGACATGTTTAACGCCTGCATCAATTAAGCCTTTAGCACAAGGTGGTGTTCGTCCAAAATGACTACATGGCTCTAGGGTCACGTAAGCGGTTGCCCCTTTAGGATTATGCCCAGCGTCCTTACATGCCTGTAAAGCATTAACTTCGGCATGACCACTGCCCGCTTTTTGATGAAAACCTTCACCAATAATTTGTCCGTTGTTTACTAAAACACAACCAACACGAGGATTAGGAGAAGTAGTGAAATGACCTTTTCTTGCTAGCGATATTGCTCGCTGCATATAAAGAGTTTCCAGCTCAGTGAACGTTACCACTGGCTACTTACCTTTTTTACGCGGTTCATCAGTACTCTTTCCATCGATATCCTTTTCATCACCTAAGCGAGCTATTTCTTCACCAAACTCTCGAATATCTTCAAAGGAGCGATAAACTGAAGCAAAACGAACATAAGCAACTTTATCTAAATCTTTAAGTTGCTCCATAATTAAATTGCCCAGCATTTCACTTTGAACTTCACGCTCACCCGTTGCCCTAAGTTGAGATTTAATAGTATTTATTGATAATTCAACTTGTTCAGTGCTCACAGGTCTTTTTTCAAGAGCACGTAACAAACCATTGCTCATTTTTTCTTCGTTAAAAGGCTCTCTTGAGCCGTCGCGCTTAACAATACGTGGCATGACTAGCTCAGCGGACTCAAAAGTGGTAAATCTTTCATGGCATGCTAAGCATTCTCTGCGACGACGAACCTGATGACCAGCCGATACTAACCGAGAGTCGATAACTTTTGTATCATCTGTTGCACAAAATGGACAATGCATTTATTCACCTATGTTGTTTAATTATTAGCGGACTTTGAAAAGGGAAACGAAAAATGGCCGCTTAATGCGGCCATTTTAATGTAAAACAGGATGCTATACCAATTAAAGTAAATTAACTTGTTTTATTTCTACTATTCAT
>ENA-ORXI01000833-ORXI01000833.1-sediment-metagenome-genome-assembly--contig:-NODE-833-length-25263-cov-3.100294_pt1 | contig 25263 bp, 21 predicted proteins | sample MGYA00237861_ERZ511468 | MGnify/ENA primary metagenome ERZ511468 (study PRJEB26299, sample SAMN06266213) | sediment metagenome | isolation source: Hudson Canyon methane seep mesocosm | place: USA:Hudson...
TTGTAATTCCATTTCTGTCATATGGAATATCATTTCATGAATTGGAAAGAAAAATTCACCAATGCTCATAAAAGTTACAGATTTGCCTTCACTTTTCTTTTGGGGATTAAGATTTTTAAGAAATTCTTCTAAAGCAAAATATCTTTCTAATACAGATAACATATGTAAATTAGCACAGCACAGCTTAGATTTAACCAAGAAACTCAGAGAGGAATATGACCTAAAATATGACCATTCATCTATAGGTACCCTAAAAATCTTTCGTGATGAATCTAAATTTGAGAAAGCTTCAAAGGAAGCTGAGAGATTAAATGACCAAGGTCTGACATTTAAAAGTCTAGGAAGAGAGGAGACTGTTAATCTTGAACCTTTATTAGGAGATATTTCTAATCAAATTTCTGGGGGGATAATATTTCCTGACGATGAGGCTGGCGATGCATATAAATTCTGCCAGGAGTTGGAAAAAGTCATCAGAGAAAAAGGTGGAAGAATTCATGTTAATACGGAGGTTAAGAAAATCCATTTTAATAAAAAGAAAGTTAACTCAGTGGTTACAGACAGAGTTGAAATAAAAGCTTCAAGAGTAGTGTTAAGTTCTGGAAGTTGGACAAATAATCTTCTAAAAAACACAAAATTAAATTTATCCATAAAGCCAGTCAAAGGCTATTCATTAACTTTGGACACTTCAATGTTAAATGATGTTCCAAGAATGCCTGTGCTAGATGAGAGTATTCATACAGCCTTCACTCCCTTGGGTTACTCATTTAGGGTTGCTGGGACGGCTGAATTTGCAGGGTTTAATGAAGAGATACATCAAAAAAGAATAGATTATCTATATCGAACTTTAGAAAATGTTTACCCATCTATCTGTGCTAACTTAGATCTTGATCAAGGATCTCTTTGGTACGGATTTAGACCTATGAGCGCTGATGGTAAGCCTTATATTGGAGCAACAAAAATAGAAGGCCTATTTGTTAATACAGGTCATGGGCATTTGGGGTGGACTCTGGCGATGGGATCTGCTGATTTATTAGCAGATATGATGCTAAATAAAGAAACCAAAATTGGATCTGAGCCTTTTCTAGTGTCCAGATCATTTTAGATGTGTGTTCAAATCCCATAATTTACATCTCTTAAATAAGAGTGTTCATATATATCTTTAAACCAAGTCAGTATATTTTTTACTATATAATTTCGGCTTCTCCTCGTAGCTCAGTTGGATTAGAGCAACTGCCTTCTAAGCAGTGGGTCGCAGGTTCGAGTCCTGCCGAGGAGGCCACCCCTGTTAAAAAATAGTAGAAGAAGTTGATTTAAACTGCTTTGGATATTATATTTTTCTTATAGTTTTACTTAAAACAGCCTTTAAGGTTGCAAGTTGATTAATGAACGCTCTTCACATAACTATCTTCGGTCGAGTCCAAGCCGTTGGCTTTAGGGGTTGGATGAAAGATGAAGCTGAAAAAAGAGGTTTATTTGGCTGGGTTAGGAACGCTTCTGATGGATCTGTGGAGGCTTTTATTCAAGGAGAGGATGAATCTTTAAATGACTTACTTGCTTTTTCTTGGGAAGGTCCAGATCTAGCAGATGTAGAAGATGTGCTTACTCAAGACACTAAAGTAGATGAATCTTTCAATTCTTTTGATATTCATTAGTTAGATAAATATTTCTAATTTAAATAACCTCTTTAAATTTACTATGGGTTAAATGATAGAATGCCAAAAATTTGGTGGGTGTAGCTCAGTTGGTAGAGCTCTGGCTTGTGATGCCAGTCGTCGTGGGTTCGAGCCCCATCACCCACCCCAAAATACTTAGGAAAGAATATGAAATTCTCTTTTGGAAATAAAAACGACGTAGAACAAAGTATAACTATTTCTATCCCAGCAGATGATATACAGAAGCAGGTTAAGACCAAATTAAACTCTGCACAAAGGTCAGCAAAAATTAAGGGTTTCAGGAAAGGCAAGGCACCTATAGACGTAGTCAAAAAAATGTATGAACCTGAAATAAGGCAGGATGTTATTAATGATTCCGTAATAAAAAAATTCTATGAATTGGTGGAAGAAAAAAATTTTAAACCTGTAGGTCGACCTAATTTAGTTCCAGAAAGAATAGAAAAGGAAAAAGACATAATTTTTAAAGCAACCTTTGAAGTTTATCCAGAGATAAGTTTAGGGAACCTTAGTCGATTAAGTTATACAAAGGCTGTGAGTTCAGTCGCAGAAAAAGATGTAAATAAAACCATAGAAAATATTAGAAAAAGGATGTGCACTTGGGATCCAAAAGGAGGGAATTCCTCTTCAGGAGATCAAATAAAGATAGACTTTGTAGGCAAGATTGATGAAGAAGAATTTGAAGGAGGTTCCGCGAAAGATTTTGTTGTGGAGATAGGCTCTAAATCAATGATTGAAGGCTTTGAAGATGGGTTGATAGGGTTGAAAAAATCTGACAACAAAGATTTAAATCTCGCATTTCCAGAAGATTATGGGAAAACTGAATTGGCGTCTAAAAAGGTAGTTTTTAATGTAGAAGTGAAAGAAGTTTTAAAACCTAAATTGCCTGCTTTAAATGAAGAGTTTTTTAAGAGCACAGGCTTGGAAGCTAAAAATATAAATGAATTTAAGAAAGAGATAAAAAATAAATTGGACGAAGATCTAAAAAATATAATAGAAAATAAGTCCAAAAGCAGCATATTAGATTCTTTGAGGGAAGCTCATGCATTTGAAGTTCCAAGTGCCATGATAGAGTCAGAAGTTAACAATATGAGACAAAATGCAGCTAGAAGAGTTGGCATGGATCCCAAAGATATGAATGAGGATCTTTTTCCCAAAGAAACTTTTCAAGAGGAAGCTAAAAAAAGAGTTAGTGTCGGGGTTATATTAAATAAAATTATTGAAGAAAAAGGCATTAAAGCAGACGGAGAAAGGGTAAGAAAAATGGTTGAAGATCGTGCTTCTATGTACAAGGAACCTCAACAAGTTGTCAATTGGTTCTATTCGAACGAGGAACAACTAAGAAGTATAGAATCTATTTCTTTGGAAGAGCAAGCTATAGAAATTCTTTTATCTGAAGCAAATGCTGTTGAGGAGGAACTAACTTATGAAGAATGTGTCACAGGACATAATTAACTTGATTTTTTAACCTTTAACCCAAAATAGTATTAAATAATAGGTATGAGTAGCACAAAAGACAGTAGATCTACCAATCAATTGGTCCCTATGGTGGTTGAACAAACCCCTAGGGGCGAAAGAGCCTATGACATTTATTCTAGATTACTTAAAGAGAGGGTAATCTTTTTGACTGGTCCTATAGAAGATATAGGAGCCAATTTAGTGGTAGCGCAATTGCTTTTCTTGGAAGCAGAAAATCCTGATAAAGATATATCTCTATACCTTAACTCTCCAGGCGGTTCTGTAACTTCTGGGCTTTCAATATATGACACTATGCAGTTTATAAAACCTGATGTAAGTACACTGTGTGTTGGACAAGCTGCTAGCATGGGTGCAGTTCTATTAGCTGGAGGAGCTAAAGGCAAAAGGCATGCTTTGCCAAATTCTAGGGTTTTAATCCATCAAGTGATGGGAGGTTTTCAGGGACAAGCTAGTGATATAGAAATACACGCACAAGAAATACTTTCCATTAAAGAAAAATTAAACAATATTCTTGCCACTCATACGGGACAAAAGATAGATAAAATAACAAAAGATAGTGATAGAGATAATTTCATGTCTCCTGAAGAAGCTGTTGAATATGGTTTAATTGATAGCGTAATGGAGACTAGATCTTAGAGGAATTTATGACTGAGAAAACAGGTAATAATGAGGAGAAGCTACTTTTTTGTTCGTTTTGTGGCAAGAATCAAAATGAGGTTAGAAAATTAATAGCCGGCCCATCTGTATATATTTGTAACGAGTGCATTGATCTTTGTAATGACATTATTCAAGAAGAGATAAAGGAAGCAGCTGATACAACTGAAGAAGAAAGCTTTCTCGTACCAAAGGAAATTAAAGAAATTTTGGATCAATATGTCATCAGTCAAGATGGCGCTAAAAAGAATCTTTCTGTAGCTGTCTACAATCACTATAAAAGACTTAGAGAAGAATCTAAGCAGAATGACCAAGACGAGGTAGAGCTTACGAAAAGTAATATTTTATTATTGGGACCTACAGGATCAGGGAAAACTTTATTAGCTCAAACCTTAGCCAGGTTGTTAGATGTCCCTTTTACAATTGCTGATGCAACTACTCTAACTGAGGCAGGGTATGTTGGTGAAGACGTCGAGAATATTATCCAAAAATTACTTCAAAAATGCGATTACGATATTGAAAGAGCCCAACTTGGTATCGTGTACATAGATGAAATAGATAAAATTGCAAGAAAATCGGACAATCCTTCTATTACAAGAGATGTTTCTGGAGAAGGAGTGCAACAAGCTCTTTTAAAACTGATTGAAGGCACGGTAGCCTCAGTTCCGCCTCAGGGTGGTAGAAAGCATCCTCAGCAAGAGTTTTTACAAGTTGATACTTCGAATATTCTTTTTATTTGTGGAGGCGCTTTTTCTGGCCTAGAAAACATTATCAGGCATAGATGCGAAGAAACTGGAATAGGTTTTGGAGCTACGGTTACTTCTATAAACCAAATAGGAAAGTCCGATGAACTAATCAGTCAGGTCCAGCCCGAAGATTTAATTAAATATGGTTTAATCCCAGAGTTTGTAGGCAGACTTCCTGTTACTTCTACGCTCAAAGAACTAGATGAAGAGGCCTTAGTTAAGATATTGACTCAACCTAAAAATGCTTTAACAAAACAGTTTAAACGTCTTTTTGAAATGGAAGGGATAGAGCTTGATATCAGAGAAGAAGCCTTGCATGAGATAGCAAAGAAAGCAATGGAAAGAAAAACAGGAGCTAGGGGACTAAGGTCTATTATAGAAAGAATTCTAATGGAAACTATGTATAAAGTTCCGTCTGAAACAAATTTACAAAAAGTGGTAGTAGATGCGTCTGTTATAGAGGGTGACAGTGAACCTCTATTGGTTTATGAGAAAGCAAAAGAGAAAAAAAGCGGTTAATTATTTAATAAACCAGACTAATTATGACTACTCCAAGAACTGAAAATTTACCACTCCTGCCTTTGAGGGATGTAGTCATTTTTCCTTCAGTTGTTACACCCCTATTTGTAGGAAGAGAAAAATCTATAGTAGCTTTACAGGCCTCAATGGCAGCTGACAAACAAATCATGCTAGTAGCTCAGAAGGATCCTCAAAAGGATGATCCTAAAAAGAAAGATATTTATGAGGTTGGAACTATTGCTACCATTTTGCAATTGATAAAACTTCCTGATGGAACGGTAAAAGTCTTGGTTGAAGGCTTTCAAAGAGCAAAGCTTATTGAAATAAAAGACTATAAAGATTACTACGCAGCTAACGTTAGCCCTCTCGATGAGGAAGAAGAAACTCAAGAATTAAAAAAGTATGTACCAAGTCTAAGGAAGAACTTTCAAGAGTATGTAAAGCTAACGAGGAAGGCTACTCCTGAAGTTTTGAGTACGGTAAATTCTATTGATTCTTTAAGTAAGCTTTCAGACACTCTGGTAGGTCATTTATCTGTAGGATTAAAAGAAAAACAAGACATTCTTGAGACTTTTTCTTTAAAAAAAAGAGCTGAAAAGATTCTTTCTCATTTAGCTTCTCAATTAGATTTAACAAAAGTTGAGAAAAAGATAAGAGGGCGAGTTAAGAAACAAATGGAGAAAAGCCAGAAAGAGTACTATTTGAACGAGCAGATGAAAGCTCTAAAAAGGGAACTAGGAGAACTGGATGATTCGGAAGAAGCAGCAGTTTTGGAAAAACAAATTCTAGAAGCTGGTATGTCTAAGGAAGCTGAACAAAAGGCTCTTAATGAATTACAAAAATATAAAATGATGTCTCCCATGTCTGCTGAGGCTTCTGTTGTAAGAGGTTATATAGATTGGATAGTTAGCATTCCCTGGAAGAAAAAAAGCAAGATCCAAACTGACCTTAAGAAGGCAAGCAAAGTCTTGAATATAGATCATTATGGTTTAGAGGAAGTAAAAGAACGAATACTCGAATACTTGGCAGTACAGAAGAGAGTAAAAAAACTAAAGGGACCTGTTATATGTTTAGTTGGCCCTCCAGGAGTTGGGAAGACTTCTTTGGGTGAATCAATTGCCAGAGCTACAAATAGGAAGTTTATTAGAATGTCTCTAGGTGGTGTTAGAGATGAAGCTGAAATCAGGGGTCATAGGAGAACTTATATCGGATCTATGCCCGGAAGGATTCTTCAAAAGCTGTCTAAATCTGGAGTAAAAAATCCCCTGTTTCTACTGGATGAAGTGGACAAGATGGGAATGGACTTTAGGGGTGACCCTGCTTCAGCTTTACTGGAAGTGCTGGACCCTGAACAGAACCATACCTTTAATGATCATTATCTTGAAGTTGATTATGACTTGTCTAATGTAATGTTTGTGTGCACAGCGAATAGCATGAATATCCCTCCAGCTTTACTAGATCGTATGGAGATAATTAGACTGCCTGGTTATACGGAAGACGAGAAAGTAAATATTGCTGATCGATATTTAATCCCTAAACAAATGAAGAATAATGGGATTAAAGAAACTGAACTAAAGATTACTGAAGAATCGATAAAGGACCTCATAAGATACTTTACCAGAGAAGCAGGAGTTAGGGCTCTGGAAAGAGCAATTGCTAAAATTTGCAGAAAATTAGTAAAAAATAGTTCTGATAAAAAGAAGCCAAGGAAGTTAAATCTAAAACCGAATTTGCTTGAAGAATTTTGCGGCGTTAGAAAATTTGAATATGGTGAAACAGATGAAATAGACAGAATAGGTCAAGTAACAGGATTAGCTTGGACTCAAGTTGGGGGAGAGCTATTGACTTTGGAAGCAGCGAGTTTCGATGGTAAAGGCAAGATTATAAAAACTGGTTCTTTGGGTGATGTAATGCAAGAATCAATTCAAGCTGCTATGTCCGTTGTTCGTTCAAGGGCAGAGTCCCTGGGTATAGATCCAAGCTTTTATGAAAACACAGATGTGCACATACATGTTCCTGACGGAGCCACTCCTAAAGATGGACCCAGTGCGGGAATTGGAATGTGTACAGCAGTCGCCTCAGTTCTATCAAAGATTCCAGTGAGGTCAGATGTCGCAATGACTGGAGAAATAACATTGAGAGGAGAAGTTTTAAAGATAGGCGGACTGAAAGAGAAGCTACTGGCAGCTAGAAGAGGCGGAATTAAAACGGTATTAATACCGCAAGGTAATGTCAGAGATTTGAAGGAAGTACCTGACAATATTAAAGATGAGCTTGAAATTAAACCGGTGAAGTGGATAGATGAAGTGCTCAATTTAGTATTAACACGACAACCGGTCCCCTGGGAAAAAGAAGAAGAAATACCCCAAAAAGTTTCTACAAAAAAGAAACAATCTTCAAAAAAGTCGATAGGGACTCACTAATATTTAGTTAAAACCTGCTTGACAACCTATATTAGGGGAGTTTTAATCACTAGAACCAGTCTGAGTATTTCAGACTTAGCTTAATAGATTCTAGGAGATAAATGTGAATAAAGCACAATTAATAGATTCGGTAGCCTCAACAGCCGATTGTTCTAAAGCGGATGCCGGGAGAGCGGTGGATGCAACTTTAAGTGCCATTGGTGGCAGTCTTTCTGGAGGGGATAATGTTTCTCTTGTAGGTTTTGGAACCTTTAGTGTTCGTCATAGAGCAGCAAGAATGGGTCGTAATCCTCAGACGGGAGCTGCTATACATATCAATGCTTCAAAATCAGTCGGTTTTAAAGCAGGTAAAGCATTAAAAGAAAGTCTTTAAAAAAGAACTTAAAGAAAAATTAGAGCGCGCCTAATTGGCGCGCTTTTTTTTACAAACGAAATAATGGCTGGAATCAAAACTATTAGGGACAATCTAACTGGTACTTTTTCTAAGATCATAGTAGGAGCAATTGCCGTAACATTTGCTATGTTCTTTGGATGGGGAACCATGTTCTCCAATAGTGATGTAAATATCATTGCTTCTGTAAATGGAGAAAAAATTGATTTATACGACTTGGATCTTGAAATGGCCAGAGTCCAGTCAATTCTTGCTCAAAGATTCGAAGACCCAGATTTCACAGTTGAAGAAGAAACACTAAAATCTTTGGCATTAAATTCATTAATAACTGATGCATTAATTTTGGATTTCCTTAAACAAAACCAAATTGAAGTTTTAGATTTAACTGCTTATAAACTGCTCTCAAAGAATGAAATTTTTCAAGACAACGGCGAATTTAGCTTGGGAAAAGTAAATACATTTGCCCGACAGAATGGATTTTTGCCAGGTAAATATATAGAGAGTATCAGTGACGACATAGCGATAAATTATTGGAGGATGGGTTTAGGAGCCAGTTCTTTTATAACCTCAAAAGAGCTAAATCAAAATATCAAACTGGCTAATCAGACTAGAGATGTAACTTTCACAAAGATTAATCAAGCAGAAATAGAAGGAAGTATTAAGTTAGCAGATGAAGAGGTTTTAAATTTTTTTGAAGAAAACCCTTCTTTTTTTCAATCGGAAGAAAAAGCTAAAGTTAATTTTATTGAGATATCGTTAAAAGATCTTGAAGAAAAACTATTGATAGATGAAGTGGTAATAAAGAACGAGTATCAAGCCTATTTAGATTCCTTTAACTCAACAATTAGAAGATCGGCTTCCCATTTAATGTTAACTATTTCTGAAGAAAGGAATGAAGAAGAGGCTTTATTGCTAGCTGGGGAGATAAAGGAAAGAATAGACAATGGGAATGATTTTCAAAAATTAGTCCAAGAATTTTCTGATGATGAAGGAACTAAGAACTCAGGTGGGTCATTAGGAGTAAGCGACGGTAATGCCTTCCCGGAAGAATTTGAAATAGCCCTAGAAAATATGGAAGAAGGGCAAGTTAGCAATCCAATTTTTTTGGACACTAGTATCCACTTATTAAAACTAACAAGTATTCAAACTCCCATTCCAGAAGAATACGGATTGAAGAAAGAAGGAATAAAACAAAGTTTGGTTGAAGAAGCAGCTAATTTAGAATATATAGATTCAATAGAGTTAGCAGCTGAATTAACCTACACCTCTGATAATTTAGAAGCTTTGGCAAAAGAATTAAATATGCAAATAAAAACAAAAAACTTCTTTTCAAAAGGTGAGGCGGAAGGGTTGTTCAAAGAGAGAAGTTTATTGACCTCCATATTCGATGATCCTTCTGTGAAGAAAGGAAGCCTGAGTGAACTAATAGAGATAAATAACCAATATGGAATTGTTTTTGAGTTGGAAGGTTTCCAAGAAAAGAAAACCAAAGATTTTCTAAGCGTAAAAGAGGAAGCAAAGAGTCTTCTTACAAATAATTTAATCAGAGAAAAGATGAATCTGTTGGAAAGAAGTATGGTGGGCAAAATGGATGGAGGATCTTCTCTAGAGGAAGTATCAAAAGAAAACGAATTAAAAGTAGAGTCTTATAAATCTGTTAGTCGGGATTCGTCCTTATTTACCCAAAATGTTTTGGTAGAGATATTTAATGAACCTAAAACTAATATAGGCAGGTCTTATTCTTCAGTATCCCTAACCAACGGGGACACCTTAATTTTCCGATTAGATAAAGTTACTTATTTGAATAACGAAGTAGCAGAAGACCAAAAGGACTCTTTAGAAAATTTCTTTTTAGAGGAGAGATCTGAATCTGAGCTAGTTGATTTGCAAATAAGCATGCAAGATTCTGCTTCTGTGTTAATTAATTAGAATCTTCTAAAGATCCCATAGCGGTAATATTAAAGCCAGCATCAACAAAAAGAGTTTCACCCGTAATTCCACTCGCTAGGTCTGAAGCCAAGAAGGTTGCAGCATTTCCAACTTCTTCTGTAGATACGTTTCTGCCTAAAGGAGCTCTGCTGGCGTTATAGGAAAGCATTCTTCTAAAGTTTTTAACCCCGGAAGCAGCTAGAGTCTTAATGGGGCCAGCTGAGATTGCATTAACTCTATGACCTTCTTGACCTAATGAAGCGGCTAAAAATCTTACACTAGCTTCCAAACTAGCTTTGGCTAGGCCCATCACATTGTAATTTGGTAAAGTTTTTTGTGATCCAAGATAAGAAAGAGTGATTAAAGATCCATTCCTACCTTTCATAGATTCTTTTCCCGCTTTAGCAAGTGCCACAAAGCTATATGCACTAATGTCATGAGCAATTTTAAATCCCTCCCTAGTTGCAACATCAACAAAATTGCCGTCAAGTTCGCTGGAAGGGGCGAAACCCACTGCATGTACAATGCAATCTAAACCATCCCACGTTTTGTTTAATTCGGCAAAAACCTCATCAATTTCTTTGTCTATGCCTACATCACATGGAAGACATATTTCAGAACCCCAATCTTTTGCCAATCGCTCTACCTTCTGCCTTAACCTTTCATTTTGGTAAGTGAATGCGAGATTTGCTCCATGATTAGCCATGGAAGCTGCTATACCACTAGCTATGGAGTGCTTATTGGCTACCCCAACTATTAATACATTTTTATCCTTTAGTAGTGACATATTATTTCGTTTTCTTTTAAAGACCGCTTAGTAAGGAAAATAACACTATTCTTATACTAGATAAGTGATCTTTTAGAATGAAGAATTATATAATATCTAACATTCCCAGAGTTTTATTTTTTATTATCTAAGGTAGAAAAAAGGCTAAATGACAAAAAAGTAGCATAAATCTCACAATGTGCGTAAAATCTGGGAATAATTTGGGCAAAGGGCTTGGTTTGTCCTGTTTTTTAACTACTTAGAAGTTTTTAGGGGAGTTTTATGAAAACTAGATTTAACTTAACAAAGATTTTAGCGTTATCAGCATTAGTAGCGGTGTTTTTTGCACCTTCAGCTCTAATTGCGGCTGATGATGATGAAGCCGATGTAGAAGAAGTAGTCGTTACCGGTTCAAGAATTAAAAGGGATTCAATTAATTCTGCTCAGGTAATTACAACAATCACAGCACAAGATATAGAGCAGAGTCAGGCTCTTATCACTGCTGATGCATTGAGACTTTCTACTTACAATACATTCGGTTCATATCCATCGACAGCAGGAAACAGCGCTATGTCAAACACTACTATCAGTCTTAGGGGACTGGGTGGTGGAAGAACATTAGTTCTTATGGACGGCAGAAGATTACCGGGTTCGCCTCATTTAGGGGGTTCTGGTGCTGCTAATATTAATATGATACCGACAGTTTCAGTAGATCGTATTGAAATAATGCCTGACGGAGCTTCAGCAATCTACGGATCTGATGCGATTGCGGGTGTGGTCAATGTTATTACTAAGAAAGGCTTTGATGGCATGGATATCCAAGTCAGAACTGGTGATAGATCCAGAGATGATGGGACGGAGATGGCTCTGTCGATGCTTTTTGGAGCTACCAATGAAAAAGGTTATGTCACTGTAGCGCTTGAGCATGATGAAAGGGACGAAATTTATCTTAAAGATAGATGGTATACAGCTGCTAGAGCCGAAGACTCAAACGGTGATGGCGTAATTGATCTATACTTTGAAACTTATGGACTGAGTTGGTATTCAAGAAACTTAGCTGATCCTGTAACAGGAAATATTGCTGCAGCGCCTACTTGTGAGGGTAATATAGATGGATCTACAACTCCATGGTGGGGACCTAATTTTGGTGGAGCAGCTTTTGGACAGGGTGCTACAACTACAGGTTCTTACGCAGGTGCGCAACCTAGAGGTATTTGTGGATATGCTTGGGCGGATATCATGGTTCAAGAAGCAGGTTTATTTAGAGATACATTTACCTCAAATGTTGAACATGAAATTAACGATAAATTAACTTTATACAGCAGAGCAAGTTTCGTAAGAAATGAATCAGTGGGCCGTTTTGCGCCTCCTGCTGCAAGATACCCAGGTATTCTTGCTTCAGATCCTGCAAACCCATATGACGTAGCAGTTACGGGTTACTGGAGATGGACAGAAATTGGAAACAGAGGCATGCACTTTGTTGACCAGTCATCTGATTGGGTTGGTGAGATAAGGTGGGACGTAAATGATCAAGTTGAGATTACCGCCAGTCACCAAGTTAATAAATTTTACGGTACTGATATAGGTAGATACTACCTCGACTATGCTGGTCTTGCTTCTAACCTATATTACGAAACACCTTTTGGATCTGAGGATGGTCTTTATGCTTTGTCTGCAACCACTGTAGTCGAGTATGACAATCACTATGAGAAAACAGATATTATTGCTCAAATCAACGATCTTTGGGAACTCCCCGGTGGTTCTGCAGCTATGGTTGTGGGCTACGAAGGATTTGATAATATCTACTCAGCTCAATATGACAAGCACTCAGAAGGGGGTTATGTTGGTGGTTCAGCTGGTAACTCAGGAGGAGGTACTAGGTCAGTAGATTCATATTTTGCTGAAGTCCTATTCCCTGTAGCGAATGGTCTTGAGGTGAATGCTGCTGTTAGAAGTGATGATTATTCCGACGTGGGAGGAAATGATTCCTTCAAAGTTGGCGTACTCTGGGAAGGTAATAAAGGCACCTCTATAAAAGCTAATACTGGAACGGGCTTTAGGGCTCCTACCATGGATACTTTATATGGGGTTACAACCTTTAGTGCTAATACAGCAACTGACTACTTAGCTTGTGCTAACGCTGGAGTTTCGCAAAGTGCTTGTGCTTCAAAGCAGGTATCAACTTTGATCACTTCAAATCCTAATCTTGGAGCTGAAAGTTCAGACTCAACTGTTTTCAGCATTTCTCAAGACTTGGGTGAATTGACACCAGCTTTAGAGAACGTGAGTGTGAGACTTGACTGGTACAACATTGCTATGGAAGACTTAATTTCTTCTGTCTCTACGCAAGATGTACTTTATTCTGACTTTACTAATGGTAACCTGTTAACAGGCAACTATGAGTATTACGATGCAACCGGACTTAAAGGTGACGGTTCTGCAGCTGGTGCTCCTGTTGGTACTGGTACAAGTTCTGCCTGTCCTTCCAACGCAACGTATTACAAGAGACTAGGTGTATCACCTGCTCTTTATACAATCAGAAGTTGTGCTAACGGAAGAATAGACTATGTTGGTGCTAGTTATGCTAACCAAGGAGAATATGAAGTTGAAGGTTATGACATCTTTGTTGATTACACTGTCGAATTCGGCGGTGGAGACTTAGACGTTACCCTTGAGTATTCTCACGTGACTGATTACGGCGGAGCTCCATTTATTGGTAGTAGCGCTCATCAGAACAACGCTGGGTTTAACGGGCTACCTGAATCTAGGTATAACCTGCTTTTAAACTACACTTGGGGTAATTACGGAATTGGAATAACCAATCGTCATATTGGCGACTTCGCTTTCAACTCTAACTGTGCAGATGATGCGGATGGTGGTCTTTGTACAAAGGCCGGTCCTTATCAAGACAAGTATGACACTATAGATATTCAAGCCAGAGCTGACTTCGGTAAGTATGGCACGATTAGTATAGGTGTTATCAATGCTTCTGATAAAGATCCTTTACCTGATAAAGGTGGTGTGAACTACGATGCTTACACTGGTCTTTATGACAACAGAGGTAAAGTAACCTACCTTAGATGGAAGATTAGTCTGTAATCTCATCAAATTAAAAAGAAGGGCGATTTTAAATCGCCCTTTTTTTTAGTAAGTGGATCTTGATTATTAAAAATTGATAAGTGATAAAATAGACTGCTTCTCTACCACTAATATTTCTAATCTATGAAACAAATTAACGTTGTCTCTTTATTCTTAGTTTTAATCTTAAGTGCTTGTGGGGGCACAGAGTCAAAAGTAGATTCTGCTCTCGAAGAACAGATACTTTATTTCGGTAATGGTACTGAGCCTAAAGATTTGGATCCTCACACGGTAACAGGTGTCCCTGAGAGCCATATCTTGATGGCATTGTTGGAAGGTTTAGTTATCCGTCATCCAGAAGGTCTAGACCCTTTACCTGGTGTGGCAAGAAGTTGGGATGTTTCTGAAGACGGTAAAACTTATACTTTTAATTTAAGAGATACTGCAGTTTGGTCTAACGGCGACCCCGTAACTGCTTCAGACTTTGTTTGGGCTTGGGAAAGAATGCTTACCCCTTCATTAGGTTCTAAGTATCCTGATATGTTATACGATGTTGTTAATGCAGAAGAGTTCAATCAAGGGATCATTACGGATTTCACTAAGGTAGGTGTTAAAGCACTTAGCTCTCAACAGCTCTTAGTTAAATTAAAGAATCCAGCTCCATATTTTCTTGGGCTATTGGCACATTACACCACTAGACCGGTTCACAGACCCACCATAGAAAAATTTGGTGAAATAGACACCTTGGGAAGTCTATGGACGCGTCCAGGTAACTTTATTGGAAATGGGCCTTTCACCTTAAAAGAATGGCAATTAAATAAAGTACTTAAAGTAAAGAAAAATAGTCTTTATTGGAATGCAGAGCAAGTGAAACTTAATGAAATTCATTTTTTTCCTGTGGATAATGCAACGAGAGAAGATTTGATGTTTCGAGCTGGCCAGCTTCATGTCACTTCAACCGTCCCATTAGAAAAAGTTCCAGTTTATACAAAAGAATACCCAGATTTAATTCATATTGACCCTTATTACGGAACCTATTACTTGAGAGTAAATGTTAAAAAGGAACCTTTTGATAATAAGCTTGTAAGAAAAGCTCTCTCCTTGTCTATTGATAGAAAAGAAATTGTTGAAAATGTCTCTAAAGGCGGACAACTTCCAGCTTTCTCTTTCACTCCACCTGACCCAAATAGCTACTATCCTCCTACCTCATTAGAATTTAATCCTGAATTAGCTAGATCCCTTCTTGATGAAGCGAGAATTTCTAAAGAAAAGGTCCCTACATTTGAACTGCTTTATAACACTAGTGAAGGTCATCAGAAATTGGCCCAAGCTATTCAGCAGATGTGGAAAGAAAACTTGAATATTGATGTGCAACTAACAAATACTGATTGGAAGGTCTATCTATCTAGACAGTCCATAGGCGATTACAGTATTGCTAGGGCAGGATGGATTGGTGACTATGTAGATCCCAAAACCTTTTTGGATATGATGGTTACCGGCCGAGGTAATAACCAGACTGGTTGGTCCAACAGTGAGTATGATGATTTATTGGTAAAAGCTGCTCAAAGCCCTTCCCAAGAGGAGAGATTTAAGAACTTTTACAAAGCTGAAAAGATTTTGATAGACGAGTTGCCCATAATCCCCATTTATACCTATACCCGAATATATATGTTAAACCAGGATGTAAAAGGTTGGAGCCCTAATTTGCTTGATACTCACCCTTATCAATTTGTATACCTAGAAAGGTAGTCCTCAGTTGTGATTTCTCTTATTCTGAAACGCTTGGCAACAGCAATACCTGTTTTGCTTGCCGTAATTACGTTAACCTTTTTTATGGTTCACTCTGCTCCCGGTGGCCCATTTGATGAAGAGAAAGCAGTTTCACCTGAAGTACTGCTTAAATTAAATGAGAGGTACAACTTAAATGAACCTTTAATGGTTCAATATTTTGACTATCTGGGTAATGTTCTGCAAGGAGACTTCGGCCCTTCTTTTAGATATCCAAGTAGATCTGTTACTGAGCTCATATCAATCGGATTGCCCATTACCTTTGAACTTGCTTTATACGCAATTTTGTTCGCCTTGATGCTGGGAATTATTGCAGGTGTTATAAGTTCTTTAAGACCCAACACAGCTTATGACTATATTCCTATGACTGTGGCTATGGCTGGAATATGCATTCCGTCTATTATTTTGGGGCCTTCTTTAACTTTAATCTTTGGCATATGGCTTAACTGGCTTCCTGTAACGGGCTGGGGAGATATTCCTGGAGACAAAATTCTACCAACTATTACTCTGGGTACAGCCTATGCAGCTTACTGTGCTCGATTGACCAGAGGAGGTATGCTTGAGATTCTTAATCAAGACTTTATACGAACTGCTAGAGCCAAAGGACTTAGTGAATTTAGAGTAGTAGTAGTCCATGCACTCAGAGGAGGATTGACTCCAGTTATAGCCTTTTTAGGTCCAGCTATGGCAGGCCTTTTAGCAGGTTCATTTGTAGTTGAAACTATCTTTGGAATTCCTGGGTTAGGAAGGTTTTATGTAGAAGCTGCCTTTAATAGAGATTACACAATGATACTGGGAACTTCTATTTTCTTTTCTTGTTTAATCATATCTTTCAATTTGTTGTCAGACTTAGTTGCAGCAAGCCTCAATCCTAGGTTAAGAGATCAATGAATACATCTAGTTCGAGCCTGACAAAAAAAGCATTTGAAAGGTTGGTTTCTAACAAGCTGTCTTTGTTCGGAGGTATATATGTTTTGTTGTTAATAACCTTAGCAATTTTTACACCTTTGATAGCTCCTTATGATTATGCTTACCAAGATCTAAGTTTGGGTCCAGTTGGACCTACGACTGATCATTTACTGGGAACAGATACTTTAGGAAGGGATCTCTTAACTAGAATGCTGTATGGAAGTAGGATCTCATTAATGGTTGGCTTTTTAGCCACCATGGTAGCTCTGGTTATTGGAGTTCTATGGGGAACTATTGCAGGTTTTGCAGGAGGCAGAGTAGATGCGATTATGATGAGAATAGTAGATGTTCTATACGGCATACCCTTTATTATCTTAATTATCTTACTGATGGTTATTTTTGGTAGGAACTTAGTCTTATTATTTATGGCTATTGGAGCAGTTGAATGGCTGACTATGTCCAGAATAGTTAGAAGTCAGGTAATGAGTCTTAGTCAGCAAGAGTTTGTATTGGCTGCAGAAGCTATGGGGGTTTCTAAAAAAGATATTATTTTTAGACACTTAATACCGAATGCCATTGGGCCAGTTATTGTTTACGCGACTTTAACCGTCCCACAAATAATGCTGTTAGAAGCATTTTTAAGTTTTCTTGGGCTTGGCGTTCAGGCCCCTATGAGTTCTTGGGGACTTCTTATAAGAGATGGTGCCGTGTCGATGGAAGAGTATTGGTGGTTGTTAGTATTCCCATCTCTTGCTTTTTCTTTAACACTATTTTCTCTTAATTTTATAGGAGATGGATTAAGGGATGCTTTAGATCCTAGAACTGGTCCAAATTAGATTTAACTACCTACTCCTGCTTCAAGATTAATTTTTAGAACTTGGCCCGGATAAATTATCTCCGGACTTTTAAGCTCATTCCACTTTTGTAGATCTTGGACTTTAATACCAAATCTTGAGCTTATTCTAGATAATGTATCTCCAGACTTAACTGGGTAAAGCATAGTTCTAATTTTTTTGTTAGGTGTTTTACCTCTAACTCTTTCATACTTAGAAAATAGCTTAATTTTTTGTCCAATTTGCAAAGGGCTTGTTAAGCTTAAATCATTCCATAAAGAGATATCTTGAATGGTAACTCCAAATTTTCTTGATATTCCCCAAAAAGTATCTCCTCTCACAACTTCATAAGTTTTTGCTTTTGGAACAAATGTTTTTGCCCAAGCAGGGCCTCTGGGTACCATTATTTCTTGACCCGCGTAAATAAGATCGTTATCCATCTGATTAATTTCCATTAAGACCGCAACCTCGATGCTGTATTTTTTGGCTATTCTAGTAAGATTGTCACCTCTATTTATTTTATATCTATCCCATTGAACAAGTTCTACTTCATCAAGAGAAGAAAGCTGTATAAGGAACCTATCGGAGACTCCAGTAGGGAGTAGCAAATAATGAGGACCACTAGGATCGGTAGCCCACTGGCTAAAGCCTGGATTCAATTCATATACGGCTTCAGGAGTCATGCCAGCGAGATCGGCTGCCTGCATAATGTCTACTTGTCCTGGAGTTTTTATTTTTGTGAAATAAGGCCTGTTAGCTATAGATGGTAATGTCACATTAAATAAAGAAGGGTCATTAATAAGCTCACTTAAGATTAATAGTTTAGGAACATAAGCAGAAGTCTCCTTTGGTAATCTTAAGGACCAAAAGTCCGTAGGCATGCCCTTTCTATTATTTTCCTTGATAGCTCTATTTACTCTTGAAGGTCCAGCGTTGTAAGCAGCTATAGCTAATAGCCAGTCACCATCAAACTTTTGATGTAAATAGATTAGAAAATTGAAGGCCGCTTCTGTAGATGCAATTACATCTCTCTTTCCGTCATACCACCAATTAGTTTTTAAACCCCACTCCCTTCCTGTAGCAGGAAGAAATTGCCACATTCCAGTGGCTCCATTGTGGGATTGGGCGTAAGGGTCAAATTCACTTTCAACAAAGGGTAGTAAAGCTAATTCAACAGGGACACCTAATTCTTCAGCCCTTTTCACGGTATGGAATAAATAACGCTGTCCCGACTTACTGAGTCTATTTACCGCATGCTGATTGTTTATATATTTTTTTTTGTATCTACCTATATCCTCATAATCATCTGGAATTTTAAAACTGAGGTCTTTTCTTATTCTGTCCCAAAGGTCAAATGGCTCACTATCTATGACGACCTCCACAACTTTTGGGGCTACATCAGCAATATCGCCGTCTTCGGCAAGAATTAGATTTTTTGATTCAAGGTTTACACAACCAATCAATAAACAAAAAATAAGAATTAAAAGTCTGTTACCCATGTTTTTCTCTTTCTAAACTATCTTTCATGAAAAAATTATGCCAAATGTATACTACAATTAAGCTTAAGACCATATGAACCACATAGAAATATTCACTGACGGGGCTTGTAGAGGCAATCCTGGTAAAGGTGGCTGGGGAGCTGTCATTAGGTCTAATGGCAAAGAAGAATCAATCTACGGAAGTAAAAAAGATAGTACAAATAATATTATGGAGTTGACTGCTGCAATTAAGGCTTTAGAACATATACCCGTGAACTCTCAAGTAATTCTAACAACTGATTCTAAGTATGTGATGCAAGGAATCACTGAATGGATCCATAATTGGAAATCTAGAAATTGGAAAACAGCTGCAAAAAAACCTGTCCTGAATAAAGAGTTGTGGCAAAGGTTAGACGACCTAACGCTTCTTCATTCTATAGAGTGGCAGTGGGTGAAGGGCCATAGTGGACATAGAGAAAATGAAATAGCAGATCAATTAGCGAACAAAGGCATTGATGAGATTTAGTTATGCTTAGACAAGTTGTTTTAGATACTGAAACTACAGGTATTGATTTTAAATCCGGCCATAGGGTGATAGAAATTGGTTGCATAGAAATTATTAATAGAAAATTTACCGGTTCTGAATATCAAACATATTTAAACCCTGACAGAGATATAGATGAAGGGGCAGCTAAAGTTCATGGTCTTACTTTAGATTTTCTTAAAGATAAGCCTAGATTTGTTGATATAGCTGAAGAATTCTTAGAATTCATTCAAGGCAGTGAACTGTTAATTCATAATGCTGAATTTGATGTGGGTTTTCTAAATAACGAATTAAAGCTAATACCCGGTAAGGGTCTATTAGTTGAAGATATAACTGAGAAAATTACTGATACTCTTCAAATAGCCAGAGAAAAGCATCCCGGACAAAGAAATAGTTTGGACGCTTTAGTACAAAGATATGAAGTGGAAGGATATGACCGAGAATATCATGGGGCTTTATTAGATTCTAAGATTCTGGGAGATGTATTTTTAGCCATGACAGGAGGCCAAAGTGACATCCTATTTGAAAATACAGCTAATATTTCTAGAGAAGATAAGTTGGTAAAAGAAGAAAAGAGTTCTTCTGATAAAAGAAACACTTCTTTGCTCACAAAGCTTAGCAAAGAAGAAGACAGGGAGAACTTAGATTACCTAAAGAAAATGAAAGAAGAGACAGGCGTTAACCCCATTTGGTTAAAAGGCAATGAGTAAAGTTATAGGTAGATTCGCTCCTAGTCCAACTGGATTGTTGCACATAGGAGGAGCCCGAACAGCTTTATTTGCATGGCTTTACTCTAAAAGTCAGGGAGGTGAATGCCTCTTGAGATTGGAGGATACTGATAGCGAGAGATCTAAACAGGAATATACAGATTCAATCATTGAGAGTTTTAAGTGGTTAGGTATTGAGTTTGATGGGGAACCTTTCTATCAATCAAAGAATAAAACAGGGCATTTAACTAAGGCAAAACAATTAATAGAGGGTGGAAAAGCCTACTATTGTGATTGTTCTGTGGAAAGGCTCAACAAACTGAGAGCAGAACAACAGAAAGTCGGTCTTAAACCTAAGTACGACGGTAAATGCAGAGATTTAGGTTTAGCAATGGATTCAGAAAGTGTTATCAGATTCAAAAATCCAAAGGAAGGCAAGGTGGGCTTTAAAGATCTTGTTAGAGGGGAAATGGAGGTAGCTAATGAAGAATTAGATGATTTAATATTAGTTAGAAGCAATAACACTCCTACTTATAATTTTTGTGTTGTTGTGGATGATGTGGATATGGGTGTTACTCACGTAATTCGAGGAGATGACCATATTAATAATACCTTTAGGCAGATCAATATCTTTCAGGCCTTGGAAGAGAAATTACCTATATACGGTCATGTTCCAATGATCTTAGGTGAGGACGGCAAGAGAATGTCCAAAAGACAAGGAGCCGTTAGTGTTTTTGACTATAAGGAAATAGGAGTTTTACCCGAAGCACTTTTAAATTATCTAACTAGGCTAGGTTGGTCTTATGGAGATCAAGAAATCTTTGAATTTATAGAATTAATTGAGAAATTTAAAGATGGAAAGATAAATAATGCGCCCGCCACTTTTTCACTTAAAAAGCTTTATTGGTTTAACAAAGAATACTTATCTAACTTAAATGAAAGAGATCTAATTTCAAGATTAATTCCACACTCAAAATATTTTCAGGAAGATGACTATTCAACTCAGGTTATTAATTTAATTAGAGAAAGATGTTCCTTGCTCAGTGATTTTGAGAAAGAGGCAAAATATTTCTATGAAGACCTTGAAGAAATAGACCCAGACACACTCAGTAAAATCTTTAACGACAAAGCTATTGGTATTTTAGAGAAACTTTCTCAAGAGTTTCAAGCCACTGATACATGGACTTCTGAAAACATTCATGAAGCTATAAATAGGACTATGAAAATACTTGATGTTGGAATGGCTGATGTGGGTAAGCCTTTAAGATTAGCCATAACTGGGCGAATGAATTCACCTTCAGTGGCTAAAACTTCAGAGGTTCTTGGCCAAGATAAGGTTATAAAGAGATTGAAAGATGTTCTAGATAAATTTCTATAAATATTTATCCAGAAACTTATCAATGTGGTTCCAGGTTATAGATCTAATTGAATCCCTTTCCATCAGTAGTTCATGATTCCCTTCTATCTGGGCTATGGTTATATGTGGAATAGTTTTACAAATAAGCTCATTTCCTTTCGGGTCAACTAATTTATCCTGCGTTGCACTTAAAAGAAGCGTTGGGCAATCAATGTCCTTTCCCCAATCAGATTTGTTAAATCTTCTTACTCTTTTAATTGATTCGTGAGCCCATGCCACAGTTATTCCACCGAGTGCAAGATTTTCGTTGGCTCTGACCAGATCTCCACCTCTTTTGAATCTAAATTCATCTGAAGTGACCACATTTTCTTCAAACGGTATTTCATGCCAACCTTTTCTTTTTCTCCATTCCGGTTGAGGAAATGCTGAGCTTCTAAATCCCAGCTTAGACATCACACCCACCATTAAACCTAAAACTTCTACAGGCTTAGGAAGTTTTAATGAGAGCATGGGAGCACATAGGATAATTAAATTAAAAATCTTAGGTCCAGCTTCTGCTTTAGAAGCAATCAAACATCCTCCCATGGAGTGGCCCATACCCACCCAAGGTCTTGGGCAAGAAGGGAGATAAACACTATCAAGAATCTCCTCAAACTCCTTATCGTACAAAGAGAAATCTTCTATGTGGCCCAAATAAGGATTATCTATTAATCGATCTGAAAGACCCTGTCCTCTCCAATCAAACATAGCTATACAAAAACCTCTATCAATAAATTCTTGGATAACTTCGAAGTATTTTTCTATAAATTCAGTTCTTCCAGATTGCAATATGATTGTCCCTACTGTTGATTCAGTGTTCCATATAGCCACACGAATTCTTACTTGATCCCAAGTGGTAAAGAAAAAAGCCTTACCTCCTTTAGGTGCAGTAAAGTTTTCTATTTCAGTTAAAGGTGCTTCTTGTAAACTTGTTGGCAGCGACATATCATGAGATAAATACGATATTAAACCTTGTTAATTTAACCATGAACCTTTTAAAGAGTCTCTTATTCTTTATAGTCTTACTAGTGTTAAGCAGGCTGATTCCTCATCCGCCTAATTTTACTCCGTTAATTGCAGGTGCTGTTTTTCTTCCTTTTATGTTGAAAGAAAGGACTTTAATCATTGGCCTACCTATCTTGTGCCTTTTTATTTCTGATTTAATCATCGGTTTTCATAGCTTAATGTTATGGACTTACGGAGCTTTTTTAATTATTGGCTTAACGGTCTTTAATATCTCCAAACTTAACCTAAAAACACTTTTGGGTCTGAGTTTAGCGTCACCCACAATTTTCTATGTCGTTTCTAATTTTGGTGTCTGGTTAACGGCTGCAACTTATACAAAAGATTTAAATGGTCTTATAGAGTGTTACGTTTTAGCTCTTCCTTTTTATGGTAATAGTTTGGTTTCTACATTGTTATTCTCACTCGTTTTCTTTTTGTGCAGACATTTAATAATTAAAAGAAATAATCCTAAATTTATTTAAAATTTATATGTCTGAAGATCTTTACTTAGAACAATTAAAACTAGGACCTATGGAAAATTTTGTTTACATCATTGGTTCTAAAAGTACTAGAGAAGTGGCCTTAATTGACCCAGCTTGGGAAATAGATCGTTTGTTACAACACCTCCAACAAGAGGACTTAAAACTTTCTTCTATTCTGGTAACCCATTACCACCCTGATCATATAGGCGGAGGAATGATGGGCCAATCAATTCCAGGGATAGCAGAAATCATGGCTATAGAGCCAGTAAAAATTTATGTCAACAAACATGAAGCTGAGGGAGTTAAGAAAGTTACAGGGGTTTCTGATTCTGACTTACATCTAGTAGATTCTGGAGATCACCTTCAAATTGGTGAGAATGATATAGAGTTTCTGCATACTCCAGGGCACACTCCGGGCTCTCAATGCTTTAGTGTGAATAAGAATCTGGTATCAGGAGATACTTTATTTATAAATGGGTGTGGAAGAGTTGATTTACCAGGGTCTGACTCTGAACAGATGTACCATAGCTTACAACATCTTTGTTCTTTGCCTGACGACACTATTCTTTATCCAGGGCATCATTACAGCGAAGAGGAGAGCGCCACTCTAGCTGAAACTAAAGAACAGAACGTCTATCTAAGAGTTTCTGATATCGATACATGGCGCCAAATTATGGGATGATTTTATGAACTATGAAGAAATTATTTATGAAACTAAGGGCAGCGTTGCCTTAATAACTCTAAATAGACCAGATAAGCTTAATGCGTGGACTCCCAGGATGTGTGAGGAGCAAGCAGATGCAATTGAAAAAGCCAATCAAGACAAATCAGTGGGTGCGATTGTCATGACAGGTGCTGGCAGAGGTTTCTGTGCTGGAGCAGATATAGACGATACATTCCAAACTAGGCTTGATGGTGAAGATCCAGGTAATGACACCGCAGGAGGTTCAGGCGGAATGCCTGCCGGAGTGGACTGGTTAAGCCTAGTAAGAAAATCAAAACCAATCATTGCCGCTGTTAACGGTCCTGCAGTTGGTATAGGTGTAACCATGATCTTGCCATTCGATATGATTATTACTGCTGAAAATGCTAAATTCGGTTTTGTCTTTATAAAAATGGGCATTGTTCCTGAACTAGCGTCTACTCACTTTTTAGTGAGCAAAGTTGGTTGGGGAAGGGCCAGTGAAATGATGCTTTCCGGTGGCCTGTACTCTGGCAAGGAAGCCCACCAGTACGGACTAGCTGAATACGTTGTTGAAGACCATCACTTATTAGACAGGGCTTTTGAGACAGCAAATCTAATGTCAGAGAATCCAGATGCTCAGCTCAGAATGATCAAAGAATTGTTAACAACAAATGCTGTAACTACAGATATTAAAGGAGCAGAAGAGTTAGAAACTAAGCTTTTACAAGAGTGCTGGGAGAGAGAAGAACACGCAGAAGCCGTTAGCGCTTTTCTAGAAAAACGTAAGCCAAATTTTAGGTAAAAATCAGCTAAAAAAAATTAAAAAAAAGGGGTTGTAATTTTTTTCTATCGTAGTAATATCACTGGACCAATTTAACCGACCTGGAAACAACTCGAGACGAGGATAGGAGAGAAAAATTGGTTAGAGAACGAAAGGCGAAAGCACTAAAAGTTAAAGCTAGCAAAAAAACTTTTAGACCACCAAGATAAAAAGAGAAATTTATCAAGGAGCTAAACTAAAAAACTCAAGTTTAGACACTTTCGAACTCGAACTAAACAGAGCTTAGGCTCTGTTTTTTTATGGAAAGCCTTACTCAGTAAGTAATAAGAATCCTTTTAAAGAAATATCTCGCTACGTACGACTTGCTCTATGTATATTCTACGTACAATATTTTGATACTATTTTCGCACGTGGACGCTAGACGTATTAAGATAAGAGTATGTCTGAATTAAAGCACTTCAAAAAAACGGATTCCATAGAGAAAATAACTAAGACTCTTAAGTCTGATGGTGCTCTTGTAATTGACAAGGTCTTGAATGAAAGGTTTGTTAACCAGCTTAGAAAAGAGACCGATCCTTACATGGAAGCCACTAATAATGGGCAAGATGGTTTTGGAGGAAGGCTTACTACACGTACTGGTGGTCTTGTGTCTCGATCAGAAAAATGCAGAGAACTGATTGAAGATAACCTTATTTTAGGTCTTTGTGATGAGTTTCTGTTGGACTATTGCGAGCGCTATCAACTTCATCTCACACAAATAATACGTATTCGACCAGGAGAAAGAGCCCAAGTCATACACAGAGACCGTTGGGCTTGGGGTAAACATCTGAGCCATGTTGAGCCTCAGCTCAATACCATGTGGGCTTTAACTGACTTTACCAAAACCAATGGAGCAACAAGACTGGCAGTGGGTAGCATTAAATGGGAAGACAGACATGAAGTAACTGAGTCTGAAATCTCTAAAGCTGAGATGTCTTTGGGGTCTGTACTTCTCTACTCT
>ENA-ORXI01000834-ORXI01000834.1-sediment-metagenome-genome-assembly--contig:-NODE-834-length-25260-cov-13.136163_pt1 | contig 25260 bp, 23 predicted proteins | sample MGYA00237861_ERZ511468 | MGnify/ENA primary metagenome ERZ511468 (study PRJEB26299, sample SAMN06266213) | sediment metagenome | isolation source: Hudson Canyon methane seep mesocosm | place...
ACAAACAACACCAACTAACTCGAGGTAAATATCATGTCTAGCGGAATGGTCATTAATACAAACATAAGCTCAATCAACACTCAAAGACAACTTACTAGCTCTAATAATGCATTAAGTGCCTCTATGGAAAGATTATCTTCTGGATTGCGTGTAAATAGTGCAAAAGATGATGCAGCAGGGCTTGCGATCGCAAATCGAATGAACTCACAAATAAGGGGCATGGGAGTAGCTGTGAGAAATGCAAATGATGGGATTTCTATGGCGCAAACCGCTGAAGCCGCCATGGGAGAATTAACTAATACGCTGCAGAGAATGCGTGACTTAAGCGTTCAATCAGCTAACGAAGGGTCAGTAACTGCAGAAGATAGGCAGAAATTACAAACAGAATTCAAACAGTTAAACGATGAGTTATCTCGTATCGTTAAAAATACAGAGTTTAATGGTAAAAAGATTATCAATGGCTCTTTATCAGGCGGTGTTGCTATACAAATAGGTGCAAATACCTCCTCCGATAATCAGATAAGAATAGACATTAAAAATCTATCAGTGACGTTAGCGGATGTGACAACAGCCAGCATTGGGTCAACAGCTACCTCTGCGCAAATCTTTTCTGCAATAGCAAATATTGATGCAGCAATTAAAAGTATTGATACATCTAGGTCAGAACTAGGTGCGATGCAAAATCGATTTACAACCACAATTTCTAACTTACAATCTTCTATTGAAAATCAGTCAGCGGCAAAATCTCGGATTATGGATGCTGACTTTGCTGCAGAAACAGCAGCATTAAGTCGAAATCAAATTTTACAACAAGCCGGGACTGCCATGCTTTCCCAAGCAAATCAAAGACCTCAAGCAGTTCTGCAGTTACTTCAGTAATATTGGATACTATGAAATTTTAATGTATCATTACCTACCTATTTAAATAGCTAGGTAATGATACAGCAAAAATATTTAAAAAATGACAAAAATTAATACACCCCAATTATCTCCCAGCCTATTAAAGACTAATATTTTTAACGAGCAATTTTTATACAGCATCAATAGAGATAGTTTTAGCCAAATTAGTGCAACTGTCATTTTTGATACTGAATTTAAAGATAAAATTTTTAAAGAAAATTCACTTTACATTATTATTGGAACAGACTCTGGCTTACTACCCAAATATATACAAAGCCTAGGAATACCAGCAGGCACTCGATACATATTTGTGGAACCTAACGAGATTTTAGATGAACTGAATTTATGTTCATTACTCGATAATTTGAATCCCGATATTACTATTACAACCTACACTCAGTGGGAAAAAGAGGCCGCAAATTATAAAATTGCGGAATACTCTTACATAAACGGAATAGTTTTACTGTCCGCCATTTGCGCTCAAAGCAATAATCTAGAAATCTATTCCGAACTTACGTGGCAATTAACCGAATCGGTACAAATTACCCACTGGAAATATAGCATCAGCTTATCTACTGAAATGTTTATTCTCAGACAAATAGAGAATATTGCAGAAAATAAAATCCCAGCTAAAATCCTTGAAAATGCATACCAAGGACAAACCGTCATTATATTGGCTGGCGGGCCATCCCTTAGTGAAATATTACCTTGGGTAAAAGAAAAACGAAATGAACTTGTTGTTTTTGCCGTATCGCGAATATCAAAGCAACTATTAAATGCAGACATTACACCTGATTTTATTTTCTCTGTAGACCCGCAACAAGTTAGTTTTGATATATCTCACCCAATGCTGTCATTCACTAACCCTCCTATTCTCATAAACTCTTATCATATTTTTCCCGGTCTTTTAAACCAATGGCAAGGTACTAGCTTATATTTAGGAACCCGAATACCATGGCAATCACCGTTAAATGTAGACAATATTGACAGTTGTGGACCTACTGTTACAAACTCAGCTATTTCCACGGCAGAACACTTTGGCTTTAGTACCATATTGTTAGCTGGCGTTGACTTGTGTTATGCAAAAAATGGAAGTACCCATGCTCAAGGAAGTGCAGAACAGCTAGCTGGCCCAAAATATGATACAACATCATTGCAAGTTGAAACCTATAGTGGAGAAAACAGAGGGACAGGCCAGGATTACTTTTTCGCCTTACAAACAATAATTAACCAAGCCAGTTCTATCACGCAAAGTGGCAAAAAAATAATCAATTTAGCTAAAAATGCGGCTAAAGCAGAAGGTATTTCACATATCCTGCCAGAAAATATAGAACTTTCCCAACCACTAAAACCCGCCCTCAGCATCGCACATAAACATATTGATTTATATAATGAACAATTTAATTCATCAATTTATTTATCTGACCTTATAAGTGAACTTAAAAAAGCCAATCATAATATAAAAGCAATTGAAACTCTCGCTAAAAAAGCGAATCAAATAAATTCCGCTATGTACAATAGCAGTGGTTCAATTGAAAACTATAAAGATAAGAAGAAGTTAGATGATATTGAAAAAACATTTAATAAAAAATATATTTCATATAGCTTTCTGGTAAAAAAATTCGGTGTACGTCAATTCATTAAGATTACCTCTCCTCACAATGATACAAGCACCTGGGATGCAGTAAAAGTTCAAGAAGTTGGAAAAACTTATTATGATGCCTATCAAAAAGGAGCATATACGCTTTCCTCTTTAATAGAGAAGGCTATTGTTCGAACGCTATCTAGACAAGAAGAAAATAAAGAGAGCCCTAATTTTGAATTACTATTTACTCAATGGGATAAAGATATTAGCCATAAGCGTGCGGAATTATGGCTGAATAAGCAAAAAAATGCCTTACTCCCACAAGAAATAAGTAAAGAATTTTCAGTGTTCAGCAAAAAATTTACTGATTATACGCACTCAAACGGTGCTAAATTGAAGTCCGCAATGGAACTAGCTCGCGCTAATATTGAAGATGTAAAAAATAAAGCAAAGATTTTATTTAACAACAAACAATTAACAGAATTAGTAGAATTAAAAGAAAAGCTCTTAATTGATGAAAGGAATAGGAATAAAACAGACTATATATTTTTACTATCTGCCTATATATCTGAGTTAGAAAAAAATAATGACTCAGCGTTAGACTATTACCATCAAATACTTAATTTTAAAAATACATCACTATTAGAGCAAGCGCTAAACAGAATTACTAGCATAAGTATAGAACAAGAAAATCATCAAAATGCTTTTTTAGCACTAGAATGCCTTTCTCAAATATCACCTATCTACCTTCCCTATTATGCTGAATCTGCAAGAATTTTAGGTGAAACGCTAATAGCAATTGACGGCTACAACACTTATATCAGTACCTTTCCTCAAGATATCGTTGCGCAATTAAAACTCGCATCACTATATATATCTAACCATACATATGATGCCGCGGAAATCATGCTTGACCATATTTTAAAGGAATCACCCGATTTAGAAACAGCTATCATATTAAAGAAAAAAATAAAAAACCAACAATAAATACAATTAGCTTTGATAAGCCTTTAGAGACTTTCTTCCTTGCTTAAGGGATAAATATTGCTTTTCTAATTCTAGTTTTTTAGTTTTTATTAACTGCAAAGAAATACCATCTTCTTTTTGTATCTTTTTTATTAAAAAAAGTAGAATATCATCTTTATCTGAGGAAGACAGTTCAGAAAAAATAATTTCAAGTTTTGCTTGTCGTTGCTTTAAAGTATCGTTTAAATCCTCCCAACTACCCTCAAAAATAGCTAACTGTATTTTTTCTGCATAACTAGAAAAAATTTTCATAATAATAGCTTCTTCTTTACTCATTATACTATTGATACATTTCTGGTATTGCATTCCATGCAGATTGAACCTCTTTCATTAATCCACTTACTTCATCTAAAATACTAATATCATTTTCAGCAGTTGCTTGAAATAATCTTTCACTAATATAATCATACAAACTCTTCAAATTCTCAGCTATATCGCCTCCTTGATCCAAATCAAGTCCATCAATTAACCCCCCTATAATCCCTACAGCTTTAGATATTTGCACACTTTTCTCTTGATAATCATTTCTGTTAATAGCACCTTTTGCCGCATTCACACGCATTAAAAAACCGCTCATTAACATTTGAATTAACTTATGAGGGGAAGCCTCTTCTGCAACTGACTCAGTGTGAATAACTGCATATTTATTTGCATTACTTCTATACATATTAGGTCTCATTATATTCCTCTACTACCTAGAAAGGTTAGCCATCTGCTGTGCCAAATAAGCCCCAGTAGACTGAAACTGCCCAACAGCCACATCCATGGCAATAAACTGTTTCATTAAGCCGCGCTCCAAATTATCCAATCGTAATTGCACACTATCACGATCCTCAGCAAACCCAGTGAGCTGCTTATTTAAAGATTTAGTTTGTAATTCAAACGTTCCACCCGAATTTAAATACTGATCCAACCTTGAGTTCAATCGAGCAGCGACCCCATCACTAGAAGCAAATACATCACTCACTGCGTTTAAATTTTCTTTTACTGCGGCAGAAAACTCCGAGCTATTTAATGCCATTACACCGTCGCGATTAATAGTAATACCTATCATCGCCAAAGAATTATAATTCGTAGTTGCGCTACTAACAGAATCACCTACTGCTTGCCTTATCTGAGATTGCACGCTACGCAAAGTTGAATCACCCACCAAAGCTCCAGCATCTTTACTCTCTGGATCATACCGTCCTAGATCTTTTACAATCGACATAAGTCCGTTATAGGCCCCAACAAAACCATCCGTTACAGACTTAATACTTTCCTCATCCAAATTAACATTAACGTTAAAAACCGTTCCAGATTCAGCTACATTTAAATCCAAAGTAACGCCCTGTATTACATCATTAATGGAATTAGAGCTTCGTGTTGCCAATTGACCATCGACTAAAATTTTTGCATCCACAGCAGCATTCTGCTCAGTTAAATTAGTTACACCACTGCCAAAGGGATCATAAACTAACTGCGATAATCCTAGCGCACTAGGATCCTCCGTAGCGGTAACCGTTATCTCATTCGCTGTCCCAGTCTCTTTTGTTGTTAAAACTAATTTAGATACAGTTCCACCAAGTCCATCATCAACATTAATAATACTTGCATTCACCCCTGAATTATCACTAGCTTTGTTAATAGCATCACGCACACCCTCCAAAGTATTATTCGAAGCATCCAGTGTGACGGAAAAACTGTTACCAGCAACAGTCATAGTTAAAGCCCCACTACCAACTACATCGCTATAGCCTGAATATCCATTAGACGTTAATTTATGAGCCTCAGCTAATTGTTGAACTTCAAGTGAATAAGTACCTGCGGCGGAACCTAAGCCTGCCGTTGCAGTTAAAATATTATCATTTAAGGATATTGCCTCATGCGTACTGAATGCGCCAAGTTCGTTCAATTTACCTGTTGCCAAACGAAAGTCAGACAAAGATGACTTCAATCGTCCTAATGCACTTAACCTATCATTAGTCGCTACTTCCTTACGCTGAATAGCATTAAAAGCAGGCTGGCCCTCTGCATCCACTAACTGCCGAACAATACCACCAATGTCCATACCACTGCCGATACCTAAAGATGATGTTATAGACATATCAATCCTCCTGTTACACGCTTACAGTTAAGCTCTATCTTGCACGATCCCGCTCTCTCCATTTAAGTCTTGCATTCTTCTTGCAAGCGACAAAACATCTTCGGATGGAATCTGCTTTATAACCTCTCCTGTTCTTTTATCAACTATACTCATAACCACTTGTTTCGTTGAATCATCCACTTTAAATTGCAAATTTCTCTGCACATTTTCCAGTATCTTATTCCCTTCTTCAGCTAACTTTCTTACTTCTGCTAAAGAAGATACTTTAGGTTTTAATTTACTATTCTCATCATCACCCGCAGTCACGCTATTTACACTAGTTTCTTGGTTAACACTTTCCTTCACTTTCTGAGCATCTTTAATTTCACGAACAAGAGGGCGAACTGCCACTATATTTGAAATATCACCACTCATATCCCACCTCAATATTATTTTAACTCGACCACTATGCAGTATCTGAGTAATAAATGAAACTCAAAAGAGACCTGAGTTTCATTTACCCTAAAATATCCAGTTTACCTTAACAATCCGAGTACTTGCTGAGGGGCCTGATTAGCTTGAGACAACATAGCAGTACCGGCTTGCTGTAAAATCTGATTCCGACTCAACGCTGCCGTTTCTGCAGCAAAGTCAGTATCCATTATCCGAGATTTTGCTGCTGACTGGTTTTCAATTGAGGATTGTAAATTAGAAATTGTAGTTGTAAATCGATTTTGAATCGCCCCTAATCCTGCCCTAGCTGTATCAATACTTTTAATTGCTGCATCAATATTTGCAATGGCAGAAAATATTTTCGCAGAGGTAGCTACTGATCCAATACTGGCTGCTGTAACGTCCTTTAGCGTCACGGATAAATTGGCAACATCAATTTTTATCTGATTATCACTTGAAGTATTAGCACCGATTTGAATTGCAACACCACCCGATAAAGATCCATTAATAATCTTTTTACCATTAAACTCTGTATTTTTAACGATACGAGATAATTCATCATTTAACTGCTTGAATTCAGTTTGTAGCTTCTGCCTATCCTCTGCAGTTACTGCACCTTTATTTGCTGATTGAACACCTAAATCACGCATCCTCTGTAATGTACTAGTCAATTCGCCCATTGCAGCTTCAGCAGTTTGCGCCATTGAAATCCCATCATTTGCATTCCTAACTGCGACCCCCATACCTCTAATCTGAGAGTCCATACGATTCGCAATTGCAAGTCCTGCTGCATCATCTTTAGCACTATTAACTCGCAAACCAGATGATAACCTCTCCATCGATGTTGAAAGTGCATTATTTGTGTCTGCTAGACGTCTTTGTGAATTAATTGACGCTACGTTTGTGTTAATTACCATTGCCATGATGCTACCCTCCAGGGATTACTTAATCATATAAAACTAAATTTTATTCTCACTCACTTTATCGACTAACTAAATACTTTCTTTAATTATTATTTAAAAAATTAATCAACTTTCTTTACGCCATAATTTTTTGGAAAGAGGTTTTTAACCACCCTTACAGGCGCTATATAGGGCTCAATACAACAGAAAATGGCATTAACCTACCTTCTGTTCGTGACGTATCGTCCAGTTCACACAATGAAAAAGAAAGTCGAGTGAAGCAATGCTTTTGCAATTCTTGATGCTGTAGCATAGGCATTGCTGCACATACAGCTGGATTCCAAGCCATATGCAGACTTCGCCCCTTAACATCCTCAATCACCAGACAACCATCCGTTGCTCCAAAACTGGCCGTACTAGATACTAAAGTCGAAGCTGCATTCCCATGATTGACAATACGATCAAGCGGAAATAATTCAGCCTTTTTTCCACCATTTACACAGCGCACTAAAAGAGGACCAGTAAGTGACTCAGAAAGAAAAGTGAAAATCCCAACACGTACAACACCTAATGGTCTCTTCCACTGACCGAAATCATAGCTAAACTGGACTCGTTCAGTTTTCAGATGAATGCTAACTGTCTTCGTCATAACCACTCCATAACCCAAAGAAACCATGGCTGTAACCAATATTTCATGATCATTACACTGAATTTGAGGATCCACCCAGTCAAGGTCGGTCATCCGAGTTCGCTCACCCGGCATCTCAATAATAACCCCCCCCGAATAAAAATCGGCACCTAACTCAATAGAACTAAAGTAACCTTGTGGTAAAATACCAATAACCGCTTCATAGTCATGAGACTTAAAAGCCAGTGACTGAACAGCCAGTCCACGGCGCGCATTCAAAATAAGATGAACATTGGGCGTTTTTATACTCCATAGAATTTTTTCTTCATCCAAACTTATTTGAACATCGCTCGGCAAGTTCATTTCATCTAAAAACCGACTCGACTCTCTATATTCTCCGCTTATCTCCATCACTTTCGAAATATTTAATCGACCATTTACCTCAGCCACACGCTTAACTAACTCATTCCATCGGTCACTAGTAATATGAGTACGCAAATCGCTTGCCCATAATTCACAAAGTTCTCGCTGGTTTTCACTATGCACATCACCCGCACTGACTAATGCCTGGTGCACCCGATGACAAGCGGTGTTTAACCACAAATCATCACGGCCTGTTACTGCCCAGCGGTTAATATTGTATTTTGCTTGTTTTTTAACAGGTATTGGCTGGCTTGCAGAGGTTAAACGCTTTATATTTGGTTGAGAATTCAACTCCTGAATTGCCAAGGCTTCGCTAGGGCTAAGCCAATTGAGACTTAGATCCTTTTTCAAAAGAGTGCAAATCCTTTTAAATCGAGCCCACTCGCCTTCTGGATGCAACCGAGATTCAGCCGTAAATCTTCCCGGACGGTAATCGAATATTTCTGCATCATTACAATAGATAGGCAACACAGCAGAGTCCTGCTCAGCACGTTTCTTCACATACGCCATGTATTCAGTGACAGGAATATCGCCATGCACAACTCGCTGTAAACGCTGAAATAAAATCGAATCGGACCACAATACCGGCATTGCATGATTACCACACCCCACTGCATGAGTTGGAGTATCTGAAAGAGGTGTGCCATCCAAATTCAATGCTAAACGCACATTATCTCGATCCATGATAATGCCTTTATAACCAACATCTACATAAACATCGACCATACCAGTAGAGAAAGCCATTTCATTTACTAAGGCAATTAATGGTGTGACCCCTAGAATCTGCAGGTAAGCATCCATTCCTAACTGCTGATTCCAACAATTCACTTCATAGGGCACCAACGGCCCAATAACCTGTGACCAACCACTGCCAATGAGTTCGCACTGGCGATTTTCAAGCAACTGACGAAAGCGCTCCACCCAAGACCTATCCAGCAATGCAATCTGTTGCAGAGTCCAGCCGGTCAATTCAATACCAATGGGGATACCCGCGCTCTCGACCAAGTCCAGCAACGGCCAATAACAATTTCGGATCACGTCAAGCCGCGCTTCTGTTTTGATCGAAGAAAATGCCAGATTAAGGTGAAAGATCAAATAACCTTGCGTCATAACTATGCAATCAATTCCTTTATAGCCTGTGCAATTTTGTGCCCACCTAGAGTCGACATTCTTTGCCGTGCACGCTGCGAAAGCGAAACCGCCAAGTCATCATCTTTCATTAATTCTTTTAATTTAGCCACCGCATCTACCTCATCCTTAGCTACTAGCGCAACCCCCTCTACCGCTACCTCAAGCAGTTCTGCAGCATCCTTGTTACCGTAAGGCGAAAATACAACCGTTGGCACACCGTAATAAAGCAATTCAAAGAAACTAACACCATAAACAGTCACGGCATAATTTGCTGTAATCATCAGATCATTCAAACCAGATGGCGATTGATGATTCAACATAGATATCCGTTGTAAATGAGGCCACACCGGTTGTTGCGCATAGGGGCCAGTAACCCAGTTGAGTTCTGCGTTATCAGGTAATGCCTCATTCAACAGCATAGGCCACGTCCTACCCAAGTCTGTGGCATCACTGCCACCAGCCAAAGTAAGGACTTGATTACCTGGTTGCCATACCGTGGAGGGATATTGCACATTTAACAGAAAACAATCCCACCCAAAAATAACGGGAGTTGCTCCAACTAAATTCTGCGCTGGTGAAAAATGAAACGAGGGAATAAAAATGAGATCCAAACTGTCGCGATGACTAACGAGACTATCAACACCAATGACCTTACGACCACTCTGCCGTAAATTCTTCAAGAAAATATCAATATTCTCAGGTATCAGATGCGGGTGCAAATCAAAGATGACTATCTGGACATCAATATGCTGAATTTTATTACTTAAGTCCTCATCAAGCCCACAAAATTGATGCTCAAATTCAGCTAAGTCGTCTCGCTGCACCAGATTTCCTTGAATCAATAATTGAATATTAATGCCAAGTTCATGCTGTAAGGCACGGGCCACTACCAAAGAGCGCACCAAATGCCCAAGTCCTAATCCAGAACCAGCATGACAGACTATCAAGACATTCATCCTAAGCGGAATCACTTCCATTGTTCGCGAATTTCTTTCATCGGGCGCAAGCCGTCAGATGGATCTGCGCGCCACAAACGATCCGGCAATTCAGAAGGCACAGGCTCTTTAATACCATTGCCATCAGCCACAAAACCCTTTTCGACATCACGAATCACTGCACCAACCTGCTCAGGCAACCAACAATGTCCCGCACTATACTCTTCCCCCTTACCATCCAAATCAATATGAAATTCAATGACTCTAGCACCCCAGCGATGAATAGCACGATGAATAACAGCAGACTCCACCGTATGATCAGACCAGCCAACCTCACAGCCCGTCACTTGCCGCAGAGTTTCAATTGCTGCGAGATTAGCTTCAGCATAAGGAGTAGGGTACGCAGATGTGCAATGAAGCAAAGTCGGCATTTGGCAGCCATTTTCCTGAAGCACTCCAACCGCATGTTTAATCTCATCAATCGTGGCCATCCCAGTAGAAAGAATAACTGGTTTACCAGTTCTGGCACAAGCAATTAACAGCTCATCCCAAAGCAGCTCGTAAGAAGCAATCTTATAAAAATCCACATACGGTTCAAGCTCGGTGACTGCATCCAGATAAAACGGTGTACAGGAAAATTCTATCCCAAGCTCAAGACAGCGTTGAGCCAGCTTGGGCACGAAATCTAACGGCAATTCCCAGTTTTTTCTTCGCACCATCTCCTTATCTGGCAACGCACCTACCGAAAATAACTGATCCATGCAAAATAGCTGAAATTTAACCGCCGAACACCCCGCATCTGCCGCACATTTTATAAAGTCAAAAGAACGCTCCAAATCTCTGGAATGATTACTCGAAACTTCTGCGATGAATGCTACTCCCATTACACCACCTCAAATTGAATACTATTTTTTGCCATTTCAAATATTTCAAAAGCACGTTTTTTAGAACTAGCTACTACGATTACCCAGCAAAAACGCCGCGCATTATCAATATAATCCTCAATATCATCCTCAGGATATTTCGTAATAATCACCTCTTCAACACCATCAATTCTTAACGCATCTTCAACGCCAAGTATGGATTTTAACTGTCCTTTAGGCGGGAAAATCCCAGCACAAATTGATGTAAGTGATTGTGTGCCTCGAATAAGCGTTTCATCCAAATCACGGCCAAGCGCAATTTCCATAACGGCTCGAATAGGATTCTTTCCAGAACTAAGCGGCGTTGTATATTGCGAATGAAAGCCCCCGCTGAGTCGCGCAGGCATCTCAAGAATCATAGGACCTTTAGCCGTCCAAATCATATCTGCCTTAGCTGGACCAAAATCAATCCCAAGAGAATCTGCGGCAGCATCAGCTACCTCATAGATACGTTTTTTCTGCTCTGAAGGCAGTATCGATGGATCGACATGCGCCGTTTCAATGTGATAGGGATGATAACCAAATATCCGATCGGCAATACTGACAGGATAGTGGCGCCCTTGCCATACTATGCTCTCAACACTTTGCTCATTGCCGACAATATATTCTTCAATTATTGCTGTTCCTGTCGTTGATGCTGCTTTAGCATTTTCAATTGCCTGTTGCAACTGTCCCTCAGAATCAATTTTCATCGAACCACGGGATGCAGCATTATCAACTGCCTTAACGATTGCCGGAAAACCAATATGCTTCAAAATAGCTTGTGCTTCCTTAATAGTTGTTACTTCTGCACCATAAGGTGTTGGAACCTTGTCTCTTATCCACCGCTCTTTCATAAGAGCCTTATTATTTGAACGCTTTGCCACGTCCATTGGGATGCCCGACAAGCCTAAGGCATTAGTAATCGCAGATACCGTAACAGCACAATCCGACCCTGCAAAAGCGGCTTTGATATTCAGTTTCTCACGATTTTCAAGAGCAAATTTTGCATGCCCTTCAGCATCTTTTGAGTCCAGTGTAATCGCGTGATCACAATACTGAAATCCAATAGCATCCGGGTTGCGATCAGTGGCAATCACCGTTAGCCCCATATCCTTAGCTACCTTGAGCGCGGGAATCTGCATGATGCCTGCACTCACTACAATGATGGCGCTTTTTTTGGCTTCGTTCATCGTCCTATCCTAAAAATCATTTAACAAATACTGCTGCAATTGTGTCACCAAAGCCGAGCTTCTTTGCGCTTAAGTCCATAGCCCTCTTATTGGACGCAGGTACCGTTCCCGCTTCATTTCCACTACCAAATCTTATCCAGGACTGAATTCGAAAACCGGCATCAGTACAGACACGAAACAGTGCATTTTGCGTAAACAAGTTGATATGCTCGACCGGCATAAAATACCTCCAATCTGCACCAAAACCAGTGGATATTACTCCAATTACCGGTGTTTCTATTAACAATAGACCTCCAGAAGCCAACATTCGATAAGCATGCTCTATATATTGCCGCGGCTTTAAGGTATGCTCAATAATATGCCACATAGTTATGACATCATATACCTCATTGAGTGCCAGAAAATCTTGACTTTCGCAGTTCAAATTACGGTCCCGAGCAAGACGAATGCACTCACCTGAAATATCTATACCTTTAATCGATCCCGCTTCCTGCGTCATCATTTGCACAAACTGACCTGTTCCACAGCCAACATCCAAGATAGATTTTCCAACAAACCCCCCTCCTAACCCTAAATCTGCAAACGTCAATTCTTTATCACGCTTAAAGATTTCAAACCCAGCATCAGTCAAATAAACGGAATCAGCCGCTTTTTTTGTTTTGTAATCAGTGTAATACTCGACAATTTCATATTCTTCTGGATAAGGATACTGCCGAACAACCTCACAAGTAGCGCAGCTCACATATATAAAACCAGATTTTTCACAGACAGCCTTAAACTCTGATGTACCGCAAACCATGCAGCTATCTCGATTCATTTGTAACTCCATATCAGTTTTCACTAGGGTATTCATATTTAAGATGGGCATAGAGCTCATCCAGTTTTTCAGATCCGCCATATAATGCAGCATTACCTGCTGGCCACGAATGCCCCTCTATGTTGTACCCGTCATCACAAAAAATTACGTTGCCTGTCAAATGGCTCTGCGGTATACATGTAGCAAGTATGGTTTGCGTAATACCCTCCAACGTAGCAAACCTCTTTGTTGGTGTATGCGCAAGAATTGTCGCTGCCCGTAAACTATAGCTTCCTTGCTCACCAGAACGTAACAAACTATAGTTCATCGGCGTCTCCACCGTGCCTGGAGCAATACCATTAACACGCACCCCGAACGGTGCCAACTGTGCTGCAGCCGTCTTTATCAGCCCCTCAAGCCCATGTTTCGACATGTTATAGGCATAAGATCCGTAAAGAGCGAGTCTTGTAGCGTTAGAACAAAGATGCATAATATGCCCATGTCGGTGAGCAACCATGTGCTTACTAAATATCATGGTGACCAAAAAAGCACCAGTCAAATTGACATTCATAACACGAATATATTCACTTAAAAGCATCTCTGGATCATCTTTGCAAAAATCCATCGGCTGATGATGCGTGCCTGCGAAATTGACCACTATATCAAGTCCTCCAATCACGGAAATTGCTTGATCAGCCGCTTCGGTCAACTCTACCAGCGACGTGATATCGGCATGAAAAAAAGCTACATTTATCTCAGGATCATTCAGACCTATCACAGCACAGGTCGCTCCTTGAGCAATAGCTGCTTTAAGAAATGTTTTCCCTATCGCACCATTACCACCGATAATCACAATTTTATGATTTTTTAGCATCTCACTCATTCCCTACTCTCCGATGTATGCACGAGCGTTTTTATAAAAAATATTGTGCAGCACCGATTCAAATAGTGTCACATCACTGGGAATCAACCCACGCCGGACATCTTCACCCAGCATATTACAAACTACCCGTCGAAAATAATCATGCCTAATAAAAGAAAGGAAACTTCGAGAATCGGTAACCATGCCAATGAAATGTGAAAATAACCCGACTTGCGACAACGCATTTAGCTGTTCTGAAATGCCACCCGCTGTATCCAAAAACCACCATGCAGGGCCATATTGAACTTTTCCCACCACGCCACTTTCAAAAAAATTACCCGTTATCGTGGCAAAAAGTAGGTTATCACGCGGATTGGAATTAAACAGTACCGTCTTCGGTAAGCTCCCTTCCCCATCCAATACGCTCAAAAATGCGTTTAAACTGTAAGCATGGTCAAAATCACCAACCGAGTCGCAACCGGCATCACGCCCAACAGAGTTTAATATACCTACATTGTTATTTCTAGCTGCGCCAAGATGAAGCAGCATCGTCCAGCCTTTTTCATGATCCCATTTCGCAAACTCTCGCATTAGAAACGAGCACCAACATTCAACATCACTCGGATCAACTACTTTCCCACTCAGATAATTATTGAAAATTCTATGCATATCAGCTTCATTGCACTTCGCAACATAACACCGTTCAAGACCATGATCAGACATGCGACAACCCACATTTGCAAAAGCATCGTGCCGTACTCTTAATGCTGTTATAAAAGAATTAAAATTATCAATATCGCTGCCAACTCTCTCAGCAAGCCTCTGTAACCAAGCACTAAACATCGGCCTGTTATCAATCGCAAGCGCCAAATCAGGCCTAAACGTCGGCAACACTTTAACTTCGAATTCCTCTTCGCTTAATTGCTTATGGTATTCCAAAGAATCTGCTGGGTCATCAGTCGTACACAACACCTCTACATTCATCATCTTCAATAGCGCTCGTGGCCGGTAAGATTCAGTATGTAACAATGCATTAGCCTGACTCCAAATAACAGAGGCCGTATCTGGAGTTAACGATTCATTAATATTAAAATACCGCTGAAGCTCAAGAGCCGACCAATGATACAAAGGGCTTCGAATTGTCAGAGGTAGAGTTTGCGCCCATACCTGAAACTTCTCCAAGTCACTGGCATCACCACTACAAAAATGTTCTGGTATACCATTTAGCCGCATTGCCCGCCATTTGTAGTGATCACCACGAATCCAGATATCCGTGAGATTCTCGAATGGTTTATTCTCTGCTATGACCTTGATAGGCAGATGACTATGATAATCGATAATGGGTAATGCAGAAGTTGCTCGATACAATGACCTAGCAAACTCAGTTTCTAACAAGAAGTCATCATTAAATATTGAAGTCATCTTTTTTCTTAATCTCGCACTTAATTTTCAACAATCTAGTCGCTTAAATTTTAACGACTACTGCTTGTCCAGTAGGTAATACTAAAGGGCATTCACGCTTATCTGCAAAAAAGCTATCAACAGCCAAACGCGCACCCGGACAGCTTGGAAAACCGTAGTCATCAAACACAAAAAAACCACCACCAACTAATCGAGGATAAATAAAGTTGCAACAATCCAATACTGACTGGTAAATATCAACGTCCACATGTGCAATAGCAATCTGTTCATTTTCGAGACCTTGAAACGTATCAGGAATAAAACCGGAGTGATAAACTATATTAGCTGCGTTACCAACCCGTGCTCGCACCGCGTTCAAGCTAGTATCAGAAAAATCTCCTTTCCGGTGATAATCACGATCCGGATCAGTTTCCGGCATCCCTTCGAATGTATCGAATAAACACAAGCGCTTACCAGAAGTATCAGCCATTACTTTAGCCAACATCATAGCAGTACCTCCCTTATAAACACCACATTCCCAGAAATCACCTGCCAAATGTCGCGCCTGCAGAGCCAGCGTATAAAGAATCCATACTCGATCAGGCGAGACCAACGAATAAGGAGACACCATGGATATAATTGAGCCAAACTCTCCATCTCCCAGCCAAGGTGAAAATAAAGGTTGATACAAAGCTTTATCTGGCAATTCTTTACGCATGAGAATTCCCACCGCCCCTATTGTTAACAACACCCACTATGACTAATAATCCCCAATATCCTGCTGCTTTTTTAATTTTTATCATAACTTACCCTCACCTGAGCTACATAACCAAAACAACTAAAAATGCTTACTTTTTACTTAAAGTTTATTTGCATAAAGAACAACTTCACGCCCTATACCCTGCTGCGCGAATGCTGAATACAAACCCGTCAACACAGCACCCGAACCACTATCACTCATGGCTTTCTCAAAATTCATCCGCTTGCTATGGCATGCTCGCCCAACTTCATCGTTGCCAATATAGTTATCACCCATAAGCAAAAACATATCGATCGGAAAGGTGGACTCTTTATGAACCACCCTGAAGCCACACCTCTCTACAAGGCTTGACAGTGAATTGAAATCGAAATAATTGATATGGTGTGGAGGTGCTACCCACCAAGGTTTAAAATCTAAATGGTCGCGCAGCACAAGCTGAAATGGATTGAAGTCGTTAGGCACGACGATACAAATCATACCCTTATCGTTTAACTGATTATGAATCAGCCTCAAGAATTGTGCAGGATCAGGAATATGCTCCAACACCAAGCTCATATTGATGGCATCAAAAGTACCCAGCTCTAGAGCTGTTTTCTCTGAATAGAAACCATGTTTCACATCCAGTTTCAGTCTTCGACTGTGCTCTACCGCCTGAATTGAAGGTTCAATACCTTTAACCTTCCAACCTCTCTCTTGCCCATTCAACAAAAAAAAACCGGGACCTGAACCAATATCAAGCAATCTCCGCTGTTTAATCGGCAAATACTGCTCCAGAGTATCATAGCGCTGGGCGTAAACCATATTCCACCACTCAAAATCCTCCTTGTATCGCTCTAAATAAAGCGGTTTTTCCTGCTTGTAATAGTCATGCTGATATACATGCTCTAACTCTTCTACCGTTGGAATAGAAATAATATGTTTAAACCCGCAAACCTGGCAATCAACCACATCGAAACCATTGTCGGAAGCCACGACCGAACCTTCGTGCTTTTGCCACTTTTTTATGGCTATTTTTTCTAGCATGTTGTTATTCTCAACTGAAAATATGAGGAACATCGATAAGACTAATTGACTGATCACGCTTACACCTTGCCTCAAACATCAACTCGGCTCGTTGCCAATCTTCTTTTGTATCGATATCCTGAACTTGATAACGAGGCAAAATCAGCGGTATAGCTGCATCTGAAAAAGCTGAAACTTCATTCATAACCGCCTCTGTTTTTGCCCAGTAAAATTGCCCCGCGTCGTGATAGGCAGGTTCCAAATCTTGTGATCGAGTCATCAAGTATTCCTGCTGAAACATTGTAACCCCTCCGCTCTCGGTAATCTTGATAGCGCGCTGAATAGGGAATGGGAAACTGGTCACCGTAAAAGCAATCTGCCTACCCGTTTGCAAAAGCAACTTTAACCCCTTCACCAAATCAGCAGATTTAATAAATGGAGCTGTCGCGTAAATAGTGCATGCAAATTCCACTTCCCCCAAATTCTTTAAAGTCCATTCAACTGCATGCTTAACTACTGCACCAGTCCCTACATAATCATCAGACAATTCAGTCGGTCTGATAAAAGGCACCTCTGCTCCGTATTCTCTAGCAATAACCGCAATTTCATCATCATCAGTTGAAACAATAATATGATCAAACAAATTAGACTCTATTGCGGCTTCAATAGACCATACGAGCATTGGTTTCCCACAGAATTCTCTGATATTTTTTCGAGGAATTCGTTTACTTCCCCCGCGAGCGGGAATAATCGCTACTTTCATTTCAACACTTCACTCAATTTTTCAACAATAAAAATCACTTGCTCATCTGTTAAGTCAGGAAAAATAGGCAGTGTAATTGCCGTATCATAATAACTTTCCGCTTCAGGGAAGTCGCCTTTCCTAAAGCCCATTTGCTGATAATAAGGCTGTAAATGCACTGGAATATAATGCACATTAACACCAACACCTAACTGTCGTAATGCTGCAAAAATTTGTTTATGTGATTTTTTCTCTGCCGTTAAATGCACACGAATTACAAAAATATGCCAAGCAGAATAACATTCTTCTGACTGATATTGCATATCTAAAGGCAGGGATGATAAGAGCGTTTGATATTGCTGAGCTATTTGATGTCGGCGCTCAACAAAGGCAACTATCCTACCTAATTGTCTTAAGCCTAAAGCAGCTTGTAGCTCGGTTAGGCGATAGTTAAAACCCAAATCAATTTGTTGATAATACCAAGGCCCATCCGGCTCGTGAGACATTTTATCGGCATCACGAGTAATACCATGACTTCTGAGTAACTGAATTTTTTCAGCCAATAGAGACTGATTAGTCACCGCCATACCTCCTTCAGCCGTGGTGATGATTTTCACTGGATGAAAGCTAAACACGGTAATATCGGAATAACAACAGCCTATCAATTTATTTTGATACTTACCACCAATTGCATGGCAAGCATCTTCGATAATATAAAAACCATACTGCTTAGCTAATCGAGAAATCGCCTGCATATCACATGACAAACCAGCAAAATGCACAGGAATAAGCACCTTAGGCAGTGTTCCTGTTTTTTCTGCTTGTTGTAATTTCCACTCTAAAGCCGAAACACTCATATTAAAAGTATCAGGGTCAATATCCACAAAATCAACCTTGGCACCACAATACAAACCGCAATTCGCTGAGGCAACAAAAGTAATCGGAGAGGTCCATAAATAATCCCCCTCACCTAAACCCAGTGCCAAACAGGCAATATGTAAGGCAGACGTACCACTATTAACGGCAACCCCATAGTCTGCGCCCACATAGTCTGCAAGCGCCTGCTCAAATTTCGGCACCATAGGGCCCTGAGTTAAATAATCAGAACGCAGAATCCCAACAACTGCTTGAATATCCGCTTCCGAAATCGTTTGTCGCCCATAGGGAATCATATGCCTTTTTTGCTATTATCGTACTGCTGTAATTCCTGGATACTTAAAAAATGCGGATTAGTGCCCGAATGATACTCAAAGCCCTGCTTAACAGCCACACCTCGCTCACCTAAGTTATTTTCACTAAAATTATTACTTTTAGAACTAAACGTAATACTAGGCGACATAACAAAGTGATCGGCAAATTCAATGGTTAAATGCGAATCATCTTTAGGACACATAATTTCATGTAATTTCTCACCCGGCCGGATACCAATGATCTTAATCGGTAAGTCAGGCGCTAAAGATTTCACCAAGTCGGTAATATGCATCGACGGTATTTTAGGAATAAAAATTTCTCCACCGCGCATACGCTGAAAACTTTTTATCACAAACTCGATCCCTTCCGGCAACGTAATCCAGAAACGTGTCATATGTTCATCGGTCACAGGTAACTCAGTGGCGCCTTGTGCTATCAATTTCTTAAAAAAAGGCACGACTGACCCGCGTGAGCCAACGACATTACCATAACGCACGACGGAAAAAACAGCCCCACTGCCTCCCGTAATATTATTAGCGGCGACAAATAACTTATCTGAACACAGTTTTGTTGCGCCATACAAGTTAATGGGGTTTGCCGCTTTATCGGTAGACAGCGCAATCACCTTTTTCACTTTATTCGCCAACGCTGCCTGAATAACATTATCAGCCCCATGCACATTGGTCTTAATACATTCCATAGGATTATATTCAGCCGCAGGCACCTGTTTTAAAGCCGCCGCATGCACGACAAAATCAACACCATTCATGGCTAGTTGAAGCCGCTCTAAATCACGAACATCACCTATAAAATAACGCATACAAGGCTGGTTAAAGACCTGTTGCATCTCAAACTGCTTCAATTCATCACGAGAATAAATAATTAAACGCTTAGGCTGATATTTTTCTAAAAGCGTTTGCACAAATAACTGACCAAACGAACCTGTTCCTCCGGTAATCAGTATATTTTTTCCATTAAACATCGTATTCCTCTTAATTTATTGCAAACATGACTCAGTTCTATTCATCTGCCCACTTAAGCAGGCATTGATAAGTCGTTATTCTCATTATTAACTGTTTCTCGAACGCTGATATCTTGATGTGCCGCACATTGTCTTTAAAGAATGACTAACAATCAAAGCGGTGCTATCAACCCACATTCGGACAAGTTGTTTCTCTTCCAGATTATAAACAAATAAAAGCAGTAGTGGGATAGCTTTAAGCCATAACTAAAACACGCATCACAGTAACTATTCGGATATTGAATAAAATAGCCCAAGGATAGAAGCAACATTCAGCTCACGTTTTATTATATAGAACACCAGATGCTTTTGATCAAATCGACAATTCAAGTTACTATGCCAACCAATATCAACAAATAAGGCGTCATCATGAATACCATGAACTACTTCATATTATAAGCGACTAAAATATGAGCCAACATGACACCACCATAGATAGCACAAGTGCCTCGGTCAACTTACACTTCGCCTTAAAGAAAAATAGTCTGAGTGTCTTAGCGGTAAGCCCAAAAATAAAAGCCTTGACTGGCTATAATCCAGCAGACTTTGTCAATTTAACGTTAAACTTCGCTGATTTAATCCACCCGGATGATAAAGACCTAGCCGATAAATTATTTTCGCTTGAGACTCAACTATCACCTGCAACCATCAACTTTCGTTTCCAGCATGCCAATGGTAATATTCTTTGCCTGCAAGGCTACTATCAAAAACAAACAGATGCCACTTCCAGCGCAATACAGCTGCACTTACAATTGCATAATGCCAAGTCATTAAAGCAAGCACTCAATGATCAGGTACTGCTATCTAATTTTACGTCAATGATGGAAAGCAGTGATGACTATATTTATTTCAAAGACCGCAACCATGTTTTTACTGGCGCAAGTCAAACATTAGTAAAACTTACAGAGCCTTCTGAGCACTGGACTGATTTAATCGGACAAACGGATTATGATGTTTTTCCCAAAGCATACGCCGATAATTATTACCGCCTAGAAAAACAGATATTCTCTGGCAAGATTAAGATAGCCCATGAAACACAAAAGACCCTTGACAATCAAGGTCATGAAGGCTGGATTGATAACCGGAAATACCCCATAAAAGATACCTCAGGCAATATCATTGGTTTATTTGGTATCGCACGAGATATTACCGCGATTGTTGAGACGCAGCTTGCATTAACACAAAGTGAGAAACGCTTTAGAGATATATTTGATCGCTCGCCTGATCCTTGCTGGATTATAGAAAATAATCGCTTTATTCAATGCAATAATGCTGCGGTCGCAGTATTGGAATACCCGGATAAAACCAGTTTATTAAGCCATCCCTCTGAGCTCTCCCCTGAATTTCAGGCAGATGGTCAATGCTCATTTGATAAGGCAAATCAGATGATGGCCATCGCCCTTGAAAAAAAAGTACATCGTTTTGAATGGATACATAAACGCTATGATGGCTGTTGTTTTCCCGTAGAAGTGACTTTAGCTCGTATTAAGATTAATGGCAATTATGTGCTGTACTGTGTCTGGCAAGATATTACCGAACGCAAACAGGCGGAGCAGCAATTACGGGAAAGTGAACGTTTACTACGGACTATTTTTGAGCAGGCCGGGGTGGGTGTTGCGATAATCACAACGGCAACAGGCGAGTTTGAAAGGGTTAACCAGCGATATTGCGAAATCGTGGGTTATAATTCTGCTGAAATGACGGGAGGAATGAATTTCCAACAAATAACCCATCCTGATGATTTAGAAGACGATCTAAATAATATGGCGCGCTTGATTGCCAGGGAAATTACTGAATTCAGCATGGAAAAGCGTTATTTTCATAAGGAGGGTCATATCGTCTGGGTAAATTTGACGGTGTCTGCCGCTTGGCAGTCTGGTGATCCTGCACTTCATCATATCGCGGTGGTAGAGGATATCAGTCAGCGTATAGAGGAAGAGCAAAAGTTACGTTTAAGTGCAAAAGTATTTAGCAGTGCGATGGAAGGAATTCTGGTCACTGATGCTGAAGGGACTATTGTTGATGTTAATCAGGCCTTTTCAACTCTTACCGGCTATAGTCGAGAAGAGGTTCTGGGGCAGAATCCAAGAATATTAAAATCTGAGCAACAGAATTCAGCATTTTATGCCGATATGTGGCAACAATTGCAAGATACGGGCTTATGGCGAGGTGAAGTCTGGAATAAAAAGAAAAATGGGCAAGAATATGCTGAATTACTGACCATTTCGGGTATTAGAAATGCACATGATGAGCTGACTCACTATGTAGGGCTTTTTTCTGATATTACTGATGCCAAACAGCAGCAATTAAAACTGGAACATATTGCACATTTTGATTTGCTGACCGGCTTGCCAAACAGAGTTTTACTGCAGGACCGATTACAGCAAGCGTTGAACCATCATCATCGTACAGGTAAAACTTTGGCCATTTGTTTTCTGGATTTAGATGGTTTTAAATCAGTTAACGATAACCTGGGCCATAAAGCGGGCGATCAGTTATTACAGGAAATTACTCAGCGGATGGCTAATACGGTGAGATCAGATGATACGGTTGCCAGGGTCGGCGGTGATGAGTTTGTATTATTGCTGGGTGATTTTGATACTAGCTATGAATACGAAGTACTGTTGCATCGACTACTTGAAAGTATCGCTATGCCTTTTCAAATATTGGGGGGGACGGTACAGGTGAGTGCCAGTATTGGTGTCACTTTTTACCCTGGAGATCAGAGTGATGCAGATTTATTGTTGCGGCATGCCGATCAGGCGATGTATGAAGCGAAAACCTCGGGTAAAGGGCGTTATCATATTTTTGATCCGGCTATAGAGTTGCGCATGCATGCGAATGCGACTTTGGTTGAAAAAATAGATCAAGCTTTAACAGAGGGTCAGTTGCTGGTGTATTATCAACCGCAAGTCGACTGTCGAGAGAATAAGGTTGTTGGGATGGAAGCTTTATTGCGCTGGAATCACCCCTTGCTTGGAATAAGAACTGCAGGGGAGTTTTTACCCATTGTTGAGCATGATCCGTTAATCATTAAAATTGGTGAATGGGTGACTCAGCAAGTATTGTCACAATTACAAAGCTGGTCTGAACAAAACATTGAGTTAAACATTTCGATCAATATTGCGGCAAAGCAATTGCTCGAAGGCGATTTTGTCAGTCGCCTAGGCAAGCAATTACAGCGCTATCCAAAACATATCTGGTCCAAACTAAAAATTGAAGTAACTGAAACAGCAGCATTGGATGATCTGTCAGTCATTAGTCATTTGATCGAAGAGTGTAAGGCACAATTCCAGATTGAATTTTCATTAGATGATTTTGGTACCGGATATTCATCATTAATGCAGTTAAAGCGGATGGCGGCCAATGAACTTAAAATTGATAAGAATTTTGTTGATGATATTTTGCAAGACCCTAATGATTTGGCCATTGTTAAAGGTATCGTGTCTTTAGCCGATGCATTTCAACAGCATGTTGTGGCTGAGGGGGTTGAATCTACAGAGCAATTGAAGATGTTGCTGGAATTAGGCTGCGATATTATTCAAGGCTATTGCATGGCACGACCCATGCCAGCAGAACAGGCCATGCAATGGGTGCTAAATTATCAGGACAATCATTAACGTTATGAACAATATTCCCCCCAATATTAACTGGCAAGATGATTTTAATACGGGTGTGCAAGAGATTGATGAGCAACACCGAATTCTAGTAAAAACATTAAATGAGGCGGCAACTAAACTGGCATCAGATAATAGTCAGGCGCAGGCGTTGGGTATTACTAAAGAGTTACTGGCTTATGCTTTATACCATTTTGAAACAGAAGAAGCATTGATGCAGCAATATCATTATCAACAACAGGATGAGCTAATGATGCAGCAACATTTAAAACAGCATCGAAGTTTTTCTCGGCAGGTACTGGCGGTGAGAGAGCAATTGTTTGCAGGGAAAGAGGTCGATACAGCAGAGCTATTAGATTTTTTATATCAATGGCTGGTCAATCATATATTAAAGACAGATCAAGCCCTGGCTAAGGTTATTTTGGCGCAACGCCTTGAAAATAAATAAGCCCCTTTGTTTTATCTCAACTAGCTATTGATTACATTTGCGGTTCAAATAATTAATAAATCTATTAAGATTGTTGCTGATTAGCACTCTATCAGCTAAAGTGCTGGTTAATTTTTATCGCCTGTAAATTTGGACATAGTGTGGAAAAAAATCTGGACTTAAATGAACGCTCGCTTCATTTGCTCAAAACGCTGGTTGAACGATATATACAAGATGGCCAACCAGTAGGTTCTCGAGCCTTATCAAAAAATTCTGATATAAAACTCAGTCCTGCAACCATTCGAAATGTAATGGCTGACCTGGATGACCTGGGTTTAATTCACTCACCTCATACTTCTGCTGGGCGAGTACCTACAGTTAAAGGCTATCGTTTTTTTGTTGATTCATTATTAACGGTCAAGCCGTTGGAATCACAAGCTGTCGAGCAGTTAAATAGTGAGTTAAAAGGAGTTGAAGATTCTGCTGATATAGTTAATAAAGCATCACAAATGCTCTCTGAAGTAACCAAAATGGCTGGTGTGGTTACTTTGCCGAAGAGAGAGGTTTTATGCCTGCGGCATATAGAGTTTTTACCCTTATCTCATACTCGGGTATTAGTGATTTTTGTCACTAATGAACAAGAAGTACACAATAAAATCATTCATACCTCAAAACAGTTTTCAGAAGCTGAGCTAGTACAGGCAGCCAATTATTTAAATTCGGTCTATTCAGGGCGCAGTCTAACTGACGTGAGGCAGGCGGTGTTTGATGAATTGCAGCAAGATCAGCAGCGGGCAAATCAGGGAATGATTGATGCGGTTAATATGGCGCAGCAAGCCTTTAAGCAGCAACCCGCAGAAGATTATGTGTTGTCAGGTGAAACCAATTTGATGGGCTTTAATGAATTGTCAGATATGGGGCATTTAAAACAATTGTTTGATGCCTTTAGTCAGAAGCAAGGCGTGATCCATATCCTTGATCAATGCTTGCTTGCTGACGGTGTGCAAATATATATAGGTGAGGAATCGGGTTATCAGGCTTTTGATCAATGTAGCCTGGTCACCTCTTCTTATGCAATAAATGATGAAACGGTAGGTGTATTAGGTGTAATAGGCCCGACACGGATGGCTTATGAAAAAGTGATTCCATTTGTTGATATGACAGCAAAATTATTGGGTTCAGCCTTGAATCCTAAGTGATAGCCCCCATGATAAAAGACATTGTTTAAAAGTAAAATCTGGAGTTTTTTAATGAGTAAGAATCAAGGTGCATCCGAACAGCAGTCGGATAGCGATCTA
>ENA-ORXI01000836-ORXI01000836.1-sediment-metagenome-genome-assembly--contig:-NODE-836-length-25250-cov-10.430183_pt1 | contig 25250 bp, 24 predicted proteins | sample MGYA00237861_ERZ511468 | MGnify/ENA primary metagenome ERZ511468 (study PRJEB26299, sample SAMN06266213) | sediment metagenome | isolation source: Hudson Canyon methane seep mesocosm | place...
ATAGGCATCTTAATGAATATTTAAGGTGCCTTTTTTTTAAACTAGGGCTATGCTAAAAGAACCTGCTTTTCACATGATATAGTTTAAATGGAAAATAGACGTCAGTTCACTCGCATATTGTTTTCAATTCAGGCAACTTTAGAAGTTGAAGAACAAACTTACCCTGTATCAATTCATGATATCTCACTTAATGGCGCGCTTGTTACCTCTACTGGGAGTAAAACCCCCCTCAAAGGAAAGTTTGGCACATTAAGTTTTTTACTCAGCGATGGTGAATCAGAAGTTGCTATGCACATTGCCATAGTACATGAAGGTGAAGATGAAACGGGTCTGCAGTGCAACGCCATAGATATTGATAGCGTTACTCATTTAAGAAGGTTAGTTGAATTAAATTTAGGAGATGAAAGTCAACTTAACAAAGAACTATCCCAGCTAAGTCGAATCTCTTAACGGGTTAAATTTAAAAATTTTCGATACATTTTTCAAAGGAAATATTATGAATCATATTGTGCTTTCTTTTATTGGCCAAGATCAAACAGGCTTGGTAAATACCTTATCCCACACCATCAAAACACATCACGGTAACTGGCAAACTAGCAGTATGCATCATTTATCTGGTTTTTTTGCTGGCACAATTGAAATTGCCGTTGAAGAAGTCTACTTACAAGACTTAGTAGCGGCTCTTAACAATATTGGTGAATTGAATTGTCAAATTGAAATAGCATCTCAGGATAATAAAAGCCAAGATGCTAATTTAATTTTAGAATTAACAGCCAATGATCGTTCTGGCATTGTTCAAGACATTTCATCCGTTATTCACCAACAAGGCGGCAATCTAATTAAGCTGGTCAGTACACAAGACAGTGCACCTTACAGTGGGCAGTTAATGTTTAAGGCGAAGGCGCAAGTTAGCGTAAACGACAGTAATGTTAATGATTTAATCAGCGCAATAGAAGGTATAGCTGATGATATAATGGTAGATATTTCAAGAGACTAAATACTTTAAGAATGACTCAATAAAATGCACATCAAACTGATGTGCATTTTCATAAAAACCAATCTATAAATTAAAAATCACGCTAGTTTTTCACTTTATTAACTTCTAATGCCTTATTTGCATCTATTGTTCGTTTAATGCGAGCTTTATCTGCTTTAAGTTTAAGTTTTTCTTTTTGCAATGTTGAAATGTCTTGTGGCATTGGTTTACGTGGCATACGTTCATCAGCCATTGCCGCTTGATATAAAAAGCCAGCAAGAATTACTGAAGCTTGTTTTAAATCAGCTTCAACTACATGATCAATCGAGTCGATATGGGTATGATGTAACCGAGAGCCATAATCAAGTTTGTCTTGGATAAACTGAAAGCCCGGTAAGCCAACATCGTCAAACGATTCGTGATCAGTCCCACCTGTACTTTTATTTGTAATTGTACCGGTACTCAAGTCTGAATATGGGCCAAACCACTTGCTAAATACGGGTTTAGCGGCAACGTTACCTTCGGTATAAATTCCACGGAACCGACCACTACCATTATCCATATTAAAATACACAGAGAATTTCTCATGATCAGCTTTAGTTTCTATTGGCCAACCTTGATCTTTCCAAAGGTAGCTTGGCAATGATCGCTCATTTTTATCACTGGGTTTTGGACGCGTAGCAAAATGTTCTTCAACATAAGCACTTGATCCAAATAAGCCCTGCTCTTCACCTGACCACAAAGCAATTCTGATGGTTCTTTTTGGCTTAAAATCAAGTGCAGTTAAAATACGAACAGCTTCCATAGAAACAGCAACACCCGCACCATTATCAACAGCACCATCACTGGCATGCCAAGAATCTAAATGCCCACCTACCATCACTATTTCAGGATTCTTATCACTACCAACAATTTCAGCAATAGTATTATAGGCATTACGGTCTTTGTCATGAAAACGTGCATCAATGTTTAGCGCAAGTTTTGGTGTTTTTCCGTTATCAATCATTCTTGAAAGCAAGTTGTAATGTTCTGCTTCAATAATAATAGCTGGCACAGGAAAAGTTTTACCTACGCGATGATCTCTACCAAATACATTGATTAAACCACCTTGACGCCAACTACGATAAATAACGCCTGCAACTTTTTCCTCGGCTAAAAATTTATTCAGCGTTTGTCTAAAATTATAGCGTTGCATTGCACTATCACGGCGATCACTACTAACCCAAGGGGAATGACTCGGCGATCTGTTAACATCAAAATCTTTTAATTTTGAAAGTTTACCAGAATCATACCGTTGAAAAACCGAATTTTCAGGCTCTTCAATATTTTTTCCAGGCCCCATCATAATCACTTTGCCTTTTAGCTTTCCTTTGTACTTTGCTAAATCGGCTTTAGATGAGGCATTAAAAATAATAACGTCTCCCTTTATTTCTCCCTCAGTACCTGGTGTCCAAGCAACAGGAATGCCATGTAGAGAAACTTCTCTAGGGCTAAGAAGATTGATAGTTGCTGAGTCATGTGACCAACCTCGGCCAAACTCAAATGGGTCAAGGTAGGCATTTTCTAAGCCCCAATCCTTTAATTTCTCGAGCGTCCACTGATTAGCTGCTTTCATTTGAGGTGAGCCAGATAAGCGCGGTCCAATCTCATCGGTTAATCCTTCAAGGGTATGCATAACTTCAGAGTTGTAGAAACCTTCTGATCTTATTTTATTTGCCATATCTAAATCACTGCCAGCAAATGCTGCAGAGGTTGATAAAAACAAAAGTGATAGTGCTAATTTTTTCATTAAACGTACCTATTATTATTGATTATTATTAATAATTTTATCTACCCTAGTACATTTCTTTTCTCGGGAACAGTAAGTTGAGGTGAAAGCGATAGTTTTATCGTTCAATCGCATCAATAATTAACTGCTAATATGGTTGAGGAGAGAATTCTTTACACTTTTCAAAATCTTGCTTTTAATAATATCAGACAAGGTTTGTTGCAAAGCCACTTCGTGCATAAACTTAAATAGAGAAGTATAAAACGATGAGGAGAGAAGTATGGCTCATAACGATATATCTACCAATATGGATAAAAACCATGAAACCAAAACGGTCAAAGAAGATACTAAAAATCTTAAGCAACAGCTAATCGATGCCAATAAAGAAATTGAAGAATTAACATTACAACTCGCATGGCTAGAACGTCCCTATGAATAAGGTTATTTAAGCGTAATTTAGTTTTTTTATATTATTCGACAGAAGATTAAACTAGGTAATACCGTATTGAGGTATTGATTTATGGTGCCCCGTGTTCGTTGACCAATGATTTAGTGGCCAAGCATAAGTTTTATCCGTATTTAAAGCTCATTTAAAAACAAAAGGGCCTCAATTTAGAGACCCTATGCAGAAAAATCTATCTTGTTGATAGAAAATTTTATCTCAACACATTTTATGCTTGATAAACCCAGGCAAGAAATTGTTTTGAATCAACCACATTCTTAAAGGTAAATAAATGCGATCCTTGTTGATCTGTTACTACAACATTAAGTTTATTAACAGAAATTGATTGTACGGGCGAGCTAACAAAGTACTCAGCCCCTTTATATGTATAAGACATAATAAGACTCTTTAAAATTGCGCCAAAGCGCATGAATAATAAAGCAAAATTATTGTGAACAAACTTTTTAGAAGTTGTAACTTACAAAATAGAACGAAGAATGAATTCGAAGATCAGGTAATAATTAAGCTTAACTTTGGTGATGACTGACTGTGAAAGGGAAAGACAAACACTGACTATTGTTAAATAGCCGGTTAAATAAACGAGAGGAGAATAAATAACGGCGAGAATAATAACCTCGACTGCTCACAAAGTAAACTGTTTTTTCAATAAATAGCATTATTATTACTTTAGCTACCCTTTTAAATGGATATATTAGATAACGAGTAGCTAAAATTTCGACAAATCTTGCATATTCGAGAGTTGATGCATATTCTTTTAAAGTAATTGATTAATTTAACTTAAATAAAAGACTTCCCTATATTATCAAGAAGATTTTAATTATAAATGCTGACTAAGATTCTAAATATTGGTATTACTGACCAAGTACCAATTACTGAACGTAAATACATTCAAGTGACTAATTCTGCATGTTTTTTGGCGGCTTTAATGACAATCGCTTATTGGCCTGCTGCTCTCTTCACTCATAATGTAATTGTTATTTCATGTTATTTCATTGCGCCATTCCTCTACCTCATTTTTCTAAAATTTAACCAACGCTGTCAATATGCTAAAGCTCGTCATGGGGTCACACTTTTAACCTTGTTGTGGATTTCATCGATGATGCCCATATTTGGTGATCAATGGCTAGTATATATATGGTTTTATCCAATGATAGCTGCAATTCCTATGTTATTTTCAGCCAAGGAATCTCATTGGTTTTGGTTCTATGAAATTTTGTGCATTACCATGTTTTTGGTTGTTTATAGTTTAGTAGACTCCATTGAACCCATTTATTTAATGAAAACAAATTTTGATGCGATTATTGGTTATACCGCGCCAATTGCTGCTGCAATTTGTACGGTTATTGTGGTGTTCTTTTTAAGGTATTTTATCCTCAATGGTGATAAACGGTTTATCATCGAACACGAGCGAGCCGAAGACTTATTACTCAACATTTTACCAGTTAATATTGCTGACCGATTAAAAGATGGAGAAGTTAGAATTGCTGATCATTACGCGAATGTCTCTGTAATGTTTATTGATATTGCCGGCTTTACCACATTTGCTAGAGATCACTCTCCTGAGGAAGTTGTAGTACTTCTCAACACCCTATTTACTAAATTTGATGAGATGGCTGAAAAATATGAAGTTGAAAAAATTAAAACGATTGGTGATGCATATATGGTTGCATCAGGGTTACCCAAAAAAAATGACAGTCATGCAATTAACCTCGCAAAAATGGCATTAGAAATAGTTCAATGGTTAGAATCTAGTGCCATGAAACAGCAGAATATTCAGGTGAGAATAGGCATTAATACTGGGCCTGTTATTGCGGGAGTCGTTGGCTTGAAAAAATTCATTTATGACCTTTGGGGTGATACCGTTAACCTTGCTAGTAGGATGGAGTCACACGGAGAAGTGGAAAGAATTCAAATTTCAGAACAAACCTACCAACATATCAAGGACAAATTTGAAACTAAATATCGAGGAGAAATCACCATAAAAGGTAAAGGTTTACATAAAACATGGTGGTTATTAGCTATCAATCATGAAAACTAAAATTCTCAATTTAACATAACAATTTGTATGTAACCTGAACTCTGGATAAGCAGCACTTGCTCAACATTTCTATTTATCCGGTTTTCCGCGTTAATACATTGATAAATCGCCAGATATTCATAAACGTTTTGCCTTGATAATCAAATAAATTGCAACATTGATTGAGTGTATAGTGCTTTAAATTATGTAATTAAATTTGGGTGTTTGGCTAAGTTATTGATTTATCCCTAATATCAAGCACTCATTATCTAGAGTTCAGGTTATGTATTAATCATGTTTGGAATAATCAATTGAAATTCAACTACTCCTTAACATCATTAGTCTTTACAATGAATTTTTCCAAAACAATTTAAAGGCATTTTGTGTTTAATAAAATAATCAACACTTCTATTTTGCTACTAGCGAGTTTTTATAGCCAAGCAAACATTAGCTCTCAAGCAGAAAAAACAGCACAATATGCTGTAGAAACATATCAACAATCGATGGTTAATAGTTTAGCTGAGTTTGTTAAACACAACACCGTTGCGACAAAAGGCATTGCGGTAGAAAATAACCCAGCACATGTTACTTTTAAACAAGCCTTAGCTGATGAGGCTAAGCAACTTGGTTTTGATTATCAAGATCATGGCTCGGTTGTTGTTATTGGTTTAGGTAAACAAAAAGATCGATTAGGAGTAATCACCCATGGCGATATCCAACCGGCTAATGCTGCTAAATGGGCTAAATCCCCCTTTGAATTAGATCTAATATCAGAGCCGGGCAAATTAATTGGTCGTGGCACAGAAGACGACAAAGGTCCAATTGTAAGCGTAATGTACGCAATGAAGGCAATTAAAGATAAACAAATAAAACTGAACAAGCGCATTGAGTTATATATCTATATGGCTGAAGAGTCTGACTGGGCACCACTTGAGAGTTTTATAAAAGAACATACCCTGCCCGAGATAAACATTACACTAGATTCTGAGTACCCGGTGGTAATTGCCGAAAAAGGTTATGGCACCATAAGTATGACTTTTCCAAAAATAAGACTAGCACCAACAACTACTTATTTAAGTAGCTTTACTGGTGGTTTTTTTGGTAGTCAAATTCCTGAAGATGCCAAAGTAGTGATAGAAAATGCAAATAAAAGCCTAGAGAAGAAAATTAAAGCAGTCGCTTCAACACACTTGAAAATGAAATATGTTTATCAATGGCGCAAGCAACAATTAACCATAACCGCCTTAGGAAAATCTGCTCACTCATCAAAACCAGAAGATGGCATTAACGCAATAACTCACCTTGGCGAGTTGTTATCAATAAAACAATGGCCGAATAATGCGAGTGGCGCATTAGTTAATTTTATTAATACTCATTTAGGAACTGACTTGTATGGCAACAAATTTGGTGAAATAGCCTATCAAGATAACTTTATGGGAAAAATGACGGTATCACCAACCGTATTAAAGCAGCTTGATACCGGCATACAATTAAATATTAATATTCGCCGTCCTAAAGGCAAAAGCAAAGCGTTATTAGAGAGTCAAATTAATCAAACATTAATACTTTGGCAAAAACAAAACAACGTGACTTTAACTGAATTAAACAACGATATTGGCGAACCGTTTATTATTTCAGATGCACCGCAAATTAATACCTTACTATCCGTATTCTCACATTTTACCGGCGTTAAAGATGCCCAACCAATCTCTATTGGTGCTGGCACTAACTCTCGTTTGTTTCCAAATGCGGTAAGTTTTGGTCCATCAATGCCTAACACCGAATACACGGGGCATTCTGAACACGAATTTATTACCATGAAACAATTTATTTTAAACTTAAAAATGTATACTGCTGTTTTGATAGAATTAGGCCAACAAAATTAGGTCGTAAACTCAAAAATGAAGAGTCTGGGTATGAATATGGGTATGAAAAAAACATGTATCGTTACTGGTGGTAGTTCAGGCATTGGTTTGAGTATTGTTCAGTTATTTTTGAATAATAATTACCAAGTGTATAACCTCGATCTTCAAAGCTGTGATTTTGGCAACTATCGTCAATGTGATATTACGAACCTTGAGCAGGTCACTAGTATTATTAATGAGATAGCAAAAACAAATAACATTGATGTTTTAGTATCAAATGCTGGCATTCATTTTTCAGCAGATATTGAAAATACCAGTGAAACCGATCTCGATAAAGTATTTAGTATTAACGTCAAAGGGGCATTTGCTGCCATTAAAGCGGTATTACCCAATATGAAGTCGAAAAATAATGGCGCCATTATTTTAATCTCATCCGATCAAGCAATTATCGGTAAACAAAACTCATTTGCCTATAACTTAAGTAAAACCGCATTAGCATCAATGGCTAAAACTACTGCCCTTGATTATGCCAAGTTTAATATTAGAGCCAACGCTGTTTGCCCGGGCACCATTGAAACACCTTTATATCATCAAGCTATTGATAACTACTGCCAAAAATCGGGAGAAGATAAAACTGAGATTCACCAAGAAGAAGCTAAACTTCAACCTCTTGGACGGTTAGGACAACCAGAAGAAGTTGCTGAACTGGTGTTATTTTTAGCCTCAGACAAAGCGAAATTCATTACTGGTAGCCTGCAAGTGATTGATGGCGGATATACCGCACAATAATGACAAACCATAAAGTGATAGACGCTCATATTCATCTCTTTGATTTACTTCAAGGAGATTACCACTGGTTAGAAAAAGAAAATCCGCCCTTTTGGCCTGATAAAGTCACTATCAATAAAAACTTTTCAGAAAAAGACTTAACTCTTAATAAACCAATAGAACTTGCTGGTTTTGTTCACATTGAAGCGGGATTCGATAATACACAGCCTTGGCGAGAAATTTATTGGTTGGAGGCTAACTGCAAACTACCATTTAAATCCGTTGCTGCAATTGATTTAACGCTTAGTAACCTCGACTTCATTCATCAAGTTGATCAACTTTTGTCCTACCGGTCAGTAGTAGGCTGTCGTCATATTTTAGATGAACAAGCCGCGGAATTGTTATCACAACAAACAGTCCGAGCTAACTTAGCTTATCTGGCAAAGAATCAATTAAGCTTTGATTTACAAATGCCATTAACCGATAAAAAAGCGGTAAAGTTAATGACTGAATTATTAGCTAACACACCAACACTGAGGGTAATTATTGATCACGGGGGTTGGCCACCTTATATCGAAAATATAGGTTTAAGTGCAAAAACTAGTGATTTAACCCAAGCTGATAATAGCCAAGCTATTTGGCAAGACTGGCTATCAGGTTTAAAAGAATTAAGCCAATTTGAGCAATGTGCAATAAAATGTTCGGGTTGGGAAATGATAGATAGAAAATTTAGTACTAATTGGCAACAAGCTGTTATTAAAAGCTGCCTTAAAACCTTTGGTGATAACAGAGTAATGCTTGCCAGCAATTTTCCATTAACGTTATTTAGTCAAAGTTATGATAGCCTTTGGAAAAGTTATAACCAACTAGGTGAACCTTTCACAAAGGATAAATACACAGCACTCACTCACGTAAATGCTGCTCATTGGTATCACTTAACTATTTAACCGTAATATTAGGTGAACGTTTAACTACCGCATCATTAAGTTCGATACCAATACCAGGTACTTCAGTGACTTTAAAAATACCATTTTTAGGTTGTGGGTCTTGCAAACAAAGCTCACGGTTCCAATCTTTTGTCGCATAAGTATGGTGTTCATGAATTAAAAAGTTAGGAATAGCCGTTTCTAAATGCAACGAAGCTGCTGTTGCCACGGGCCCGCCACAAACATGGGCTTGAATACGAATATCGTAAACATCTGCGTAATCACATACTTTTTTAGCTTCAGTAAAGCCACCACACAAACCAACATCTGGTTGCAGTACGTCAATGCTTTGATCTTCAAAGTAAGGACGTACATCCCAGCGATGATACAAACGCTCGCCGCCTGCAATAGGCACATTAACGTTATCAGATACTTTCTTATGTACTGCAGGATTTAAGTAGTTAACTGGTTCTTCATACATCATACAGCCGACTTCTTCAACAATCTTCCCCATTTGAATGGCCGATGCCGCGCCCATTAATGAATGAGATTCAAAAATAATATCGACATCTTCACCTACCGCGTCACGAATAGCGCGTAATCTATTGCCAAATAAGCGCATTTGCGGTTTAGTGAATAACTTAGTTCGATCAAAAGACGAGCTGCCGTCTTGGTTATAAACAATAGGGTCTACTTTAACCGCATCAAAGCCTTCAGCAACTGCTTTTAATGCTGCTTGCGCATATTCTTCAGGCTCGATTAGTTTGCTGATAGTGGTATCCCAATCGAACTGTAATTGACTAGCGTAAGTGCGCAATTCGTCATTAACTTTACCACCAAGTAATTGATAAACAGGCACACCTAATGCTTTACCTTTAATGTCCCACAGTGCGGTATCGATAGCACTCATTGCTGAATACAACACAGGCCCACCACCTAAACCCCAAAAGCTTTCCCTTAGCATTTTTGACCATAACAGTTCGGTATTAAATGGGTTAAAACCAATAAGAACCGCTTCAGTAATTTCCTTTAACATAGCCGCTGCGGCGCTGTGTCCCCAGTCATAAGCAAGACCCGCCTCACCGACACCACTAATGCCTTCATCAGTATGTATGCGAATAAAAACTGGATTCCAACCTGGACGTTTTGGGCATTCAATATCAAAAATTTCTACATGGGTTACTTTCATAGTTCTCTCAAAAAAAGTTATCTCAAAATTAATTTTTCTTAAATAGCATCATTAGAATAATCGTGACTTACATTATTTATGCGATTGCCTTTATTTTTCAAAATCAGGATATGCTCGGTAAACTTTGCGCATCATGGCTGGCCACGCTTTTTGTCCCCCTGTTAAACCTGAATGTACAATATTAGCTTGAGCTTTAATGCCATCAACGATGCTTTGATCAACATAAATTGGTTCCATGCCAGTAGACATAACTTGCAACTGTACTTGGCACGCACGCACTAAGTCATACATATGCATAAAGGCGTCACCTATGGTTTTACCCAAAGTCATCGCGCCGTGATTACGCAATAACATAAAGTTAGTTGTACCTAAATCATTTTGCAGTCTCAGCTTTTCCTCATGGTTAACAGCCAAACCTTCATAATCATGATAGCTCAATGAGGCAAGGGCAAACATTGAATATTGGCTTAACGGCAATAACCCTTCTTTTAAACTAGCAATGGCGATAGTCTCATTGGTATGAACATGCAAAGCACATTGATCTTCATGGCGAGCCTCATGCACTGCGCTATGAATAGTAAACCCTGCAGGATTAATTTCAAAAGGGCATTCGCTGTCAACAATGTTGCCGTTAATATCTATTTTAACTAAGTTTGATGCGGTAATTTCGTCAAAACTTAAACCAAAAGCATTGATCAATAGGTGCTCTGAATTGGGAATACGAGCAGAAATGTGGGTATGTATCAGGTCATCCCAGCCATGCATTACAAATAATCGATAACATGCCGCTAGCTCGATACGTGTTTGCCACTCTTCGCTAGAGACTTTGTCTTTAAGATCTACTTCTGGCAACTCAAACATTTTTTTCCTTAATAAACTTAATAAGCTTAGTGAATTCATTTCTTGCCAAATTTTACCTGAGGTTATCTATCCTATAAAGAAAGAGTTACCATAAGTTATACTCATTACTCGTATTTTAGGTATTTACCCTACATTTATGTGCATTTTATTTTTTGCGTTAAAGCAACACCCTAAATACCCCGTTATTATTTGCGCAAACCGAGATGAATTTCATCAGCGGCCAACGAAAGCCATGCACTTTTGGCAAACACCTGAAATTCTAGCTGGTAAAGACTTAACCGCAGGCGGCTCTTGGTTAGGATTAAGCCCTGAAGGTCGATTTTCTGCGATCACTAATTTCAGACAACTAGGTGAGTTTGATCCTGATAAAAAGTCACGTGGTGAGCTAGTAATACAAGCACTAACGAAAACCGATCAAGCAATGAATCAATTATTAACTGAAGATTCAGACAAGTATAATGGTTTCAACCTTGTTTATGGTCAACTGGATAATTTACATTATTTTGATAGCGTGAATAAACAATGTCGCCAAATCCCCTCTGGCGTACACAGTTTGTGTAATGGCGCTTTAGATGATATTTGGCCAAAAATGGCATTAGGACAACAACAATTATCGGCACTTATTCATCAACAATCAAATGGTGATCAAGAAATAAATCAAGAGTTAAACCAAGAGCTCAATATCGACAAGCTATTTGATTTAATGAAAAATGCGCAACAAGCTAAAACGGACCAACTACCAAATACAGGTATAACAACAGAATGGGAGCTTTTTCTAAGCTCAATTTTTATTGTTTCCCCTGAATACGGCACAAGAACCACGTCAATTATCATGCAAAACAATGAAGGGGACATTTTCATTGAAGATCGCAGTTACAATGCTTTAGGACAATGCACCTTACAGCAAAACTTTAAACTAATACCAACAGGTGAAAAATGAGAGCAACTACAAAAAGTCTTTACGAAATATCAGCTATGGCTAATGATGCATTTATCGAAAAGTACCCTAACAGCCATACCACTGTTGGTTTAATGGATAAGGTTTTACGCAAAAAAGGCATGCCAGCAGATGCTGTAACAGTTGATAACATAGACAATCATATTAGAGTTATTTTGATACTTTTAGACCATCAACCTGATACTGTTGGCATTGGTGTTGGCAGTACTCTAGCTGACGATATTAATGTCTTATCTCAGCTGCCATTAAACACTTTAACATCTAATGACGTATTAGCTATTTTAGAAAACAATTTATTAATCAATTAAGTACAAATAAAATTTAGCATAATGAATAAAGTTAATTTCAAACAGAAGGTTGTATCACGAAGTTGTTCGCTAATTAAAAATTTACCATTTTATTGCACAGAAGTTGTGACCACTTTGTCGAGGTTTGACCTAAGTAGCTAAAGAGCATAATGTTATATTAGCATTAACAACTAACTTTTGAGTAATTAGAAAAACACTTTCCACCTCAAATTTAACTTGTTAATGATTTTATCTATTACAATATATTCATCAAATAATGTACTTAAAAATATATGCGAAATCACTATCTATCACTGTTAATACTAATTTTTAGTATTTTATTTTCAAGCCAAAGCTTATCAAAAAAAATTGATATCAATGTATTGGTTGAAGATGGTTATTTTCCAATGATAATAAATGCTGAAAATAGACAAGGTTTCGCCTTCGATTTTATTCAAATTTTAAATCAGTTTCAGCAAGGATATAATTTCAAATTGAATGTACTACCATCAAAGAGGCTTATTAAGAAGGTGGAAGCAGAGAATTATGATGCTCTATTTTTTATGGCTATTGAGTGGTTACCCAAATCAACACATTCATCTCTGATACGAACAGCTACCTCTGTGATTATAAAAAATGAATTTTACGCATTAAAGGAGAATGCAGTTGAGCAATCCTATTTTGATAACTTTGGCAAATTAACAAAAGCAGGTGTGCTTGGCTATTCATATAAATTTGCAGACTATAATACTGACGCTCACTTTTTAAATAACGAACATAAAATGAGTTTAACAAAAAGCGGCTCTCACGTAGCTAAAATGATCTTACTTAAACGAGTAGAGCTCGGTATTATTAATAACCTCACCTTCCAATATTTAAAAAAGACAAATAGCTTTGATATGAATTTGCTTTATAAAAGTAATACCCCAGATGCAACATTTGAAACCTCTTTTTTAATTAATCAGCGTCAAACAAAACTATCAGCAAATAAGTTTGATCAAATCATTCAAAACTCCAAGACTAAAAAGAGACTTCAAAGTTTATTCACAAAATATGGAATTCAGTCAAACGTAAGTCAATAGTACCTTTTAGCAAAACACCAACTTAACATTAATTGCTAATATACTAGGTTTCATCAGGCTTTAAATAGGCAATATCTTCATCATCATCAATATGAAAATCGTAACCGCCCTCAAAATCTTCATTCAACTCATTAGCCACTGTGATAGGAAGTTCTAATATTTCTTGAATGTAAATAGTCAGATTAACTTGTTGGTTAATTATTCCCTTCAACTCATTAAAGTCTAATAAACCATTTTCTTGTAGAAACGCTCTGGTAGGTATTGCTAGTTTCTGACTAAAGTTTGTAATGCAATCATCTACTTTAATAAGCAGTGACTCTTTTTCGGTATTAGTCAGGAAAGTATTTAACTGTTGATATAAAGTATTAGTGAACACTTTTTTATCACAATCAATAAGCAGTAAAGCAACGGCTGTATTGAGGAATTTTTGCAATTCAAATAACAACACTTCTTCATCATTATCAATAAGTAAGGCATTAGCACAATAGCTTGAGGCGATACTTTTATAAACTTGTAAGAGCATGGCACTTTGATAGCCTTCACTCACTAGCGCAGAGTGCATAAGACGTATATCTGAAGTATCACTAATTGCTAACGCATAACGACTTAAGTGTATATCTTCGAAATAGGATGGTGATATTTTTTTCAATTGAGCATATTTCGCCCAACCCGCTCTAAAGCAATAAACAATGCCTTGGTCTTTGATAATCTCTTTTGCTTTTTCTGTATCGTTATCGCAAAGTTCTAATAAACCTAAATTACTCATTCCTAATACAATTTCACAGCCTTTTTTAATTTGATCGGCATAAATTATCGATAAGTTATCAGAGGCTATCCTCAACGACATATCGGATAATTGTTGCTTAGTTTTGTGGATAAATTCTGGTGAAAAATAACCTTCACTTTCTCCGTCTTTTAAAACCAAAAGTAAAAAGGGTTGATTTCTTAACTCTGCAATTTTCATTGATGGATCCTGAGCAATTAATGCTCTTTTTTTAAATATCTTTATTCTTTAAAATTTTATATTTGTTAACTATTTATTTGTTAACTAAAGTGGTGCAAACATATCATCGGTATCCATTTCAACCGCAGTTACTCTTTGCTTATTGGCATTTTGCTTTAACGAATTTTCAATATTTTCCAGTGTGCCATTGGTACTCACTGTCATTACTTCACGATACGCCTCTTCGCTTAACGATTTTATTTTCATCAACAACTCTTCAATACTGCCAGAGGTTTGTTCTTCATCTTCCTCTATTTCCGAAAAATCGTGACCAACAAACGGCAGTGATAAATATAAAAGGCCAAAATCATCTTCAACAATAGCGTTTAATACTTCTAATTGTTTTTCCTCATCATCTGAAGAGAGAAGTATTTGAGTTAATAAACTATGGGCTTCAGTTTGTGCACAAAACACGTGATCTTCATCCATATTTTGCCAATACGACGGTTCAACATTTAACAACTGCTTAATTGACTCAGCATCCATTAGCCATGTGGCAATGGAAGGAATAGTAGCGTCGTGCTCTCTAACTATTTTAGCGACAGTTAAAATATCCATCTCGGTTAGTACAGCAAGCATAGTTTCATCACCTTGCTCAGAAGCAATGGCTTCTAATGAGGTACCTGCGCGTCTACCGCTTTGCTGTGCTTGTTCAATAATATCGCTTGCAAGAACTAGTGCATTTGTTGTCAAAGTGAATCCTTAAAGTTTGTAGGTTTATCAAGTAGGTTTCTTAATGAGACTTCTTTACTAGCTAAGTCTATATTTTATAAATCCTAGTAGTTATCATCATAGTCATTTGAATCATAGTCATCAAATTGTTCACCTTCATTTTCTTCGGCCTTTAAAGGGGTAGCATCATAGCCGTTATAAAAATGAATGATCAAAACGGCTGTTTTTAAGTCTTGCTCAGCATGAGTCATTATCTCAGTGATACACGCTCGAGCATCGGCATGCACTCCGACAAAAGGCTTTACCTCGGCCCAAGAAGGCTGCTCTTTAAAATCGATCTTGGCTAGGTTTTTACTATCAATTCTAATTTTACTTGATATCGCCATCGCTAATTGATCAACCATGCCATTAAATAATAACGGCATCTGTTTCAATTGCTCAAATAAGTTTAATAAATAATTTGATAATAAATCAGGATTTTCAGGATCAGCTAATGAGTTCATATTTTCTAAGTAAAGAGAAAAATCATCAGTTAAATAACCAGGTAAGTTTATTTCGGATTGCATTCATTGTTTCCTAATGGAGAAGCTAACAAAAATTTTGTGGGGAGTCTCAACTAAACCTAATTTAAAGCACTTTGCCAAAAAGAGTCAGCAATTTCTCGAGGATCCGTTATAACGGTATAGTTATTTTTTAAGTACAATGAGCGCTTTTTAGGATCAGCGATAACATCATATGCTTCTTGAATTAGCTGAAACTTTTCTTTGGCCTCAGCACTATCATTTCTGTCGGGGTGAAATTTATTAGCTAGCTTACGGTAAGCTTTTTTAATTTCAGCAGTCGTCGCTACTCTACTCACGCCTAATTGTTCGAAATAATCCATAAACTACCTTTTTGTTAGACAAGATAAACTACTGTTGACACTATTGACGCAATTCTACCTATGCAACGGCATTATTAACATCATTAAGTTATCTTATTTTCCATTTAGTACTGATGTCTTAGTTCTAATAATACTGGCGGTCTTATTTGATCAGTGCAGGTTAGACTCGCAAAATATTAATTTCATCGAAGTTCAACCTTAATTGATGAGTTATAAGCTAAAATTGATCTTTGTTCATTACAACACAACATGAACACAAATTATGACTATGGTTACTAATACTCCTTTAAAATAATATCTTTGCAATATTTACGTCAGCTAACGTAATGGCTAACCAAATAGAGTAATAAGTTGGTTAGCCATCCACTATTTTGTAGCAAGATTATTATGCTTAAAGCGGGAATTAAAATAGAGATATTATCCATACCTTCTTTGATATAGAAACGACTCAGCCAACCTAATTATATGGATATTATTCAAACTAAAACGTCATGCTCATATTAATACCGATAAAGCGATTAAAATCTCTTGGTAGTAATTGCATCAGTAGGTCACCACCCGCATTTCCATTAATACTAATACCACTAACATACTGTTTATCAAGAAGATTATTTGCGAAGAGTTTTATTTTTATTGTCTTACTATAATGTAAATTTAATCCAACATCGAGAATTCCATAACCACCATGTTTTCCTTCTAGATTTCCAGCTGCATCCAAATTAACTTCACTTTGAACACGCCAATTACTTTCTATAAATAAAGGATAGTTTGAAATCATAAAGCTATGGTGTAAGCCAATGGTCGATTTCCATTTAGGTGCATTAGCTAGGGTATGTCCTGTTAAGTTTTGAATTTTACCTTGAGGAGTCTCTATGCATCCCTGCGAGATAGTTTGCCCTGCATAACAATTGGCATTGGTAAAATCATTATATGATGCGTCTAAATAGGTTAATGAAGCTTCAACCGTTGTATTGCTATGTAACTTAGCCAAAAAATCTATTTCTAAGCCTTTAGTTAATACTTTAGGTACGGAGCCTAGCACATTACGGTTATTATCTAGATCTCGAACTGTTAATTGTAAATGCTGGTATTGCGTATAAAAAAGTGTCGCATAAACACGTAAAATCCCTTGTAGCCAATCGCTCCTCATCCCTAACTCAAATGTATTTGAGGTTTCAGGTTGTACAGGTTCATCATTGAGAAATGAATCTTCATTGAATTTGAAGCTAGTATTAAAGCCCTCGCCTTTAAACCCCCGAGAATAAGTATTATAAAACATAATATTAGGCTGCCAATCCCACTGAAGGCCAACTTTTCCAGTGAAAGCTGTGGTACTGTGTTGATTGGTGACGTTGTCAATATCTCGTGTTTCAATGACTTCTCCATCACTTAGATAAGAGTTGTTCTGGGTATAGGCACGCCTGGAAAGCTGGGCGCTAACTTTATCATATAAATAACGACCACCGATAAACGCCTTGATGTGCTTATTCATATGATAATTTAATTGACCAAAAACCGCAGAGTTTGTATTTTCAATCGTATTTTTAGCTAAATTAAAGTCGAATAAAAAAGGTGCGTTTGATAAAGTTCGGGCATCTCCAGAGTTGTCAAGGTTCTCTGATTGGTAATAATAAAGCCCAATAATATAATCATACTTCTCACCTATAGGTGATGTCAGGTGTAACTCTTCACTAAACCAACTTACATCTCTATTTTCTAGCTGCATTAAGCTAAATGTAAGTTGTGTTTGATCATTATCTCTGTCATTTTCTTGTTGCCAGTTTCTATAAGCAATAATATTGGATAGTTCAAATGATCCTAGCTGTATTGTAGTATTAAGAGAGACTCCCCAAGCAGTTACATTTGCAAAGGGATCACGATCTAAATTAACTTTATCATTGACATTGCTGCCAATAATTCCTGTTATTTCCCCCGCAGTTGCCGGAACGCCAGCTAAACCAATGGCTGCAGGATCTGTAAATATAATAGTGCTATCTTCGCGTAAAACTCTTACACCTGTCGATGTATTTTGTTGTGAGTAGTCCATAATTAGCAACCACTCTTGATCGTCTTCAAAATGCCATAAAAGTTTCCCTTTCGCATTGAAAGTGTTATATCCATTTAACTTATGCTGATTAAATAGATTTTCAACGTTACCATCATAATTACGTTTTTGGCCAGTAAATCGGTATGCTAAATCTTGATTAATTGGTCCGGTAGACCGATACACTGCTAAAGCTTCATTATCATCTGTAAAACGAATACCAACAAATTGCTTTTGAGTAAATTTATTTGGCTTAGTTGTGTTTATATTAATTAAACCGGCAGATGAATTTTTACCAAACAAAGTGCTTTGGGCGCCGTAAAGTATTTCAATTTGTTCAATATCGACAATATCATCAAAACCAGCACCTCCTCTAGCCATAACAACACCGTCAACCATGGTTGCTACACTTGGTTCAACACCAGCACCAAAAACTTGAGTACCAATGCCTCTTATTTTAAAGCTCGACTTTGTAAAGTCGATACGTTTATCAAAAACAAGGCTGCTAGCAACATGAGAGAGTTCTTCAATTCGAGTAATATTAGCGTTATTGATTTGCAGTTGATTAATAAGACGAATAGAAATAGGGGCTTCATTTAAGTTTTCCTCTCGCTTTTGTGCCGTCACTGTTACTGACATTAGCTCTTCAAGAGATAAATTAAATAAGTCTTTCACCGGCACAGAGTTTTTGGAAAAACTGCTACCTGAAATAATCATAAAAATTAGTACACAAATTTTAGACTTCATCTTAAATATATACAATGTAAAAATTGCGGTTAATTACATTATAATAGGATTTTTAGGATATGCTTTCCAGTCTCTAAAAAACGCCTAAAACACTACATAAATGACTGTTATATAAGTTTATTATTTAAGGGTGGCAATCTCGAAAATTATACGTAATCACTAAAGCTAGCTAAAGAAGCTCTCTTACAATAGCACCGATGATAAGAATAAAAACTAAAATGGGTGTTATTTTAGCATACTTAGATTGCTCTTCAGTCGACATAGGTTTACCAAACTTTTGACCTATAATAACCATCAAAGCAACACCAGCAAAAACCGCAAACAAAATATATAATAGTGTCATAACTCCCCCTTAAATTATCCTTAAAGTTGTTCTTTAACTTGTTCTTTAACTTATAAAATAAACAAGTATTAAAAATGATTATATCAATGATCAAAAATCAATTAACATAGCCTAACACAAGCTAATTTTGGAAGTCTAATCTCTATGTCACAAACTGATGATTTTTATATCAAACGAAAATTTATTATTCGGTTAGGGAAGGCTTTACATAAATTAGGTACTACAGCCTATAGATTAGAAGATAATTTACTTAATATTGCGCATTTTTTGCAACTTCGTGCATCGTTTATTATTGCCCCTACCTCACTGACTTTCATACTTAGTGATGATGAAGATGATCAACAATATAATCACCTTGTCAGGGTCACCCCTGGCGAGATTGATTTAGGCTCATTAGCACGTATTGATGAATTAGTTGATGAACTGACCTCTGGTGAACGAACATTAGAAGAAGCCATTGACCGTTTATATGAGATCAGCCAAAAGCCTGCGCCTTATGGTTTCTGGTTAACATTTTGTGCCTTCGGTGCTTCTAGTGGTGCTTTTGCTATGTTAATGCACACCAGTTGGAATGATGTTCTATGGTCAACTTTGTTGGGGTTAGTGGTCTATGGCTTTGTTGTTTGGGCTGAAAAATCTCGCCGCGTCACTGAAATGCTAGAGCCTTTCGCAGCATTAACGACCGCGATGTTGGCATCAGCTATTTCCCAGTTTGACCCAACCATTAATATTTCGATGGTAATTTTATCTAGTATCATTGCCTTTATTCCGGGGTTATCGCTCACTGTTGGCTTATCAGAGCTTGCTGCTCGTCACTTAATGTCGGGCACCGCTCGAATTATGGACGGGGTAATGGTGTTGTTTAAACTCTACTTTGGCGCAGTCCTTGGGATTGCTCTGGGCAATTTATTATGGGGAACAACACAATTTGTTCCTCCAGAAACAACACCTATGTGGACTTCATGGGCGGCAGTGACAATTTTATCGATTAGCTTAGTCATATTATTTAAAGCAAGATTAAAAGATGCGCCTTGGGGCATTCTTGCTGGTTACATTTCTTATTCTGTTAGTGCATGGGCCGGTATTTATTTAGGCATGGCATTAGGCGCTTTTGTTGGCGCTTTTGCCCTTGGAATTTACTCTAATTTATTTTCACGTATTATGAATTTACCCTCTAGCATTGTAAGACTGCTCGGCTTAGTTGTACTCGTACCGGGTAGTAAAGTTTATATTGGTTTAAATAGTTTAGTTACCGGGCAGGATATGCTGGCTTCAACGGATATCGGCTCACAAGCTTTTTTAATATTTATGTCGCTAGTGGCTGGCATTATTTTCTCCAATGTCGCCATCCCTCACAGAAAAACGCTGTAGCAGAATTTAAAAAAAGCAGTAAATCACTTAAATTTACTGCTAATCAATTAATTCCGCCTTCAAATAAACCACTTGTAAACATGTTGTTAACTTCAAGCGTAATTTTAATTATTAAAAACTGTAAAAATAGCCATACAGCTGAAATATTGAAAGTTGTAAACAGATGTTTCACTTGCTGGTATTTAGTAAAGCAACACTTTACTATCTGTTCACTAAAACTATAAATAGGACACATGTCTAACAATGAAAACATTAATTACAAGCGCCGTTTGTTCATCTTTATTATTCGTTGCAGGCTGTAACAGCAGCAATGAAACAACTACCGAACAAGCTTCAGTACCAAGTATTCAAAAAACTGCATTAGCTTCTGGCATTGAAAAAGCCAATATGGACCAAAATGTTCGTGCTCAAGATAATTTCTATCGCCATATCAATGGTGGCTGGATGAACAGCAATGATATACCTGGTGATAAAACAGCCATTGGTTCATTCTATGATTTACGTGATAAAGCAGATGATGATGTAAAGGCAATCATCACTGAATTAGCCGCAACTGAAAATTTAACATCAGGCTCAGACGAGCAAAAAGTTGCTAGTTTATATCGCTCATACATGAATAGCGAACACCGAGACTCACTTGGTACAACGCCCGTACAACCTATTTTTGATGCCATTAATAGTTTAAAAAACAAAGATGAATTAGCCACATTCTTTGGCGAATATCAAGCCATGGGTGTTGGCAGCCCTGTAGCATTCTATATTAGTGTTGATGCAAAAGACTCTAGTCGTTACGCTACTCATATTTGGCAAAGTGGTCTAGGTCTACCGGATCAAGATTACTACTTTAATGAAAAAGAACGTTTTGTTGATTTACGTAATGGTTACCTCGCCCATATAGAAAAAATGTTCAACTTAGCAGGCCTTGAAGATGGTAAAGCGGCAGCAAAAGCCGTAATGGCACTAGAAACTAAACTTGCTAAACACCACTCAACACGAGTTGAAAATCGTGACAGTGCTAAACGCTACAATAAATTTGACGTTGCAAAATTAAATGAACTAGGTAACTCATTTAATTGGAATGCTTATTTAAGTGCTCAAGGCGTTGCTAAGCAGCAGGACATCATCATCAATCAACCTGAATTTGTTAAAGGTTTTGATCAAGTTTTTGGCCAAACATCATTAGCTGATTGGCAAACTTACTTAACTTTCCATTCCCTTAGTAACTTTGCTAGTTATTTAACTTCTGCTATCGACAATGAAAACTTTGAGTTTTTCTCAAAGCAATTGAATGGGTTAAAAGAGCAACGCCCACAATGGAAGCGTGGTGTTAGTACAGTTAACAACAATTTAGGTGAAGTGATTGGTAAAGTTTATGTTGCCCGTCACTTTACTCCTGAAGCTAAATCTCGTATGACCGTTTTAGTTGAAAATTTACGCGATTCATATGGCGCAAGTATTGACGATCTAGAATGGATGTCTATTGACACTAAAAAAGCTGCACACGTAAAACTGGCAAGTTTTGATCCTAAAATTGGCTACCCAAATAAGTGGAAAGACTATTCTGCCCTTAATATTAAAACTGATGATTTAGTAGGTAATATTATTCGCTCAAGCCAAGTGTCTCATCAAAAAAGTATTGATAAATTAGGTGGTCCAATCGACAAAGAAGAATGGGGCATGACGCCACAAACGGTTAATGCTTATTACAATCCAACTAAAAATGAAATTGTTTTCCCAGCAGCAATATTACAACCACCATTCTTTAACTTAGCTGCAGATGACGCAGTAAACTATGGTGGTATTGGCGCTGTTATTGGTCATGAAATGGGTCATGGTTTTGATGATCAAGGCAGTAAATATGACGGTGAAGGTAATTTACGTAACTGGTGGACTGAGCAAGATTTATCACAATTTAAATCACGTACAGATGCCCTTGTTGCGCAATATGCAAATTATCAAGTATTTGATGATTTAAACGTAAATGGCGAATTAACCTTAGGTGAGAACATTGGTGACTTATCTGGTGTAACTATCGCCTATAAAGCCTATAAAGCGTCTTTAAATGGTAAAGAAGCATCAGTAATTGATGGCTTAACTGGCGATCAACGCTTCTTCATGGGTTATGCTCAAATCTGGCGTTCAAAAATTGTTGAAAAGTCAATGCGTAACCGTGTTGCAACTGACCCTCATTCACCAGGAGAGTTCCGTGCATTAGGGTCATTATCAAACATGAATGAATTTTATGATGCATTTGACGTGAAAGAAGGCGATGCCATGTACATTGCGCCTGAGAAACGCGTTAAAATTTGGTAGAAAAGTACTAAATTGTTAACAATAAAGGAGCTTCGGCTCCTTTTTTATTGATTAATACACTTTTATTTAAAATACCTCATCGCAACATCACAACGTTGATATTTACTAGCATACATTTTCATAATGTTAACATCGTGTCTAAAACCATGCTTTTCATATAGGTGAATGGCCGCTTCACAAGTATGGTTGGTTAACAAAAATAGTTTAGTAAGCTTCATTTCATTGGCTTTATTGATAACATGTTCAAGTAAAGTTTCACCAATTTTTAAGCCTCTCGCCTTTTTAAGAACACCCATTTTAGTTAATTCAAAACTGTTATCTTCTTTTTTCAGTAATGCACATGCTCCAACAATGCCAAGCGTTGCATGTTTAGCAAAATATATTTTACCGCCTTTATCAATAATGTTTTTTTGTGGATAGTTTAACGCTTCTAGATCGCTAGCTTCCAATTCAAACATTTCATTTATCCATTCGCTATTGATTGATTTAAAATCAATTGCAAGTTCAGGAGAAAAATCAATAAATTCAACATCATTATTAACAGCAGGTTTCTCCAACAAAATAATACTTCGTTGTAATAGTGATTGTTGAGAAAGCGCTGTTTCAAATTTTTGAACTAACTCAAAAAATCCATCTCCGGCTTCATTGCACAATTGTTTAGCAGCAGAGTCTACCGCCTGCCACATGGGCTGCATTGCTAAAACAGTTAATTGACCCTGTTCTGTTAACGATAAAAATTTCTTTCTAGAGTCGGTATCAGATAACGTAGTAATAACTAATCCTTTAGCAAGAAGCTCTTTTGAAAACTGGCTAATCGCGGGTTGAGTTAAACCAAGCAGTTGTGCAGCATCAACAATGCTAACTTGCTGCTTTTTATCTAACAGCGCCAGCAAGGTAAACCATTTTGGTTGTATATCATGGCCACAATGTTTATACACTTGGGCTGCATCAGCTATTAGTCGCTCACTTAACCTCTTTAGCCTGCTACCAAGTGCCAATTCACCAAGCTCATCTAAAAAATCATTTGTCATAATAATCAACTCCTCTAACATTTATCAAATAACAATATAAATGATAATATAAGTACTTATACATATTATCAAGTTAAATTTGTTACTAAAGTTTTCATTGGTTAAATCTTCGTTGATTCTTGTCCTTAAGCTCGGTAACCTTAATTATCAGCATCATTGGAAACCTGTTATGGCTAGCCAAATAATTAAATATTTAACTGTTATTACACTCATACTTTCTTCTTACGTGACAATTGCTCAACAACACGAAGCAGGCACCTTGCCGCCGCCAAGAAAGTTAACTGAAGAACAAACAAAAGTTGCCTCAGCTAATTATCAAAAATATTGCGCTTTATGCCATGGCGCAGACAGACAGGGTCATGTCAATGATCACGCGCCATCTCTGCGCAGTAAAAGCTTATTTGAATCAGGTGTCCCACATGCCATTTTAAGACCTATGTCTTATGGACGAGTTGGCACCGCAATGGGAGGTTACCTTGATGAAGTAGGCGGGCCGATGACATTAGACGAAACTTGGGATTTAACTTATTGGTTATTTGAACAAGCCGGTGTTGAGCGGTTAAAACTATCAACAAACCCTATCCATGGCGATATTAAAAAAGGTGAACAAGTTTATCAAACAAACTGTTCAAGCTGTCATGGCGTTAATGGTGAAGGAGTAAACGCTCCTGCACTAGGTAATCAATCAGCCCTTGCCCACAACACTGATGAATTTATCCGTCATGCTATTCAAAATGGTCGACAAGATACACCTATGCAAGCTTTTAAAGATAAATTATCTGCTGATGATATAAATAACATAACAGCTTTTTTACGTAGTAAAGCCAGCGGATGGAAAGCAGAAAAAACCATTTTAAAGGCTCTACCAACCCCTGAGAATTATGTCATTAATAAAAATGGTGATGATCCCAATTTTACCCTTCAAGATGGAATGTATGTATCATCTAAAGATTTATTTGCCGCCTTACAAGCCAAAAATAAAATGGTTTTACTTGATACTCGAGTCACTTCGGTATGGCAAACAGCGCACATAGAGGGCTCTATTCCCTTTCCTTATTATGCAGACTTGGATGAAACCGTTGCCGGTATTCCAAAAAACGTTCAAATTATTGCTTATTGCTCATGCCCACGAGCTGCAGCCGATTATACCATCGACAAATTAAGAGACCGTGGTTACACCCGAACAGCAGTACTTTGGGAGGGGGTATTTGGTTGGATGAATTTAGGCTATCCAGTAATGCGTGGTGATATAGAAGGTGTGTCTGATTAATCATTATTCTTTTGATACAATAATATGCTATTTAAAATAGGAAAATAAATGAAATATCTTCAGCTAGGTAGTAGCCCACTAGAAGTTTCTCGTGTCTGTTTAGGCAGCATGACGTGGGGTTTACAGAATAATCAAAATGATGCTGATCAACAGCTTGATTATGCGTTGTCTCAGGGAATTAACTTTGTTGATACCGCAGAGATGTACGCCGTCCCTCCATCTAAAGAAACTTATGGTAAAACCGAAGCTATTATTGGCCATTTTTTAAAAGCTAATCCTGAAAAACGAAAAGACATTGTGCTAGCTTCAAAAATAGCAGGTCCAGGTTTTTCATATATCAGAGAAGCCAGTCCCATTAGTGGAAAAACGGTTATTCAAGCTGTTGATGACTCACTTAAAAGATTGCAAACTGA
>ENA-ORXI01000837-ORXI01000837.1-sediment-metagenome-genome-assembly--contig:-NODE-837-length-25211-cov-6.027373_pt1 | contig 25211 bp, 26 predicted proteins | sample MGYA00237861_ERZ511468 | MGnify/ENA primary metagenome ERZ511468 (study PRJEB26299, sample SAMN06266213) | sediment metagenome | isolation source: Hudson Canyon methane seep mesocosm | place: USA:Hudson...
ATCTTTTTTATGAGTATTAAAATGCTCAGTTAAGTGCTTGATGCGTGCAGTTAATAAAGCAACCTGCACGTTTGTTGAGCCAGTATCGCCGGCATCTTTTTGAAAATCTTTAATAATTGCTTGTGTATCAATTGACATAATGAGTATAAGTAATAGTGAATCAAATTTTTTAAAGGGTTAATTATACGCTAATTATTTTTTTGATTCCATCCCTTAAGATAAAAAAACATAAGACTTTAATAAAAAGATGACTCACCGTTAGGTCTGGTTTTAAAACGCCTATGAATCCATAGGTATTGCTCTGGTGCTTTTAAAATTTGATCTTGTAGTATTTGGTTGGTTCTGCTGGCATTTTTTATTGCATCGTCACTTGGATAATCACTTAAAGGTGGCTCGAAAGTCATGGTATAGCCCTTGTTAGTTCTAATGAAAAAATAAGGAATAACCACAGTGTTGGGTCTCTTTGCTAATCGTGCAGTAGCCGCAATGGTGGCTGTTTGAATATTAAAGAAAGGCGCAAAGACAGATACTTCCTCGCCCAGGTCTTGATCAGGTGCGTACCAAACAGGCAATCCATTTTTAATAGCCTTTATCATAGAACGCGTATCTTTGGTTTTAATCATTGTTGCACCATATTTCTCAAAGCTTCTGCACATTACTTCATCAAACAATCGGTTATTTTGCGGGCGATAAATGTTAGCAATTTTATGTTTTAATAGCAATGCCCTTGAACTGAGCATGAGTGGCATAAAATGCGCGGTCAATAAAATAATCCCTTGCTTTTTATTTAATGCCTCAGTTAGGTGATGTTCACCATCAATAGTAATGAGTTTTTGAATTTTATCGTCTTTACCAAAATAAGCGTTGGCAGTTTCAAAAATAGAAACACCAATAGCCTCAAAATTTTGCTTTACTAAGCTTTCTACTTCAATCGAACTTTTTTCATTAAAGCAGCAGGCAATATTAATGAATGCAATTTTTTTAAATCTATAATATTTGGAAGAAACCACCACATATAAACAACGATATCATAATTATTCTTCTTTATAAAGTTTTCATAATACTTCGCTTTTAGATACCTTAAGGGCTGTTTGATTTTATAATTAGTCGTTTGCTTTTCTTGTTTTAAATGATAGTGTCCAATTATCTTGTAAAAATCATATTTATCGCTTAATTCTTTAATAATAAAATTTGCCATTTGGTCATAAGCCCAATTTGGTTTGTCAATTACTAATAATATTTTTGATTTATTATTCATATCCATCCTTTGAATTTATTTTTTAAAAATACTTTTTCTTCATTTGATATAAAATCTGATTTTATAATATAGTATATTACTATAATACTAAAAATTAAAAATATAATCATATATATATAAATATTTATTCTATAAAGTAAAATAGATGTAGCTAAAAGAACTAAAGTGTAAATAAGAATCTCTTTTCGAATAAAATAAAAGTTTATTCTATTGTTAAAATGTTTTTTTAGTACAATCCAAAAAGCAATAACTGTTAAAAATGTACTAACTAAGTTAGCAATTCCTATCGACAATCTGCCAATTTCACTTAATGCAACTAGTAATACTATATTTGATATAGAAAAAAGTTTTAGTTTAAAAACTAAATTAGATTTTTCTAATATATTTGATGCTAAAATATTTAGGTCTAAGTATGATAAGAATAAAACATTTATAAACAAAAACATACTTAAATGAAAAGTATTCTTAGAATACTCAAAACTAAAAAAACTCTCTATCACAAACTGATACATAAATATAGAGTATATAATTGCAGGTATCAAAAATATCAAGTTTAACTTCGACATAAAATTAAGACCATCAAATACAACTTGTTTATCGTTGTTTATTTTGTACTTTTTTACGAACTCTGGCATTATTAATCCACTAAATACTTTACTAGGACTAAATCCTCGTAGTATATTGGGTAATATGAGTGCAATTGAATAATAAGCCACCTCATGATAGTCAAATAGATAAGTAACTACTATTATTGTAGCAGCATTATCCCTTAAAAAATTCACAACCATGAATCCATAGTTGTGAAATGAATATGTCAATTGTTTAGCTATTTTGAACTTTTTTATTTTATTTGTTTATTTTAGGGCATTATCCTACCCAAGTTTTGGTAAATATTAGTTTAGGTAAAAATGTAATAAAAAATAAGAAGAACTTAATAGTCAAAATGAGATAATCTGTATTGAAATAATAAAAAGGGATATTTATGGAATTTTTTACAGCAGATATTTGTGATGAACACAGTGATAAAGTTCACGTATTAGATGATGATTTTAAAAACTATGGAGCAAAAAAGAAATTTTGTGCTCAAGTAAAAACAATAAAGTTAGATAAAAACAACAGCGATTTAGTCAAACTTTTAAGAGATGAAGATGGAACAGGACTTGTGGTTGTGGTTGATGTTGATAAAGAGTATTTTGCCGTTGTTGGTGAAAATTTGATGAAATTTGCTAAAGACAATGATTGGGCTGGTATTGTAATCAATGGGTATGTAAGAGACATCGAAATGACATCTCAAATTGATGTTGCCTTACTTGCTTTAGGCACTTGTCCAAGAAAAAGTTTTAAAGAATCTGCTTATCAAGAAAATTTAGAATTGAATTTTGCTGATGTTACATTTGTGCCTGGTGATTATTTATATGCAGATGTAGATGGAATAATTACTTCTAAAACCAAGCTGGTTTAAGCTTTGAATAGACAATAAATAAGTGATGCTACTTATTTATTGTTGCATGACAAGCTTATAATTTTTAACTGTAAAGTATAGTGTTGTAATTATATAAAAAATAGCTCCAGCAATTGGAATGAAAAACAGCAGTGATAAAACAAAATGAATGAGAGTGGGTGTTAATACTTCTTTTAATGACAATTTAGCCAGTAGATGTCTGCTTACAAAAGTGCCAATACATCCAAATATGAGTGTGATTAAAATGGTTGCAATACCCGTTATTGCACTTGAATTCTCTCTTAAATAAGTTTCACATTTATGAATGTTGGTTGCTTTTTTATTTTCACTTGGGTCAAACTCTACGCACATGTTTTTTTCAGGTGTAACTTCATCCTCAATTTCTTCTTTTTTAAATGTGTATCTGTTTTCGTCTTTTCCTAAGATAGTACCTTGGTCACTTTTTTTATTTAACCCTAGAATTCTTCCCAGCAAATGCATTCCTTATATACTAATTATTGAATTATTTATAAATAGTATACAAAAATAACTTATCAATTGATTTAATATATACTTTTTAAGTTAAATTTCATGTACAAACATAAAATTAACTTTAATTGCATAAATATGAGACTGGGTTGTAATAAAAACTTTACAAAAACTACTCTTTGGAAGTTAATGAATTTATTTTTTCATCAATAAGCTGTAATGTTCTTTCTTGTGTTTTAAAAGATATTTCAGGTAATTGTCCACCAAAAAGTTTTTGAGCCTCTTCAAAGCCTCGAACGATGCCTTCTCGTCCTTCTTTTAAAAGTTCAATATCATCTTGGGCAAAATTAAGTACAAAACCTGCTACTCTATCAGAAGTCTGATTAATACCAAAAAAGCCTTCATCACTCAATAAGCTGTTAGCTTCATCAACACTTAATTGGGTAATTGGTTTGCCTTCATATCCTATATTTGATAAACTAAAATCACTGCTGGTCTCTTTTCTGGATAAAAAATCGAACATTTCTTTATTTCCATCAAGTGCACCTTGCATTAAAGCATTGTCTTTGGAATTATCTGAACTGTTCATACCAAATAGTACAATTTGAGCATTCATGGATATTGCTACAGAAACTGCTGATTCCTCAAGTGTTTTACTTAACGCATCTTCTATATCTGTCTGAGCATGGGATTTTGGAGTTTCACTTATATTTTGTTTGTAAGTACTAATACTTGTATTTTGATAACTAAACGAGTTTACTTGCATAACTATCTCCTTTGAGTAAGTTTATAACTACACATCAAAATTATATAATAAATTATTTTAAGTCGTTGTGACGATATGAAATTAGTTTGGGAAATATATAATTAGTTAACAACAATCAGTTGAATTTTAAGACAATTGTAAAATTGAGGTGAGTTAACACCCCTTTTTATATTATTTGATAATACCTAATTTATTCAATATGAGTACGGTAATTGCTAAAGGAACAATATATTTAATTAAAATATACCAGATGTTAAATACAAATACTGGAACAAATGCTGTAAATTTATCTTTTATCATTTGTTTATCTACATAAAAACCTATGAATATACAAATGACAATTCCCGCAATTGGCATTGAAATAGAAGAAGTAATAAAATCCATCCAATCAAATGCATTTTTTCCAAAGTATGTAAAGGAAGCTCCATAAGAACTGGACATTGATAATAACGCAATGACACCTAAACCATAAAAAATTGAACCACAGATAATGGTTGCTTTTACTCTTGTCATATTGAATTTTTCAATTAAGAACATTACCGAAGGTTCTACCATTGATACAGATGAAGTAATTCCTGCAAATAACAGTGCCACAAAAAATGAGATAGCAATGATATTACCCAATATTCCCCATTCTGCAAAAATTACTGGCAGTGAAATAAATACCAATCCAGGTCCCGCTCCACTTTTTGCCCCTGCTGTGAATATAAATGTAAAAATAATTAAACCTGCAATAATTGCAATGGTAGTATCCATAATAGCAACTATCACAGAAGACTTAATAAAATTGGCATCTTTAGGAAGAGATGCTGAATAAGTTATAATTGCACCAAAACCTAAAGATAGAGTAAAAAATGCATGACCCAGTGCAGCCAAAAGAGCATTGGCATTTATTTTACTCCAATCAGCTACAAACATAAATTGTACAGCTTGAGTAAAACTGTCCAATGTCACAGCATAAAATAAAAGACCAAACAGTATGATGGTTAAAAGAGGCATCAGAATTATATTTAATTTTTCAATACCTTCTTTAACTCCTTTTAAAACAATATAAATAACAGTTGCTGCAATTATTGTATGACAGATAACTTGTAAAAAAATTTCATTTGTAATTAAATTTGTGAAGTTTTCAGTTGCAATTTTGTGACTTGTTGGTAGAGTTTGAAATGATGTGAAAACATAATTTAAAATCCATCCTAACACAACTGAATAAAAAGAGAGGATAATTAATCCTGTAAATATCATAAGGGCAGCAAATTCCCAATTAAAATTTTTTGACTTTGAAGTTTGTGAAAAAGCTGTTGCAACATTTGATTGCGCATTTTGACCTATTACAGCTTCAGCAATAAATACCGTTAACCCAATGACCAATATTGCCATTAAATAAACGATAACAAATGCGCCACCTCCATATTCTCCTGTTAAGTATGGAAATTTCCATATATTTCCTAAACCAACAACAGATCCTGCAGCAGCAAGAATAAATCCTAATCTAGAAAATTTACTTTTCATTAAATACCTTTGTAAAATATTATCGAATAATAATATAACTATCTGTAATCTTTAATTAATTAATATGTAGCGAAAACGTAACTTTAACTTTACTTAAACAATTTCTTGTCTTTGTAACAATCATAAAACATTTGAAAACATCCCATATTTAGGCTACCATTATTCATGGAAACAAATAAAAACAGTTTACAATTAATTTATAAAAAAAAAGAATGGTGTCTGTTTTTTATATTGTTAATGTCTGTATTTTTAACTAATATTCTATTTGTTTTTATAAATTATCATGATTTTAAAAAAGAAGAATTATATCTAACTACTGCAAAAATACTCAATATATACCCTAAACAAAACTTCAATGTACTCAAACTTGAAGATGAAAAATTAACTTTTTTTACTTCTGTATCCACTTCAAAAGAAGTTAATAAACTGGATAAAATAAGTATAACTGTGCTTACTCGTAATATTGATTTTTTAGGTTATTTAAGGGGATTTTATGCCCAATCTTTTAATCTATTTTTAATTGCTGATCAAGAATTTACACTTAAACAAAATGCACACTTAAATGTTTTGGCTCAACATGAAAACAAAAATATATCTGAACTCTTTGATGCACTTTTTTTTGCAATGCCACTGGGGCAAGAATTAAGGCAATTGTGTGCAGTATTTGGAATATCTCATCTTATTGCAATTTCAGGATTTCATCTGGGTGTCATGTCGTTATTGATTTATACTGTTTTTTATTTTCCTTATAACTATATTCATACAAGATACTTTCCTTATAGAAATAAAAAATTTGATATTTTAATACTTACGTCTATAATATTACTGTCGTATGTTCTGTTCACTAATATTGTTCCTTCACTGCTTAGGGCTTTTATTATGTTTATATTTGGAATTTTTTTCTTACGAAGAAATATAAAAATATTATCTTATGAAACCCTAGCCATAATAAGTCTATTAATCATTTCTTTTTTTCCAAAATATCTTTTTTCTTTATCTTTGTGGTTTTCAATTTGTGCGGTGTTTTATATCTTTTTGTTTTTACAATATTTTAAAAATCTACCAAAAATAGGGCAGTTTTTACTGTTTAACGTATGGATATATTTAGTGATGAATCCTGTTTCTCACTATTTTTTTGGTACCACCTCACTCATACAATTAATTTCACCCTTTTTAACTATGGGATTCACACTCTTTTATCCTTTTGAGGCAATGGCTCATTTATTTGGCTTTGGCGGAATCCTAGATGGGGTGCTGGAATTTTGGTTAAGTTTAAAAATGACTTCATATGAAGTGTTTACTTCTGCTTGGTTTTTTTATTTTTATCTTGGATTGTCTTTTTTATCAATTTGGTTTAGAAGTATTTTTGTATTTTTAAATGTCTCTTTTGTATTGTTCAATATTTATTTGTATACTTAGTAATTTTACAATTTCTATGTACTTTTCTGTTAAATAGCTTAAAATAGAGCCAAACTTCTAAAATTGAAATTTTACAAGCTGATTATTTGATAATAAATAAAATTATTATATTATAATTACTCTATAAAAATAATGGAGAAAATTATGCAGACTCAATTAAAAACCAACCATCATACAAGTTATGCTTCTAAAGTTTTAAATGAAATTCTCAAGTCCAGCAGCAATGATATAGATTTTGAAGAATCAAACTCCTATGTAGAAATTATAGAAAATTTTTCAAGTAATCAAATTCATAATAATACAAGATATAAATCATATCATGTGCTTTCTTATGAAAATACTAAAAATATGACAGCACAAGATGTCAGCAAATACTTCCCCAATGCAATAGAAGAAGAAAAAAGTCATATTCGATTTATGATTAATATTTCAAATAATTTTAGCAAAAATGATATGGTAAATAAAGCTGTCTTTGAAGAAATACGATTTATGACTGATATTAATGAACGAATCGAATTTTCACTTGGTTTGGCTTTAGAAAAAGAAAACTTTTTCTTAAAAGTACCTGCTTTGCATGACGTATTATTAATCAGTGATGAATGGACAGTATATACAAATAATGGTGGACAAAATGGCGCTGCTTCAGGTATTTTTATGAACGAACAACATGAAGCTCGTTATAAACATAATAAAGCAATAAAATATAAAAAGATGTCTTTTTCTCAAGATGAGGCTACAGATTTTTTAATCACTATGAAAAATTTAGCTAAAGAGTCTTATGAAAAGTCAATGGATGAAGAATTTGAAGAAGATTATAAATTGGCATCCCAAAGATATGATAGATTATATGAATCATATCTTGGGTTTTTAATGGATTAGAAATTTACGAGGAGATATTAAAGTATCTCTTCGCTTAATAGTTGTTATACTCAGTACTGCTAGAAGCTGTTAGTTTATCCAAGGTATATTTCATGTCTTCATCTAAATCCATGTTTTTCATCATCCAATTTAAATATCCCGAATCTTCTTTTGCCACTTCTGCGGTATCTTTACCTCTGTGTTTACCAAATTTGAATGTTTTTATAAACACCGGTGTTTTTGTTAAATCTTCTAATTTTTCCATTGGATTGTAATCAGGATATGCTTCTCTACATTTTGCCACTAACTTTGATAAAAAGAGTTTCATGACAAGAACGTCACCTATTGCATCGTGCGCTTTGATAACGATATTGTTTTTAGAGGCTTCTGCCTCTTCTTCTTTAAACAACTCAAGAGCATATCTTAAGTATTGAAGTCGATGATATGGCATATCTGGAAACAGATGTTTTGCACATCTTAGAGTATCTATCATTTTATATTGGTTGACAAAACCCTCTTTTTGCATCATACCTAAGTCAAAGCTGATGTTGTGTGCTATTAAAAAATTATCAGGAGTATTTAGCTCTAACATTTTGTTATAAACAGTGGTTTCAACTGCTTTTGGTTTACCTTCAAGTTTGTCAGGAGTTATGTTATGTACTTCCATTGCTTCAATTTTAATATCAACTTCACTTGAACATAATTCATCATATACTTCAATTGGATTACGTGCATCAACAATCATTGCTCCAATTTGAATTATTCTGTCATCATCTTTGTTTCCTGTTGTTTCTGTATCAAAAAGTACATATTTTGCCATAATTAACTCCTATTTTTTCATTTGTATTTTATCAGTTAAATGATTAACATTCCATCACCATAAGAAAAAAATCTGTATTTTTCTTTAACCGCGATATCATATATTTCCATAGTTTTTTCTATTCCTACAAATGAAGCAATTAACATGATAAGTGTTGACTTTGGCAGATGAAAATTTGTCAGTAAATGATTTACTTTTATGGGTTCATTTGAAGGATTTAAAAATAAATCACACTCTCCAAAAGTTTTTTGGTTTCTTGCATTATATTCAATGGTTCGTGTAACCGTTGTTCCAACAGCAAGTATATTTTTTTTCATTTGTAAAGCTTCGTTTGCTTTTTTAGGAATTTCAAAGTATTCACTGTGCATTGGATGGTCTAAAATATTTTCAGCATCAACTGGTTTAAATGTACCCGCACCCACATGTAAAGTTAGGTAGTTTATATCAAATTTATTTGATAGATCCTCTAAGAGTTGGGGTGTAAAGTGTAGTGATGCTGTGGGAGCTGCAACTGCTCCATAATTTTTTGCAAACAGTGTTTGATAATCATCATTATCACTTTTTTCATCTTCTCTATGCATATAAGGAGGTAAAGGTAGATGTCCAATTTTATTTAAAATCTCTACTAATGTTAAAAAATCCAATTGTTTTTCATCTTGGAAAAATTTTACCAATCGGCTTCCATCTTCATTTAAAGTGGTAACTTCAGCATTTAAATTATCATCAAAGCAGATGGTTGTTCCCACATGAACTTTTCCTCGAATAAGACATAAATACTCATCGTTTGGCATGGGTTTGTTAAAAAGAAGCTCTACTTTCCCACCACTTGGTTTTAATCCAAAAATTCTTGCTTTAATAACTTTAGTGTCATTTAAAAAGATAGAAATATCTTCAGGCAGATAATCCAGTAAGTGTTTAAATGTAGTGTGTGTAATGGTTTCATCTAATCGATTATAAATCAATAGTCTCGCATCATCTGCTGGGTGAACAGGATGAGTAGCTATGAGCTCTTTAGGCAGAGTATACTCATAGCTAGATGTTTTTAATGGATCGAGTGTATTATTTAACATTTTCCTCTTTAGTATCATCTTCTTCATATGAAATATCATCCATTTCATCTTCTTCGTCTATTTCTTCTTCATCAATTTCGTCTTCTTCATCTTCTTCGTCATCTTCATCTTCTGGAGCAACATAGGGATTGAAAACTTTAGCTACATATATGGATACACCATATAAAAATATAAGTGGTCCTGCCATTAAAAATTGTGTTATGATATCAGGTGGAGTTAACAGTGCTGAAAATACAAATATAAGTACAATTGCGTATTTAAAAAAGTCTTTTAATGATTTGTCATCTACTAGCCCAATTTTTGCAAGAAAAAACGTAATAACGGGTAATTCAAAGGCAACGCCAAATCCAAAAAGAAGTTTTGTGAAAAAATTAACATATTTCCCAATACTTGGAAGTACAGATACCACTGTATTACCAAAAGCAATAAGAAAATCAAAACCATAAGGCACAACCACATAATAAGCAAAACTTGAACCTATAAGAAACATCAATGTTGCAAAAAATACAAATGGTAAAGCCAATTTTTTTTCATGTTCATATAATCCCGGGGATAAAAATAACCACAGCTGCCAAAAAATTACGGGAAGTGAAACTAAAAAAGCAGAGAAAAAAGAGACTTTAAGTGCAGTAAAAAATGTTTCTTGAATCTCAATTGCCACCATACTAGAACCTACTGGTAATACAGCTTTTGCTGGCGCCATCATCCACTCTAAAATAGGTTCATATACTGCAAAACAGGCAAAAAAGGCAATTACAAGAGTGATTCCTGAAATAACCAGCCTTTTCCTAAGGTCAGCAATATGAGGTTTTATATCTTCAAACATTAAGCGTTCTCACTTTTATTTTCTTCTTCATCAAAATCAACTTTAAATTTATTTGCATCTTTATTCATATCTTCTTTTAGAACAGTTTTTGGCTCTTGGGTATTGCTTGTTTCTTGTTTCTTTTTTGTTTTAAAAGCTGCTTTTTTAACTTTTTTCTTTTTTTCTTTTTTCTCGACAACTTTTTCTTCAATTAAATCATCTTGATCATCGTCATCATCTTCAAGCAAGCTTTTCATATCTAAAGCATCGCCTTTTAATCCATACTCTTCAAACCCTAAATTATTTTCAATTTTTATGCTTTGTTTTGTCTCTTCAAATTGTGCTTTAAACTTATTTGCTTCAGCTTTCATATCCGAAATTTTTAATTCTTGATCCAAACTTGATTTTGCTTCATCTAAACCGCCTTTGAATTTTTTAAACATCTTTGCAATATCAACCATAGCAGATGGTAATTTCTCAGGTCCTAACGCAATAATAGCCACAACTGCAACAAGCAGTATTTCCATAAAACCCATACCAAACATATAATTTCTCCATATTTTAATTAATCATTTAAATTAGGCAGAGATTTTACCTAATTTTTGATAAAATCTTTCTATAAAATTTAGCAGGGAAATAAAAATGAAATTATTAGTCTTATTGATTATAGGAATAGTTCTGTTTTTTATAGCCAGAAACTATAAAACGGAAAAGTATGAAAATATAAAATTAAATATTAAAGAAAAATTTGAGGGTGACTTATATAATCACGAAGCAGGGTTATTAATAGCTCTAATGGCAAAAGTTTCAAAAGCAGATGGAAAAGTTTGTGAACTTGAAGCTGAACTTCTTAAACATACTTTTACAGATATATCATCTCATTTTGAAAACAGTGAAGAAATAAGAGAAAAACTAAAACAGATTTATAATAAAGAAAAAGAGAGTTTTGATAATACAATAGTTATCTGTGAAAAACTATTTAAAGTCACAAAGTCTGATTATACAAAACGCTTAAAAATCATGGAATACCTTATTAACCTTGCATTCATAGATAAAGAATTTTCTAAGACAGAATTCATGATTACTGAAGATATCGCAAATGCATTAAAAATCAAAAGAGCAGATTTTGAAAAAATAGTTAATACTTTTGAAATGTTTTATAAAAATCAAGCCAATAATCAATCAATATCTTTAGAAGATGCATACAAAACATTGGGCGTAAATGAAAATGACGATATGGGTGTCATCAAAAAAGAGTACAGAAATCTTGTGAAAAAACATCATCCTGATATTGTTACAGGGCAGGGTGCGAGTCAAAGTACTATTGAAGAAGCAACAAAAAAACTTCAAGAGATTAATGAAGCGTATGAATTAATTAAAAAAAATAGAAAGTAATATATAAGGAATTTTGTGTCGAAAAAAATTAATAAAAAAAAATTTCATAAATCGTATATTGTTTGTAAGTGTAAACAAGTTTCACTGGGTGAAATCCTTCACGCAATAAAAGAAAATGGAGCTACAGATATAGATGATATAGAAGATTATACAGAAGCTGGAAGTTGCTGTGGAAGTTGTCGCTCTCCCGAAGATGATGTTGGAGAAGAAAAATTGGAATTATACCTATCTGAGATACTGGAAAAGTTTGTAAAATGAGAGAAACACTAGAAAAAGAAATAAAAGAATTAATTAGTACGAATAAAGATGATAAAATTGAAATAAATCCCAGTTTACTTAAATATTTTACAGAAGAGGAACTCATAGGCATTCGAGATGGATTATTAAGTAAAAAAACTAATTTTAGAGAAGAAAATGCACCTTGGCTTGCTCAACTTTATGAAAATACAAAAAAAGATTAGTTAAAATGTACAATAATAAAATAAAAATTAATAAAAGGAACTAATTTGATAGATTGGCAAGACATAAAATTACAATTAATTAATTTTTTAAAAGATGAATTAGCCAAAACTGGATTGAAAAAAGTCACTGTTGGAATTAGTGGTGGTTTGGATTCAGCTGTTGTTGCTGTTTTGTGTAAAGAGGCTTTTGGTGATAACATGAGTGGTGTTCTAATGCCTTCACAATATTCAAGCCATAGCAGCATAGAAGATGCCAAGGAACTTTGTGAAAAGTTTGATATTGCTTATGAGGTTGTTGAAATTGCACCAATGGTTAATGCATATTTACCTAATATGAATCATAATAAGCTTCGAATTGGAAACTACAGTGCCAGAGTTAGAATGTCAGTTTTATATGATGTAAGTGCAAGAGATAATTCTATTGTGGTTGGTACAAGTAATAAAAGTGAATTGTTATTGGGTTATGGAACCATTTTTGGAGATGTGGCTTGTGCGATTAATCCAATTGGAGAAATGTACAAAAGTGATGAATTTGAATTTGCACAATTTTTAAATGTAACCAATGCAATTATAACTAAAAAACCAAGTGCAGATCTTTGGGAAGGTCAAAGTGATGAAGATGATTTGGGTTATAGCTATAAACAAATGGATGAAGTATTAAAACAAATAGTTGATAAGTCTAAAACAAAAGAGGAAGCAATCAATGCTGGGTTTGATGAAAAACTCATTGATATGCTTGAATACAGAATTAAATCAAATGCTTTTAAAGGTAAATTACCTGAAATAGCAAATATTAAATGGAGTTAATAATGAAGAATATCGCATTTTATAAACCATCAATTGGTACTGAAGAATTAGGGCAAATTCAAGAAGTTCTTGAAAATAACAGTGATTCTTCAAAAGTTATCGAGTTTGAAGAGAGTGTTACAAGTTATATTGGTGCTAAACATGCAATTGCAACATGTAATGCAACAGCAGCTTTACATTTAGCACTCAGCGCCATTGAGCTAAAAAGAGGTGATAAAATACTGATGTCAGTAAATACCTTTGTTAATGCGCCTGAAGTAGTACGTCATTTCGATGCTGAGCCAATTTTTGTTGATATAAATATGGATGATATGAATATTGATTTAAAGAAATTTGAAAAAATATTAAGTGAAAATAAATCAAAAAAACTCAGAGGTGCAATTATCTCTTTTGTTTCAGGTCAAACAACTGATTTGGATAAACTTTATGCCATTGCTCAAACATATGGAATTATATTAATTGAAGATGCTACAAATGCGTTGGGTTCAACGTATAAAGGCAAAAAAGTTGGTTCATTAGAAGCAGATATGACGATATTCTCAACGAATCCATCAAATGGAAAATTTGCTGTAAGTAGAGATGGTGTGATTGTAACAAACAACGAAGATATTGCTACACGAGCAAAACTTCTTAGAACACATGCAATTACAACGACTTATGACGAACATGGAAACCTTGATTATATTTATGATGTTATTGATATTGGTCACAAATATGATATGAGTGAATTAGATGCTGCATTTGCATTAGCACAGTTAAATAAAACAGATAATTTTATAAAAAGAAGAAAAGCAATTGCCAAAATATATGAAGACAGATTATCAGGATTAAAACATATTGCAACACCTTCTCATAAAGAAGAACATATTTTTTCTCAATATATTGTCAAAGTAAGTAGAAACAGAGATGTTTTTGCAAAAGCTTTAAAAGAACAAGGAATTGCAACAGGCTTACATTATATTCCATTGCATTTGTTAAGTTATTACAAAAATAAATATAACTTAAAGATTACAACATTTGGTTCAGCACTAACTTCATATCAGCAAATATTATCTCTTCCTATGTATCCTTCATTAAGTGATGATGAAGTAAATTATGTTTGTGATAAAATTGTTGAAATAGCGGAAGCTTGGGTGTAATTTGAAACAAAAATTTGTTTTGTGGGTTGAAGAGTATCTCTTCTTCCCCACTCTATTTCAACGATTTATATCACTACTTTTACTCCCGCTTACTTTTTTATACAACTTAATTATTATTGTTAAACGAATGGGTTCCTCTGCTAAGTATTTTGGACTTCCTGTTGTTAGTATTGGCAATTTAATTATTGGGGGCAGTGGCAAAACTCCTATGGTTATACATTTAGCACGCAATAAAAAAGGAGTTGCAGTTGTTTTAAGAGGTTATGGAAGATCTTCTAAGGGCTTGTTTGTCATTAGTCAAAAAGGAAAGATTCTTGAAGATATTAAAACCAGTGGAGATGAAGCGATGCTGTTGGCACGTTGTCTTCCAAATGCAACTGTAATTGTGAGTGAAAATAGGGTTGAAGGTATAAAAAAAGCTAAAGAGTTAAACTGTAAATTTGTATTTTTAGATGATGGATTCAGTAAATATAATATAGAAAAATTTGATATTTTACTGCGACCAAAAATTGAGCCAACAAATTTACTTTGTTTGCCAAGTGGTGGTTATAGAGAGCCCAAAATAATGTACACTGCAGCTCATTTAGTTCTTCAAGAAGATGTTGATTTTAAACGAATCGTTACTTTTAAACAAAACAATAAAATTATCAATGAGTTACCTCAAAAATTACTTCTTTTAACTGCAATATCAAAAGCGAACAGATTATTGGAGTTTTTGCCTACTGATACAAAAATGATTGCCTTTGAAGATCATCATCAGTTTACTCAAAATGATATCGATAAAGTAGTTGATTTATATGGTGATTACCCTATTATCACAACTGCAAAAGATATGGTAAAACTAGAAGTCTTTAAAATTAAAGATATCTATTTAATGGATTTAGAACTGGAATTAAATCAAAATATTGATTTACAAGCTTTAGAAGATTATATTAATATAAACGAATAGCTCAATAAACCTTCGTAGGATTTATTGAATAAGACAACTTTAAAAATCATTCTCAACTCACAAATATAAAACTTTTTTAAATCGTATAATTATTAAATACAAGTTTTACTACTATATAAACTATAGAATCATTATTTAATTAAGAATGTGATCTGTAAATATCTTACTTTACCACCTTTTTGCCACTTTTTTGTTGTAACATAACTTATGAAGTGGTTGATTGCACTAAACAATTTCATGTTATCAAATTGATACTTTTTGCTATTAATAACTAAAGAAAGCTCAAGTTATAACTTTATTGGGTCTTAATATTTGTTATAACTTTTTATGGGAAGCTAAAATGAAAAATTATAATAAACCAAATAAAACGAATAAAAATATTAGAATTTTAATCGTTGAAGATTCAAAAGCAATGAATTTTATGATACATAAAGATTTAACTGATTTGGATTACTCTTGTGACAGTGCATTTACATTAAAAGAAGCAACCCAACTGATAAACGAAAATGTGTATGATTATATTACACTTGATTTTCACTTACCTGATGGAAAAGGCTCAGAACTGATTAAAACTATTTCTGATTTATCAAAAACAAAAATAATAGTGTTTACGTCATCTTTAAATGAAGAGTTGAGAAAAAATCTTTTTCATTTTGGAATTTTAGATTATTTAAATAAAGATTATTCTTTTAAAGATAATATAAGAGAGATTGACAAAACAATCAAACATGTAGAAAAAAATAGACAAAGTTCAATATTGATTGTTGATGATTCTTTACTTATTAGGAGTCAAATAGAAAAAATATTAAGACCCAGAAATTATAATATTTTTACAGCAAATAATGGTGCACAGACGTATGAGATATTAAAAAAAGAATCCATTGATTTGATTTTGTTAGATTTAGAATTACCAGATATTTACGGGTTAGACCTTTTAAAAGATATAAAAAATCACAGTAATGAAGATATCCCAGTCATAATCATATCAGGTCGAGATGACTCAGCTACCTACAGAAGTTGTTTGAAAAATGGAGCATCAGATTTTATCAAAAAACCTTTTATCTTTGAAGAGTTAATTTTGAAAGTAGATTTTCGCATAGAACTCAATAGAACAAATGCTGAACTAGAAAATAGCACTAAATTATTAGAACAATATAAAAATACTGTCGATATAAGTGCTATTGTATCCAAAATGGATTCTAAAGGAAAAATAGTCTATGTGAATGAACAGTATGAAAAAATTACAGGGTATAAAGAATCAGAATTAATTGGTAAAAATCATTCAATAATAAATCATCCTGATGTTGCAGAATCAACTTCTAAACAGATGTGGAAAACGATAAAAGAAGATAAAAAACCCTGGTTTTCAAAAGTCAAAAGTAGAAAAAAAGATGGTGATAGTTTTTTTGTTAATGTGGTTGTTAATCCAATATTAGACCAAGAAGAAAAAGTAATAGAATATATTTCAATTAAAAATGACATCACCGATATAGAAAAAACCAAAGAACATTTTAAAGCACAGTACTCTATAGCTTCAGATAGATTTTCAGACATAATGTATCTGTCCAAACTATATGAACATGCAATAAAAAAAAGTAATATCATACTTAGAATGAATTTAGATAATATTATCACTTACGCAAATGATACCTTTTATAAAATTAGTGGTTATACACAAGAAGAATTAATTGGTCAACCCTACACTTATATTTTGGACTCCAATGCATCTGGAAATAAAATTCAATACATGCTTAATCATGTTGAATCTGGAAATATGTGGAAAGGAGATTTAACGATTCTTTCAAAAGCAAAAAAGCCTTGTTATTTTGTATCAACTGTTGCACCCATAAAAAACAGTGATGGAAAAATAAATGAATATATGTTTATTATACAAGACATAACAGAGATAGTCACTTTATCTAAAGAACTGGAAGAGACACAAAGAGAAGTGATTTATAAAATGGGAGAAATTGGTGAAACAAGAAGTAAGGAGACGGGGAATCATGTCAAACGAGTATCCTTGTATTCAAAACTCTTGGCATTAAAAGCAGGGCTTGATGAAGAAAGTGCAACCATACTAAAAAATGCTTCTCCAATGCATGATATTGGAAAAGTAGGTATTCCTGATTCAATTTTAAATAAACCTGCCAAACTTACTAGCGAAGAATGGGAAGTTATGAAAACGCATAGTAATATTGGGTATGAGATACTAAAATTTTCCAACAGACCCGTTTTACAAGCATCAGCAATTGTTGCACATGAACATCATGAAAAATATAATGGCAACGGGTATCCCAGAGGATTAAAAGGGGAAGATATTCATATATATGGGAGAATAACAGCAATTTGTGATGTTTTTGATGCTTTAGGATCTAGCCGTTGTTATAAAAATGCCTGGGATATTGATAGAATAATTGATGAATTTAACATGCAAAGGGGAGAACAATTTGATCCAAAACTTGTTGACCTCTTTTTAGATAATCTCGATGAATTTTTAGAAATTAGAGATAAATATCAATAAATATTGGGTAATGGATTTGTCTGTTCTGAATATAGAAACACCAAAATAACTGTAGTTAGTTTTTAATGATGTTTCTATTAAACAGTCTTATTCTACTATATGTCCTACGAATTTAGCATAATCATCTAAAATCTTAGACCCTTTTCTAAATCCAAGTCCAGCAGCTTCATAAGCATAAAATACGCCTGCTTGGTAAGAATTGCCTTCATCATCTGTTGGAAGCTCTGTGTACTCTTGATAGATGGCTTTATGACCTTCATATTCTCCTGATGTCTGCACATCTATACTGCCATCATCTTCAATAATTTTAATATTGGCACCTTCTCGTCCAAAACATCTTTTTTCAACTTGTTTTTTACCCTCAAGTGGTTCAAAAGAAGTTTCTAAAAGTAATGGATGATTTGGGTATAAATCCCAAAGAATTTTCATGAAACCTTTACTTTGAAACATTAATGTATATGCAGGATTAAAAATAATAGCTTTTTTATTATTCATAATTTCAGTTAAAATAAGTGCCAGTTCAGACTCATCAATTGCAATGTCTTCCCAAGGAATAAGTTTGAACCAAAATTCGAAACTTTCATCACCTTTGAAAATACCTTCTTCATTGAAACCAACATCTTCAATATATTCAAAATCAGTGTTAAAACCAGCTTCTGTTGCAATATGTTGCAGTAGCTTTGTAGTATTTTCATCTTCGCTGCTGCTGCTAATTGATGAAAACAGAATTTTCCATCCTAAATCTTTATAATACTCTTCAAATTTTTCAATATCATCTTCAAGTGTGATTATTCTTTTGAAGTTGTTCAATAATGATTCGTATAAAGAATTAAATTGACTGGCTTCATCTAAACCATTAAATTTAAGCATTGCCCATTGGATAATGGCTGTTTCAAATAGTGAAGTAGGGGTGTCTGAATTAAATTCAATGAGTTTAATGGGTTTACCATCAAGTCCCCCAGCTAAGTCAAATCTTCCATACAAATGCCAATGAACATCATCTTCCCAAGAATTTTTAATCACTTCAACGAGATTAAAAGGAATATTTATTTCATGAAATAGATTATTTTGGATAACATGTTCACCTGCTTCACAGAACATGTCATACAGTTCATTTGCTGCTTCATAATAAGCGTTGGCTTCATCTTCATTTATACTAACAATTTCATTTGAGATATATGAAGTATTGTCTTCATCTGTGTGCCATACAAATCCAATACTTTCTAAATATTCATCGGTTAAAGGTTTGAGTTTTTTTAGATTCAATTAATTATCCTCCAAAAAAGCTTCTTGTACCTGAAGATTTTTTGCTCCCACCAAAAAAACCACCTTTTTTACTGCTTGAAGATTTAGAAGATGCAGCTTTTGCTTTAGCAAAACTGTTTTTACTTTTTGAATATGTTTGAGGTGATTTATATCGTGCTGCTCTTTGGTTTTTGTAATTTTGATTGTTAAAAAGTTTTCCACCAATCCAACTACCAATCATGGCTCCAGCGATACTTGACATCAATACTCCACCAAGACCCATACCACCACCGCTTACTTGTTCTTGGTTTGGATTAGGATTTGTTAATTCTGAGGTACCATTATCAATTTTAACTGATTCTTCTTTTACAAGAATATCAATTTCTTGTTGACTTAGAATTCTTTCAGTTCCATCTGCTTTTCTTAAAACAATTCTTGTGTCTTTGCTTGGAAACTCATCAACAATAGTGTATCCACCTTGTGCAGTTTCTTCAATGATTACGAAAGCACCTTGCTTTTGTCCTTGGTTTAGGGCACTGGCTTTTTGCTGTGATTTGTCTTCACAACCAATCAGTCCCGTTACTAGCATAGCTCCTAGACCACCAACCATTGCATAATTCGATATTTTTTTTATGTGTTTCAAATTGTTCCTTTTAATCCTGCTCTCATGGCATCAATTGTTGATTGAGTAGCTTCTTTTTTCGTAAATAATTGTATGGCGATAACACCTTGATATAAAAGCATATCTTCTCCATCTTTTACTTGTAGTTTTTCTTTTTTTGCCATAGCTAAAAAAGGAGTCTCTTTGCCATAGATACAATCAAAAGCACATCTGGCATTTAAAAATATGTTTTCTAATCTTTTTTTATCTATTGGGTAGTCGTCATTGTCTAAGCCAGCACTTGTGCTGTTTACAACTAAATCAAAACTGTCTAACATAAAGTTATTCCAAGTACATGTTTTACAACCTAATTCTTTGAAAAATTCCAATCTGTCTGCACTTCTGTTTAATACAGTAACTTCTTTATTTACTTCTTTTAAAGCAACAGCAATTGCTTTTGCTGTTCCACCTGCACCTATTAATAAAACTTTTTTTATATCTTTAAAATCTTCAATGGCTTTCATAAATCCAGGAGCATCTGTATTGTAAGCTAAGATTTGATCTTTTTCTTTCACGTATGTGTTAACAGCACCAATTTTGTTGGCCATTCCAATAACTTTATCAGCTTGCATGAAAGCTTCTTCTTTATGTGGTACAGTAATATTCGCGCCACTAAAATTGTTATCTAAAAATGTTTTTTTTAATAGTTTACCAACGGTTAGATGGTTTTTTTCATAAGAAGCATCAACTTGAAGATCTTTAAAACCTTCATTTTGCATTTGTGGAGATTTTGAGTGTTCAATTGGATCACCAAAAATTACAAATTTTTGTGTATTATTTTCTGACATTATTTACCTTTTTTAAGAATCATGATTTTATCACAAAGTTAATTAATAAATTAATAAAATTACTTTTTTAGTTTTCTATCAAAACATTCAACTTGCATACCACTTTTATCACTGGCAACTATGATACACAGTTTTTCAGGTGCATTTTTAGGTACAAATTCATAAACTCTAAAGTTCCATCCTTTTGCATCTACATCATAAGAGTTTGAAGGAACAACTTCATCTCCAAAACTTTGTAGTTTTTCCCATACTCCTGCATTTGAAAAGGTGAGGGTTAATAAAATTGTTAGTAGAATTTTTTTCATGTATTTATCCTTAGTTTAATATTATTTCTGGATTGTAGGTTAACCATTGGGGTTTTATATTTTCATATAAATGGAAGCGGTGATTATTTTGTACTTTATCATCGAAATTATTTGGTGTAGAAAAAGAAATACCACCCAGTACTACCGTATTAAGTGAATCAGCTCTTACTTTTGCTCCAACGAGTGATACGTCTATATCAATCCCACTTACATTATAGAACTTACTGTTTTCTCGAATGAGATTTTTGTATTTATCATAAATAAAAATTTTGATTTTTACATATTTAGCATTGTTGTCTAAATCAATATTTTCTATTTCTCCCACTTTTATTTTTTTGTAATATACTGAAGAAAGTGTTGAAAGTGAACCACTATTTTTTGCATTAAGAATTATTTTTAATCCCTTTTTTGTAATACTGTTTGAGGGTTTATTATGATGTACGTAAAAAGAAGAATTGAGTTTTCCCTCACGCTTAATTATATTGATATATGAACCTTTTATTATGGTATCAAGCCCAGAAACACCCTCAAGTGAAACATTGGGCTTGACTATATAAAATGTAGAGTTTTTTGAAGCAATACCTTTATACTCATCATAGATATAGGCTTTAGCGTTTAATACTTTAAGGTTTTTATTCAATTTGATATTGGTTACTTTACCTACTTGTATACCCTTATAAACTAGCTTGGTATTTTGTGTCTGTAAACCTTCGATATTTTCAAATGTTAAATTAATCATATATTTTTCAATGGGTAAATTTTCAAAGTCATCATACAGTTTGTATTTGAAACGATTTCTTATATGGTTATCTATAGTTTTATAACTATTGGTTAAGATGATGCCACCTTTGAATAACGTTTCAAGTGAAGAGAGTTTGACTCTAACACCTTGAGTGATATTGGCATTAATATCAATGGCACTTTGTATATAAAATTTACTTTGTTTGTTTATGACTCTTTTGTAATTTGTTTTTATGAATAATACCGCATAGGGGTTGTTGCCTAAATAGTCTAAACTCTCAACAAAACCGATTTTTGTATTTCTATAAAAGATTGGAGTATCAACTTTTAATTGTGTATTCTCATCTATTTGTATCTGAATTCTTTTTCCATCTTTATATTGTTGTTTTACTTTTAATAAATCAATAAAACTGTCATATAACCAAAATCTATTTTGGGAATATCTGTTTTTACTTTTAGTATATTCAAGTCCTATTCCTCCATTAATTAATGGATCAATTCCTTCAAAATTAACTTTTAAGTCAAAGTTCTTTGATTCTATTAAAGGTGTTGAAATTGAATAAAAAAGTGTTTTGTCATTAATAAGATGTTTGTATTTTGTGTTGATTCCTGCTTTAATGATAATGTCTTTTAAATCTGGTGTAAACGTATAACTAAGAACCGACCCTACTATGACATTTTTATAAAAAACATTACTTCCAACTTTTAAATTATAAAGCTTATCACTTTTAATGGTAACGGGATACATCTGCTTTTTTAAGGCTTTTTCTTCTGAATCAAATACTTTAAAAGTATCGTTGTATGCACCAATTCCTGGAATGACATTTAAATAGCTACCTTTAAAAATGGTATCAATATCTTTGATTCCTTTTAAACCAATTTGTGCTTGTACTTTATAAAATTTTGTTCCTATATTATTGAATTTTGAAAATTCTTTGTCAATAAAGGCGGTAGCTATTATTTCATCTTGATCATTTAATTTAATGGATTTAATTTGACCTATTTCTATCCCTTTGTATAATATAGCAGTTTGGCCTTTTTTAATTCCTTTTGCATTTTTAAACAGCAGTTTTACAACTGTTTTGTCTTGCTTGAGTCCTTTTAAATCTTTATACAATATAAATTCATCAAACTTGTAATTTTTAGGTGCACTGTCATTGTATGTTTTGAATGTGATTCCACCAGAAAGCAGGCTTGTCATAGAGTCCATTTCTAAATTGACACCACTAAAGCTGGCATCCAGTTTCATTCCACTGACATTCCAAAAAATAGTAGAAGAATTGATAAAGTCTTCATATTTTTTCTTAATATTAATAAATATTTTAACATTGTCTTTTTGTAACTTCGTAGCAATAACTTCACCCACCATAAATTTTTTATAAAATATTGGTGTTCCTATGCTGATACCAGCTAAGTCTGACGCATTTAACGTAAGGTTTAAACCCTCTTTTTCTCGATTTTTAAATGGTTTTTCTGTAAAACCCATAAATCGATACTTTCGCTGAATGGAACTAATTTTTTCTTCATCAACAGATTTTGGTTTTACTGCAATATAAACTCCACTAATAATAGTATCTAAGCCAGATATTTCAGTAACACTGAATTTTGGTTTTACAATCCAAAATTCTGTTCCTTCTCTTGTAATAAAATTTGCAGCTTCTTTACTTATATTGATGTGTGCATCAATACTGACTAAATCTTTTCCAACAGTTATCTTTTTTACTTTTCCAAGATTATAACCTTTGTAAACAACAGCCGTTTTACCTGCTTTAAATCCATTGGCACTTTTAAAGTTTACAATAATATCAACACCCGCTTCATCTATGCTTTTATTAATTAACCATAATGTTGCAAGCAGGGCAATAACTGGAATTATCCATGTTATTTTGCTTCGTTTTCTTTTTTCTATAACTGCTTTTGGAGTTTCGTTATTCATTTTCATTCCATATTAGTTTAGTGTCAAATGTTGTTGTGGCAACCATCGTCACAATGATTACCATTGTAAAAAATGTGGCAGCACTTCCTGCTTCTATAAATGCAATACTTTCTTCTTTTACTAAAGAAGTTAATAAAGCCACCATGTAAATGTCTAAAATTGACCATTTCCCAATGGTTTCTATAAATTTATAGAGTTTCAATTTATAAATTTTGTTTATTCTATTATTATAAAAATTAAACTTCATTGATAAAAGTATAAATAGCATGCCTAAAAGTTTAAATAGGGGTATAACGATACTTGCAATAAATACAATTATGGCAATTAACATCATTTCATTATTGGCTAAAGAGAGAATTCCAGACATAATTGTATCGGGTGTAACATTACCAAACTTTGATATATTCATCATTGTAAAATAATTTGCAGGTATATATAAAATAAGACCTGTGATAATCAGTGAAAAAGTCAAAGCATATGAATTTTTAAATGATCTCTTGGGCTCAAATTCTTGAGTGGTATGAATTTTATTCATTGACATTAAGAAAAAGAAAATATATCCAATAAAAAAATAAATATTTGAATGAATGGTGACATCTGATATGTCAATGAGTTTTATATATCCCACTAAAATTGCAAGTAAATAAACTTCAATAAAACTTGTCTTTTTGGTGAAATTATATATTTTATTGAGTGAATTTATTTTTATAAAGTTGATAACTTTAATTTTATTGAGATAAATGGCAATAATAATACATGAATTCATGATGGGAAATACAAAGGCTGTTAAATAAATAATGAGTGAAACAAAATTATAACCTTGCTCCTGTAAAGTGATGGCACTTTCAATAAAGGTAATTGAAAATTCACTTCCTACAAGTTCAAAGGTCATTATGGGGTATATATTTGAAGGGATAAATAAAATCAGAGCAGTAATGGCATATATAAAAGCCAATCTAAAATGATTTTTGGAATATTTATAATAAAGTACACTAAAGCACCTCGAACATAAACCCTCTTTGTACTCACCTAAGGCAACTTTTTGGTTTTTTTGTCCACAATGATGACAGAGGGTAATTTTTACTTTATTTTTATCCAATTCATTCATTTATAAACCTTAACATATAATTACTTTAAAGCCCTTAAACATGAATACTTTACATAAACTACCTCATTGCATTCAAATATATATTTGCAAAATATAAATTATTCAATTCTTTATTTAAAGAACTGATCTTGTTGTTGATTTTGTCACAAGTTAATTTATTGACTTTACTTGGATTCATAAAATATAATTGCGTACAAATTATTGCTGAATCATACAAGTAGTTTCTATTTTCATGTAATTTATTATATTGTGTTAAATCATCAATAATGACATCTGAAAAAATATTTATGGCCAGTAGAGCACATACAATACCTATAACAGATGAGTAAAAGAGTCTTTTTATTAGTTTTCCCATTCAACTATTATACAATTTATTAATTTAATGACAATTTAATGACAAAACTAATCATAAATTTTTAAGTGCCTCTACCTTAAAATACTGCATGCCAAAACTAAAGCAAACTGTGCTGTTTAAATCCTAATTTTGATTTAGTTTTGGTATATAAAAATTTGGAGTAATAATATGATAAAAAGTATTCTAAAAAGAGATGGGACATATAAAGATTTTGTTCCTTATAAGATTGAAGATGCGATTAAAAAATCTTTTAAAAGTGAACACGTCACTTATGACAATGCTGTTTTTTTTAATGTCATTGAAAAATTAAAAGAAAAAAGAATTATTGCAGTTGAAGATATTCAAGATTCAATTGAAAAAGA